>ERZ1292623.2787-Hain-H51-01um-R1-2787-length-15322-cov-18_pt1 | contig 15322 bp, 15 predicted proteins | sample MGYA00564398_ERZ1292623 | MGnify/ENA primary metagenome ERZ1292623 (study PRJEB36523, sample SAMEA6512633) | groundwater metagenome | collected 2019-01-07 | study: AquaDiva: Metagenomics assemblies of 32 groundwater samples
TCGTCGTCCATGGCGGGCGACTCGATCCATTGGCCAGTGGCGGAATCAAGCACGGCGTGACGGAAGCTTTTGCCGACCTTATATACCGCCGTGACTTCCTTGCCGGCTTGCTTCATGGCCTCGATCTTGCTCATGCCACCCGTTTTTGAGGTGCCGCCGGCCGATGGTACGGGTGCGGCGCCCTTGGCCTCGCCGAAAACAATTTCGGTGTTGAGCATCTCGCCATCCGTATCCACGACCACACCGGTCACGCCGGGCAGGCGCTTCAGGATGTAGCCGGCCATGAGTTGGATCATGGTCTCCTTGCCGGCGCTCATGGCGAGCATCAGCCGGTGCGCCGCGATCTGCGCCCGTTGGGTGCGATCCGGGTTTTCGATGAAGTCGCGACTCATCTGCCAGCCCTGGCTCATGTCGCGGTCTATCTTCTGGAAGAACGCTTCAGCCTCGGCGAGCATCTCGTCCGAAACTTTCACGGCATAGGTTTTTTCGTGCAGCGTAACGTTCAGCGTCGGCATATTGGACGGAATCACTAAAAATAGCGGATTCTTAGAGGGTGTTGCCTTTGTCGAGCAGACGCGCGATTTCCGTGCTGGCCTGTTGTTCGTCCCGGCGGAAAAGCGCGAGCATCTGTTCGGCCGTGTCGCGCCAGCGCGATTGTCCCTGGCGCGTGAGGCTGCGCAGCGGGTCGAGGTCGCCGTCGGTACACCAGCGGCGATAAGCCGCGAGCGCCTCCGGGAACAGATGCCGGCGCATGCCGTCGAAGGTAGCGAAGTAGAAATGCAGCGAGGCGTCGTTGCGCGTTTCCACCAGCGCCGGCAGGGTGGTGAGGCAGTCGGCGAGGTTGTCGCGCACCGCGCGCGCCATGATTTCGGCCTTGGAGCGCGCAAGCCCGGAAAGCAGGCGTTCCCAGTCCGCGCCCAGCGTTTTGCCCGCCAGGCCTTCGCCCAGTTCGTGCAGCACGATGGACTCGGTTTCGTTCTGTGTCATCTGGTCGAGCGCCAGTTCGGCATCGCCTGTAAACGGATAACACGCCAGCGCGCGCTCCATGGTTTCGTTGTTGCGTGTCCAGCGCGATTCCTCGACTTTCTCCCACAGGTAGCGACGTACCGACTCCTGGCGCACGAAGATTGTCCGGCCCTGTAGCATCGCCGGCGGCGCTTCGAGGTCGCGCGCGTACTCGCACGACGAAAGGTAAACGGTAAAGCCGTCGCGCGTCTCCTTGGTCACCAGGTTGCCGAGGAAGAAATGCGGCTTGCAGAAGCGTCCATAGCCGCCGCTGTAAACGTAACCCTGTGGCACCAGTTCGCGGTTGATGTCGTCGGTGTCGAACGGATCGGACGATCCGTGATCGAGGGGGATCGGATCGAAATGGCTCGCTTCGAGGTGCTCCCACATCTGTTCGCGTTCCTGCAACCATCGGCCAACGTCGTCCTTGACGAGCTGACGCGTGAGCGGGATGTCGTTCTCCCAGCGGTAGAACTCGCGCATCTTGAGCAAATAGATGCATAGCGTGAGCTTGCCGGCGTGCTGCGCGTCGGAGATGTGACAATTCTTCTGAACGGTGCTGACGAGCTGGCCGATGTTGAGCATGATCGCTGCAAGCTGACGATATGCTATTAGTATAAGTATGTCCGGCGCATCCAAACAGGGCAGGTTTGCGTCCCTCGGCACCGCAAACGACGCTTTTCCGCTGCGCCGTCCTGCTTCGCGGAAAAGTCCGGGGCGCACTTCCCTGTGCGCCCGTTCGCCGCTTCGCGGCTCACCCATATGCCGCGGGTTTGCGTCCCTCGGCACCGCAATCGGCACGTCCCTGTGCCGCGGGTTTGTGGGGTTTTGGCTCGCGGTCGCATTGCTGGCGCTCGGCGCCGCGCCGCTGGCGCGCGCCGAGCCGCCGGAAAACTATCCGTTCCTGTCCTATGACGAAGGGCTTAAGCAGGCGCGCGCGCAGGACAAGCGCATCTTTCTCTATTTTGGTCGTCTCGGCTGTGGCTGGTGCGACAAGACCAACAAGGAGTCGTTCTCCGACCCGGCGCTGCGTGCGCTATACGTCACCCACTATGTGCTGGTGTACGCCGATGCCGAGAGCGGCAAGCGCCTGACGCTGCCCTCCGGCGAGCGCATCACCGAGATGGAGCTCGGCGTACGCATGAAGGCCTTCGCCACGCCGGTGTTCGCCTGGCTCGAACCGGACGGCAAGACCATCGCCAAGGTCGCCGGCGTGCAGACGGTGAAGGATTTCCGCGATTACGACCGCTTCGTGCACGGCGGCGAATACCGCGCCAAGGATTTCAAGCAGTTCATCGCGGAAAATCCATGAGGCTGGCAGCCTGGATTTTTGCGCTGTTGGCCGTGCCCGCCCAGGCGGCGCCGTCGGAGTTTTCCGCGCCGCTCGACATCACGCCCGAACAGCCGGGCGTGTTCCACCAGCTCGACAGTGCCGGACGCAAGCACATCGCCGTTTCGGGCGACACCGTCGCCGTGGTCTGGGAGCAAAGCCGTGGCGGCGTTTCGCAGGTGACCGTGGCGTTCAAACCGCTGTCAGCCAACGTGTTCAGCTTGTTGCGCGTGAGCGGCGGGGCCACGGCCGGCGTGCCGGTTGTCGCGCCACTCGGTGGCGGACGTTTTCTTCTGGCGTGGGAACAGGACGGCGATTTGCACGCGCGCGCGGCGGAGGCGGCGGCACTCGGCCCCGCGGTGCGCCTGGCGCAAAAGGCTTCGCAGCCCAGTCTGGCGGTGCTTGATGGAAAAATTGTCGCGGTCTGGAGCGAGGAGCGAGCCGGATATCCACGAATTCGCATTGCGCATCTCATACTTGACGGCCAGCGCGTGAGTGTCGACGGTGCGGTACGGGACGTGGATGTTGCGCCACCGAAGGCCGAGCAGCTTTATCCCGACGTTGCGCTCACGCCGGCGGGCGTGAGCGTTGCCTGGGAAGACCGGAGAGAAGGGCACACGATGTTACTGCATACGTTTTCGAAAGATGGCCGGTGCTTTAGCAAGCCGAAAATTCTGAATGAACAGCCGACCAAGCGATCGGAGGTATACGGCAAAGGCACGGGCGCCGCGCGTGTTGCGCTCGCGCGCCACGGCAAGCGGGGCATTGTCGCGATGTGGCTCGACAAGCGTAATTTTCTCGAAGGCTATGACGTCTATGCCGGCTTCGCGCGTGATGGCACGCGCTTCGGGAGGAACGAAAAGGTGCAGGACGACTTCGGCGGCAACATCAGCCAGTGGCATGCGGCGTTGGCGGCGGACAGCCGTGGGCGCGTGGCGGTGGTTTGGGATGACGATCGCGACGGTACCGCGGATTTGTGGTTGGCTTGGCCAAAGGGCGCCGGGCAGTGGAGTGAAAGCCAGCCGGTGCCAATCGCCTCGGGGCCGGGGCAGCAGTCGAGCCCGGCAATTACTTTTGATGCTGCGGGCAATTTGCATCTAATCTGGGTCGAGCGCGAAACTCTGGAGGCGCCGACACGCTTGCGCTATGCCGTGGGCAGATCCCTGTATAATTGATTGTCGTCTATCTCTTTAGTATTAGTCGGTGCTTTCACGCGGGAAATTTGTTGAAATGAAACGAACGATGGGTAATATATACGCCTCTTTACGGGGTGCTTTACGGTCAACGCGAGGGGCAGCTTCATGAACCAGACGTATTATCAAGCCATCGACACGATGGAAAAGAAGGGCATCGATGCCGAGTACATCAACGGGTGGGCGTGCGGTTTTCTGCACAATCCCAAGCGCGAGGAGCAGCGCCTGACCGATGCCTACAACGCCGGCTATGACGACGGCCATGCGGGCAAGACCGACGGCTACAGCGCCTGGGCCAAGAAGTAAGCGGTTTTCTTAAATGTTTTTAGAGTATGCAAAACAGGCCGGATTATCCGGCCTGTTTTTTTGCAGGCTTAGTTAATTGCCGCTATCGGCGCGCTGGTACCACTTCTTCGCCTCGGCCTCGTCCTTCGGCACACCCAGGCCCTGCTCGTACAGCATCCCCAAGGTCATCTGCGAGCCGGCCAAGCCTTGTTCGGCGGCCAGGCGAAACCACTTGGCGGCCTCGGCTTCATCTTTTCCGGCGCATTCGCCCTGCAGGTGCATGAAGCCCAGACCGTGTTGCGCCAGCGCGTGACCCTGTTCGGCCGCCGCGCGCATCCATTTGTAGGCCTCGGCCGCGTTTTTCACGTGCCCCAGGCCGTTTTGGAACATCACCGCGAGCCGGTACTGGGCGTCAGGATTGCCGTTTGCGGCCAGCGGCGAGAGCAGCGTCATCGCCTTGGCGAAATGCTTGGATTCGAAGGCGGAAACGCCACTCGTGAGGTTCATGTCGAAATCGTTCTGTGACATTTTCAATTCGCGCTCCGGAGGTTGCCGCGCATTTTGTCACAGCGCGGCGCCGGCCGCATCCGGCGCATCCTTTGTGCCACGTGCGGCCAATTCGAATAGAATTCCCCCATGGCATTGCACATTAAAACCAAATTCCGCACCAAAGGCCCGAAGACACTCGAGCAGCGCGCCAGCGTAGTCGCGAGCAACATCTGGAAGCTGGCGCAGGAAGCGACGCGTCACATGGAAATTGAAGGTTATAAAATCGGCGGCGATCGGCAAGTCACCGCCATTCTTACCGAGTTCATCGCGTTCCAGATTCAGACCGCCGACCGGTTGGTGTACGGAAAGCTTATCGAGGAGGAGCGCGCGCGCTTCATCAACGAGCTCGGGCGCAACCTTGCGCGCCTCATGGACACGAACATGACCGAATTCATCGGCCCCGGCGATTACGCCGGCCCGTTCGTCGCGACACTCAACCTGCGCCTCGCGGATTATGCCGAGTTCGAGTTCGGCGAGCAGGGGCCGAGCTACGCGTTCTTGCGCTATCTCGGCGACAAGGTGTCGGCGGCGATGGCCGGCACCGACAACAAATGGGTACTGGAGCAGGTGCTGGACATCGAGGCACCGCAGGCGGTCAAACACCTTAAACGCGTCATCGGCCAGGTGCTCGGCCTCAAGGCCTGATCGCTGTCCAACCCGTGACGAGTGTTGTATGCTTTGCGGCAAATAAGCGAGCCTTTCCCCGTGCAAGACTTCAACACGCTGTCCCACCGCCTTCGTGAGCTGCGGGAGAACTTTACCGCGCTGCGGAGGTCACTTTGACTTCGATACCAAGCACGATCGGCTGCGCCTAGTTCGCGCGCAACTCGAAGAACCCGATATCTGGAATAACCCGAAGCAGGCACAGGAGCTTGGGCGCGAACGCGCGCGCCTGGAAGATGAACTCGGCGCGCTGGAAAAACTCGGCAGCCGGCTGGCTGACGCCGGTGAACTGCTCGAACTTGCGCGCGCGGAGAACGACGCCGAAGTCGGCGTCGTCGTGGAGCAGGATATCGAGGCGGCTGGCAAGCAGGTGGCCGACCTCGAATTCCAGCGCATGTTCTCGGGCGAGATGGATGCACATAACTGTTTCGTGGACATCCAGGCTGGTTCCGGCGGCACCGAGGCACAGGACTGGGCCAACATGCTGCTGCGCATGTACCTCATGTGGGGCGACCGCCGCGGCTTCAAGACCGAAATTCTGGAAATCTCCGAAGGCGAAGTGGCGGGCATCAAAGGTGTCACGGTGCGTTTCACCGGACCCCATGCCTACGGCTGGCTGCGCACCGAAACCGGGATTCATCGCCTGGTGCGCAAGTCGCCATTCGACGCCGGCAACCGCCGGCACACCTCGTTTGCCTCGGTATTCGTCTATCCCGAGGTCGACGACGACATCGATATCGCCATCAACCCGGCCGACCTGCGCGTGGATACCTACCGCGCGAGCGGCGCCGGCGGTCAGCACGTGAACCGGACCGACTCGGCGATCCGCATCACCCATCTCCCCACCGGGATTGTCGTACAATGCCAATCGGATCGTTCGCAGCATCGCAACCGCGCCGCGGCCATGGCCATGCTCAAGTCACGGATGTACGAGCGTGAGATGCAGGCGCGCAATCGGGAGCGGGATAAGCTGGAGTCCACCAAAGCTGATATTGAGTGGGGTCACCAGATCCGGTCGTACGTGCTGGACCAGTCGCGCATCAAGGACCTGCGTACTGGGGTCGAAACCGGTAACACGGCGGCAGTGCTCGACGGGGACCTCGACAAGTTTATCGAGGCCACCCTCAAAATGGGGCCTGAAAAAACATAATGTTATTCATTAGATAATACATATTAACTAGCTGTATTAAAAAATAAAATATGGATACTCCACAGGACGAAAACGAACAGATCGCGCTACGCCGCCAGAAGCTCATCGAGCTGCGTACGCAGGGTAATGCGTTCCCGAATGACTTCCGGCGCAACGTTATCGCCGGCGAACTGCATGCCGAGTATGGCGCGAAGGACGGTGCCGAACTTGAGACCCGCAATATCCGGGTAAAGGTAGCCGGGCGCATGATGACCCGGCGCGTGATGGGCAAGGCCAGCTTCTGCCATCTTCAGGACATGTCCGGCCAGATCCAGATCTACGTTACACGCGATGTTGTGGGCGAGAAGCCCTACGAGGAATTCAAGCAGTGGGATATCGGCGACATCCTGGGCGCCGAGGGGACGCTGTTCAAGACCAAGACCGGGGAGCTATCCGTGAAGGCAGACGGTATCCGGTTGCTGACCAAGGCGTTGCGACCGTTGCCCGAAAAGTATCACGGACTCACCGACACCGAGACCCGCTACCGCCAGCGCTATCTCGATCTCATCATGAACGAGGTCGCACGCAAGACATTCCGGGTGCGTTCGAATATAATAAGTTATATACGCGAATTCATGAATATAAGAGAGTTTCTTGAAGTTGAAACTCCAATGATGCAGGCGATTCCCGGCGGCGCCGTGGCGCGTCCGTTCGTGACCCACCATCATGCGCTCGATATTGAGATGTTTTTGCGCATTGCCCCCGAGCTATACCTCAAACGCCTGATCGTCGGCGGGTTTGAACGGGTATACGAGATCAACCGCAACTTTCGCAACGAGGGGCTCTCAACCCGGCACAACCCCGAATTCACCATGCTCGAGTTCTACCAGGCCTATGCGGACTATCGCGACCTGATGGACTTGACCGAGGAGATGTTACGCGGGCTGGCAGAGCATGTGTTTGGTGGCCTGACCGTGGCCTACCAAGGCGAGCAATATGACTTCGGCAAGCGTTTTGAACGCTTGACCCTGAAAGAAGCGGTACAGCGCCACAACCCGAAACTCGTCGGCTCGGACTTGGAAGCGGTGGAGAAGTTGTCGGTCTATGCTCGTGGTTTGGGCATCGAAGTTAAACCCAGCTACGGTGTCGGCAAGCTCCAGCTCGAAATCTTCGAGAAGACGGTGGAGGAAAAGCTCAAGAACCCAACCTTCATCACGGCCTATCCTACCGAGGTATCGCCACTCGCCCGGTGTAACGACCAAGACCCTTCAACGGTTGATCGCTTCGAGCTTTTCATCGGTGGGCGCGAGATTGCCAATGGCTTTTCCGAGCTTAACGACGCCGAAGATCAGGCTGAGCGCTTCCGCAAGCAGGTGCAGGAGAAGGAGGCGGGCGACGAAGAAGCCATGCACTTCGACGAGGACTACATTCGGGCGCTGGAGCACGGTATGCCGCCGACGGCTGGAGAGGGCATCGGTATCGACCGTCTGGTCATGCTGTTCACCGACTCGCCTTCCATCCGCGACGTGCTGCTGTTCCCCCACATGCGCCCGGAGAAGTGACCCGGCTCAGATTGGTAACTTTTTACTGTATTTACAGCTAGTTGTTATATGTTTTTAATCTTGTAAATCCTGTTAATCCTGTCAAAAATTCTTAGCCTTCGATGGTTTCCAAGCCCATTGCCATCTGCCTCATGGGCGCCACGGCTACCGGCAAGACCGCGCTGGCGCTGGCGCTGCATGATGTGCTGCCGGTCGAAATCATCAGCGTGGATTCGTCCCAGGTCTACCGGGGCATGGACATCGGCACGGCCAAACCCAGCGCCGAGGAACTCAAGCGGGCACCGCACCGGTTGATTGATATCCGGGACCCCGCCGAGGCCTATACCGCGGCTGAATTCTGCGCCGATGCGTTGCGCGAGATGGAGGCGATTCACCAGAGTGGGCGCATTCCGCTTTTGGTCGGCGGCACCCTGTTTTACTTTCATGCGCTCGAGTTCGGCCTGTCTCCTTTGCCCTCAGCCGATCCAGAATTGCGCGCACGGCTGGTGGACGAGGCAACCCAGACGAGCTGGCAGGCACTGCATGCACGATTGGCAGGGGTGGACCCGGTGAGCGCCAGACGGATTCACCCAAACGACACCCAGCGTATCCAACGCGCGCTTGAAATCTACGAACTGACCGGTCAGACACCGAGCCGGATTAGCGAGACCACGGCACCCCGGCCGGCGCCATGGCGGTTTGTGAAGATCGCGTTGCAGGTTTCCGACCGGGCGGTGCTGCATGAACGTATTGCCAGACGCTTCCACGTCATGCTTGAACGGGGGCTGATGGAGGAGATTGAGGTGCTTTACCGGCGCGGGGGTCTTGGGCCGGAACTGCCTTCCATTCGGACTGTTGGCTACCGTCAGGGATGGGCATACTTGACTAATAGTGTCAGCTACTCTGAAATGGTCGAAACCGCGATCGCCGCCACGCGTCAGCTCGCCAAGCGCCAACTTACCTGGTTGCGCAGCTATCCGGACGTGCAATCGCTTGAAGCCGGCACCACGGCACCGGTTTCGGCCTGTCTCGACTATCTGCGGGCCGCTGCCGGCATCGTTCCGGAACAACGGTTATAATTGGTACGCGGGCCGGGACGAAGGTCCGTTTTGTGTCCTTAAGATTCAGGAAACAACTAGAAGCCAACCGGCAAATAAAAACAGGAGCACGTCATGAGCCAGCAAAAAGGGCAAGCGCTACAAGACCCTTTCCTCAATACCTTACGCAAGGAACACGTCCCGGTGTCCATCTTTCTGGTCAATGGGATCAAGCTACAGGGCCAGATTGAGTCGTTCGATCAGTTTGTCGTGTTGCTCAAGAATTCCGTGAGCCAGATGATCTACAAGCACGCCATTTCGACCGTGGTCCCGGGGCGTCCGGTCAAATTCCAAATTGATCACGCCGAAGACAGCGACGAGAAGGGGCCCGGAAACGAGTAACTCGTCAGTGGTGTCCGCGCGCCGCGGGGCTGAACGCGCCCTGCTGGTTCAGTTGCGGCTCGATAATCGACGGGACGCGACCGAGGATCTCGAAGAACTGCGTCTGCTCGCGCAATCCGCGGGCGCCGCTGTTTGCGGCGCCATCGCCGGCAGTCGCGACAAACCCGATCCATCCACCTTCGTCGGCAAGGGCAAGGCCGAGGAAATTCGCGCGCGCGCCGCCGCTGAACACATCGATGTCGTACTCCTCAATCACACGCTCACGCCGTCGCAGGAACGCAATCTCGAAAAGGCCGTCGGCTGCCGGGTGCTCGACCGCACCGGTCTTATCCTCGATATCTTCGCTCAACGCGCACGCTCGCGCGAAGGTCAGTTGCAGGTCGAACTCGCACAACTCGAACATCTGTCCACGCGTCTGGTGCGCGGCTGGACCCACCTTGAACGCCAGAAGGGTGGCATCGGCCTGCGCGGTCCGGGAGAGACGCAGCTCGAGGTCGACCGCCGCCTGATTCGCGATCGCATCAAGAAGCTTCATGAGCGCCTGGCGCAAGTAACGCAGCAACGTCGCAGCCGGCGCAAGGCGCGTGACCGCATCCCCATCGCCACGGCGTCGCTCGTGGGTTACACCAATGCCGGCAAATCATCGCTATTTAATCGCCTGACCGACGCCGGTGTGTACGCCGCCGACCAGTTGTTTGCCACGCTCGATCCGACCATGCGGCGCGTGAATTTGCCCGGTAATTTGCCGGTGATCCTGGCCGATACCGTCGGTTTCATCCGCGACCTGCCGCACGATCTGGTGGCGGCGTTTAAGTCCACGCTCGAAGAGGTGGCCGAGGCCGAGCTATTGTTGCACGTGGTGGATGCCGCCAGCGCCGAGCGGCTCGATCAGATGCAGCGGGTGAACGAAGTGTTGGCCGAGATCGAGGCATCCGCGATTCCGCAGATCGTGGTATTCAACAAGATTGACCTCACCGGCGAGGCGCCGCGCCTGGAGCGCGACGCCGACGGCCGGGTGGCGCGCGTCTGGCTCTCGGCGCTGACCGGAGCGGGCACGGAGTTGCTGCTCGAGGCGGTTGCGGCGCACTTCCGTACCCGTCATCGGCATTACCGTTTATATCTACCGCCCGAGGCCGGTCGTTTGCGCGCGTTGCTGTACGAACGCTTCAATGTGCATCAGGAATCGCCTCTGGCGGCGGGTGGCTGGCAGCTCGACGTGACCCTCAACCCGGAACAGCTTGCCTGGTTACGGCGCCAGCCCGGCTTCGAGGAACGATTTTTACCCGCGGACGACACGCATGTCCTTGCCCCCACCGGGTCCTGACCCTAGAATCCGCTTCTTGCTGTGCCGGTTTCCCTTGGCACAGGGAAGTGCCAACGTTTTTCAAACACCTTAAGAGTGTTTGAAAAACGAAGCAAAGCGAAAATCGCACTTTTCGCTTTGTGCCGTACAGGATGTACCCATGCCGCGGGTGCAGGGATGCGCAGGAGCGGCCGTGTCTGAACAAGCCATGGATGGACTTGTTCAGACCTTCCCTAGAACCGAACGAAATAATATTTTTAGGAGTGCATCGTGGCCTGGAATGAACCCGGATCGCCCGGGAGCAAAGACCCCTGGGGACGCCGAAAAGTCGAAGGCGGGTCCGACCTCGACCAGATTGTGCGCCGCCTGCAGCAGAAGCTCGGCGGCCTGTTCGGCGGCCGCAAGGGCGGTGGCGGCGGAGACCCCGGCGCCGGCCGCGCGGGCGGTATCGGCGCCGGCCTGATCGTCACGGTGGCGCTCGTGGTGTGGCTGCTTTCCGGTCTCTACATCGTGCAGCAGGGTGAGCGTGGCGTGGTGTTGCGTTTCGGCAAGCAGGCCGAGGTAACCGAGGTCGGTTTGCGCTGGCACCTGCCGTTCCCGCTTGAGAAGGTCGAGAAGGTGAATGTCGAGAAGGTGTCCACCATCGAGATCGGCTATCGCAGCAATCTGCGCTCCGGCGGCAAGACCAAGGTGCCGAAGGAGGCGCTGATGCTGACCGAGGACGAGAACATCATCGAAATCGAATTCGCGGTGCAGTACAAGATCAAGGACGCCACGGAATTCCTGTTCCAGGTGCGCGACCAGGAGACCACCATCACGCAGGCGACCGAATCGGCGGTGCGCGAGGTCGTCGGCCGCAGCAGTCTCGACTACGTGTTCGAGAACCGCAAAAACGTGGAGCTGGGCGTGAAGGAACAACTACAAAAAATCCTCGATAGTTATCGCGTCGGTGTACTGATCCAGGCGGTCGAGATGCAACGTGCGCAGCCGCCGGAAGAAGTGAAGGCGGCGTTCGACGACGCCGTGCGCGCGCGCGAGGATCGGGAGCGCCTGAAGAACGAGGCCGAGGCCTACGCCAACGATGTCATCCCGCGTGCCCGTGGCGCCGCCGCGCGCATGCTCCAGGAAGCCGAGGGCTACAAGGCGGCGACCGTGGCGCGCGCCGAGGGTGACGCGCGCCGCTTCAGCGCCATCGCCGGCGAATACGTCAAGGCGCCCGGCGTCACGCGCGAGCGCTTGTACATCGAGACCATGGAGCAGGTGTACTCGAACACGACTAAAATTTTCGTGGACCAGAAGGCCGGTAACAACCTGCTGTATCTGCCGCTCGACAAACTGGTGCGTGGCGCGACCGAGGCCGGCCCGGTCGCCGCGCCGCCGCTGCTGAGCGATGCCGCCGAGGCGGTGCCACCCCTCAAGAGCGGCGCGGCCGGCGACAGTCGCAGCCGCACCGATCAGCGCAAACGGACCACTACGCCATGAACCAGTCCAAGCTCATCGCCCTGCTGGGCATTATTCTCGTCGTCGTGCTGACCGTTTCCTCCACGGTGTACACCGTGGATGAGCGCGAGCGCGTCATCGTTGTGCGCCTCGGTGAAGTGCTGCGCTACGACGACGTGCCCGGTGTGCACCTCAAGGTGCCGTTCCTCGACACGCTGCGTTACTTCGATTCGCGCGTCCTGACCATGGACGCCGACGCGCAGCCGTTCCTGACCCAGGAAAAGAAATACGTGCTGGTGGATTCGTACGTCAAGTGGCGCATCCAGGACCCGCTCAAGTACTTCCTGACGGTGGGTGGTAGCGAGTCGGGCGCGCGCCAGCGGCTGGAGCAGTTGACCAACAGCGGCCTGCGCGACGAGGTCAACAAGCGTCCGGTCAAGAGCGTCGTGTCCACGGATCGCGCCAAGATCATGCAGATCGTCACCGCCGCGGCCGACGCCGAGGCGCGCAAGTTCGGCATCGAGGTGGTGGACGTGCGCCTGCAACGCGTGGATCTGCCGGACGAAGTGAGTCAGTCGGTGTACCAACGGATGAAGGCCGAGCGTTCGCGCATCGCCAACGAGCTGCGCGCGCAGGGCGCCGAGGCGGCGGAGAAAATCCGCGCCGAGGCCGAACGCAAACGCGAAGTCATGCTCGCGGATGCCTACCGCAAGGGCGAAACCATGCGCGGCGAGGGCGACGCCCGCGCCACCTCCATTTACGGCGCCGCCGCCGGCCGGGCGCCGGAGTTTTATTCGCTTTACCGCAGCCTCAGCGCTTATAAGGAAAGCTTTAAAAAGAAGGACGACATCATGATCGTCGATCCGAGCGCCGACTTCTTCCGCTACATGAAGAAGCCGAGCCGTTAAAGGTCGCGGCGGGCGTCATGTGGCACGATCTTACGGTCGCTTTGGCGCTGCTGCTGGTGCTCGAGGGGATTTTCCCGTTCATCAGCCCCGGGGCACTGCGCCGGGCGCTGGCCGCCCTGAGCGAGATGCGCGACACGCAGTTGCGCTTCGCCGGCCTCACCAGCATGTTGCTTGGGCTGGCGCTGCTCTATATCGTTAACCGCTGAAAATATTTCCAACCGCCCATGTCCACTGCCGACAAGAAAGGCGCGCGCGCGCGCTGGCTGCTGCCCGAGGGGATCGAGGAGATCCTTCCGGACGAGGCGCGCCGACTCGAATCGCTGCGTCGGCGGCTGCTCGATTTGTTCGCCTCCTGGGGCTATGAACTCGTCATGCCGCCGCTCATCGAGTACCTCGAATCGTTGCTTACGGGCAGCGGGCGCGACCTCGACCTGCAAACCTTCAAGCTCACCGATCAGCTCACCGGCCGGCTCATGGGCGTGCGCCCGGATATGACGCCGCAGGCCGCGCGCATCGACGCGCACTATCTCAAGCGCAACGCGCCGGTGCGGCTGTGCTACGCCGGTTCCGTGCTGCGTACGCGTCCGGACGAATTCGAAGACTCGCGCGAGCCGTTGCAGGTTGGCGCCGAACTTTTCGGCCATGCCGGTCCCGAGGCCGACGCCGAGATTCTCGAACTCATGATCGAGGCGCTCAAACTCGCCGGCATCCACGCGGCGCACATCGACCTCGGACACGGCGGCGTGTTTCGCGCGCTCGCGGCCCAGGCAAAGCTCGACGCGGACACCGAGGCCGAGCTGTTCGCGGCCTTGCAGCGCAAGGCGCGCAACGATGTGGACACGCTGTTGGGCGAATGCGACGCGCCGGCGAACGTGAAGCGCATGCTCGCTGGGTTGCTCGATCTCAGCGGCGGACAGGACGCGCTGACGCAGGCGCGCGCACAACTCAAGGGCGCCCCGGCGACGGTGCCGCAGGCACTCGGCGAACTCGAAACCGTGGCGGCGCGTGTGGCGCGCCGGCCTGGTATGCCAGCGCTGTATTTCGATTTGGCCGAACTTTCCGGTTATCACTACTACACCGGCGTGGTGTTCTCGGCGTTCGTGCCGGGACACGGGCGCGCGATTGCGCGTGGCGGACGCTACGACGGCATTGGTAAAGCGTTCGGACGTGAACGTGCCGCGACCGGTTTTGGCGCCGATTTACGCCGGTGGTTGAAACTTTCGGCCACGGCGCCGGCGCCGCTCACCGGCATTCTGGCGCCGGACAGCGAAGACCCGACGCTGTTGCAGCAGGTCACGGACCTGCGCACCCAGGGAGAGCGCGTGGTGATGTGGTTGCCGGGCGAAAAGTCCTCGGCGGCCGAACTCGGCTGCAACCGTCTGCTGGCGAAGAAGGGCGGACGCTGGATTGTGGAAATCATCAAATAAATAGCGCAGGCAGGTAATCATGGCCAAGAATGTCGTCGTCGTCGGCACCCAATGGGGTGACGAGGGCAAGGGAAAAATTGTCGATCTGCTCACCGATCGCGCGCATGCGGTGGTGCGTTTTCAGGGCGGACACAACGCCGGGCATACGCTCGTCATCAACGGCAAGAAGACGGTACTGCACCTGATTCCCTCGGGCGTACTGCGCGACGGCGTGATGTGCCTTATCGGCAACGGCGTGGTGCTGGCGGTGGATGCGCTGTTCAAGGAAATTGACGAGCTTACGAAGAACGGCGTGGAGGTAATCCAACGCCTGCGCGTGAGCGAGTCCTGCCCGTTGATCCTGCCGCATCACGTGGCGCTCGACCACGCGCGCGAAAAGGCGCGTGGCAAGAACGCCATCGGCACCACTGGCCGTGGCATCGGCCCGGCGTACGAGGACAAGGTCGCGCGCCGCGGGTTGCGTGTCGCCGACCTGCTGGATACACGGGCGTTCCCGGACAAGCTCAAGGAAGTCATGGAGTACCATAACTTCGCGCTCAAGAACTATTTTAAATGCGACACCGTGGATATCACTAAGACCCTTGCCGAGTTCCAGGCGCTTGCCGAACGTCTGCGTCCGCTGGTGGCGGATATCCCCGAATTGCTGTATCAGTACGGACGCGAGGGCAAGCGCGTGATGTTCGAAGGCGCGCAGGGCACGCTGCTCGACATCGACCACGGCACCTATCCATTTGTGACCTCATCCAACACCTGCGCCGGCGCGGCCACGACCGGTAGCGGCGTCGGCCCCGGGCGGCTGGACTACGTGCTCGGCATCACCAAGGCCTACACCACGCGTGTCGGCGCCGGTCCATTTCCGACGGAGCTTCACGACGACGTCGGCGATTTGATCGGCACGCGCGGCAACGAGTTCGGTTCCACCACCGGGCGCAAGCGCCGCTGTGGCTGGTTCGATGCCGTGATTATGCGCCGCTCGAACCAGTTGAATGGCGTCACCGGTCTGTGCGTGACCAAGCTCGACGTGCTCGATGGGCTGGATACAATCCGTGTATGCACCGCGTATCGTTATGAAGGTAAAACGCGCACAACGCCGCCGAGCGGCGCCGAGGC
>ERZ1292623.2788-Hain-H51-01um-R1-2788-length-15320-cov-11_pt1 | contig 15320 bp, 14 predicted proteins | sample MGYA00564398_ERZ1292623 | MGnify/ENA primary metagenome ERZ1292623 (study PRJEB36523, sample SAMEA6512633) | groundwater metagenome | collected 2019-01-07 | study: AquaDiva: Metagenomics assemblies of 32 groundwater samples
GAAGAAGATGCTTGTAAAATTGAAAAAATAGAAGGAAATAAGGTATATTATTCTTTGTCGCGTCAGGGAATACCCCTCTTAGAAATAAGAACAGAACCAGATATAAAAACTCCAGAACATGCTAAAGAAATTGCAGAAAAAATTGGGATGATTTTAAGAAGTTTTGAAAATGTTTTACGAGGTATTGGAACAATAAGGCAAGATGTAAACTTAAGTATTAAAAATGGTGCAAGAGTTGAGATAAAAGGGTTTCAAGATATAAGAATTATGCCTAAAGTTATTGAATATGAAATTCAAAGACAACTTAACATTATAAAACAAGGCAAAAAAGTTGAAGAAGAAGTAAGAAAGGCTAATGACGATGGTACAACAAGTTTCTTAAGACCATTACCCGGAGCAGCACGACTTTATCCAGACACGGATATTTTAGCTATAAAAACACAAAGTTTAGCTAAAGATATTATCTTACCAAAATTAATTCCAGAAAAAATTAAAGAATTACAAAATGAATTTAACTTAAGTTATGTGTCTGGTAGTCAGTTAATCAAACAAAATATTGATTTTAATTATTATGCTAGTAAATATAAAAATATTAGTAAGGGTTTATTAGCTAGTACATTAATAAATTATAATAAAGAGAAAAAAGAAAATTTAGAATTTGTTTTAAATGCATTAAATTCTGGCAAGATAACAAAAGATGTTATTAATGAAATATTAAATGATTTAAGAGAAGGTAAAAAAATTAATCTAGAAAAATATAAGGTAGTAGATTATTCTCAGATTGAAAAAGAAATTAAAAAAATTATTCAAGAAAAAAAGGATTTAAGTGTAAATGCTATAATGGGAATTTTAATGAGTAGATATAAAGGTAAAATAAGTGGCAATAAATTAATTGGGTTAATACAAAAATATAAAAAATAATTATTACTTTTAAATTAATAGTTAAACTTTAATAAACTAAAATTCTTTCAGGATTTATGAAATTTAAGAAAATTATCATTACTATATTAATTTTAATATTATTGATTATAATAGCACGCTATCTTAATACATATGTTGCCAAATTTCTTGATTTAAAACATGAACGTGAGAATGGAGTTATAATCGGAGCAGAGCCTTATTATATTGAGCAAGGTAAAGAAGCTGTACTTGTTTTACATGGTTTTGGAGCTTCTCCTTATTCTATACGTGAGATAAACAATTTTTTAGCTACTAAAGGTTATACTGTTTATGCTCCTCTATTGCCGGGGCATGGAACAAGTGTATTTGATTTAGAAAAGGTAACTTATTTAGATTGGCAAAATTATGCGGAGCAAGCTTATTTGCAATTAAAAGAAAATCATACAAAAGTTTACATTGTTGGGACCTCATTAGGTGGTTTATTAGCTTTAGATTTGGGTAGTAAATATGATGTTGATGCCATAGTTTTAATTAATACACCAATAGAATCAAAAAGTGGCATTATTGATATATTGCCTTTAATTTATTTAGTTGAAAGATACCATATTCGTGGTTTTATTGGGCTAGAGGAATTACCTATAGCAAGTCAGCTTCGCTTGTATAACTCAGTGCCAATAAAAACAGTTGGTCAATTAGTTAGTTATATTAATATAGTAAAAGATGATTTAAATAATATAAATGAGCCCATATTAGTAATTCAATCAATAAATGATGATGTTGTTGAGCCAGAAAGCGCAGTTATAATATTAGATAATGTTAATTCAGAAAATAAAAATATTTTATGGCTTAGGAGCTCAACCCATATAAATATTGTAAGAGAGGATAAAGAATTATTAAAACAAAGAGGTTATCAATTTATAAAAAATGTCTAAATTAAAATATTTTATATTATTCTTGGTAATGTGGTCAACATATTTTTTTATAAATTATACTAATGCAACTAGACAAGCATTTAATTTAAGCATAAGTTTAGATAATTTAATTCCCTTAATTCCAGAATTTATTTTCTTTTATATTTTATATTTTCCTTTAATATTAATACCATTTTTAATTATAAAAGATAATAAAAATTTTTTAAAGATTGTTAAAGCTAATATTTTTATAATTGTTATAAGTGATTTATTTTTTATTTTACTTCCTGCTAGAATAATAAGACCAGAATTAATTGTAGATAATTTTTCTAGTTACATATTAAATTTAATTTATGTTTTAGATAAGCCAGTAAATCTATTTCCGAGTTTGCATGTTTCAATGACATTTCTAGCATTTTTAATAATTTCAAAATTTAAAAAAGATTTAAGAATAATAATTTTAATTGCATTTATTTTAAGTGCATTATCAACATTATTTATTAAACAACATTATTTATTAGATACATTAGCAGGATTAGTATTAGGATTTATTAGTTATAAAATTTATTTTAAAAAATGATTACTGTACCGGTTTATGTCAAGAGAAGTAAAATCAATGGTTTAGGCGTTTTTGCTACAAGGGAGATTAAGAAAGGCAAAATTGTTGTTAGAACTGGTAGCAAAGAGCATCATTATACAGTTGAACAGTATAAAAATTTTAGTAAACGTTATAGAGAACTTTTAGATAAGTTTGGTTATTGGGAAGATGGATTTTTTGTATACCCAACTGATGATACAAAATACTTTAATCATAGTTGTGAGCCAAATGTTTTAAATTTTGGAAATGTTGATATTGCTATAAGGGACATAAAAAATGGTGAAGAAATAACCTATGACTATAAGGCAATTCCTGGCAATAGAGGAGAATTTAAATGTAATTGTGGTTCGAAATCCTGTAAAGGTATTATTGATAGAAATGATAAAAATAAAAAGGTGAGATAATTGTTTAAGTTTTACGGAATACTTGGCATGGTAATGATTTTATTTACAGAATTAAATTTTTATTTTAAAATAGAGCCATTTGCTTCTTGGTATTTTCCAATAATTTGGTTTGGTTATATATTTTTAGTAGATGCTATCATCTACAAATTAAAAGGACATTCTTTAATAATGTCTAGAAAAGAACAATTTGTTAAAGCATTATTACTTTCTGCTTTAATATGGTGGATTTTTGAATTAATAAATTTGAAAACTTTAAATTGGAATTACGGGATTAATACATATGGAAGGTTATTTAGTTTATTTGGAATAATTAAAGCTAGTATCGCATTTTCAACTGTGTTACCAGCAGTTATAGAAACTTTGGAATTAGTTAAAACATTTAAATTCATTAATCATGTTAAGTTAATTGAGCATCATAAAATTACATATAAATTTTTGCGTGGAATGATTTATATTGGCGCAATAATGTTAATTTTAACAGTTGCTTGGCCAAAATATTTCTTTCCATTTATGTGGTTAGCTTTTTTCTTTATCCTAGATCCAATAAATTACTTACATAATCAGCCAAGTATCATTGGTTATTGGAAATCAGGAAATATTAAAATTCCAATAGCATTATTTGTTACAGGAACAATTGCAGGATTATTATGGGAATTTTGGAATTATTATGCTATAATAAAATGGTATTATGAAATTCCTTTTGTCGGATTTTTTAAAATATTTGAAATGCCTATTCTTGGTTATCTTGGATATGGACCTTTTGCCTGGGAGTTATTTGCAATGTATTATTTTGTTAGAAGTTTACATTTGCCAAAAACAACACATTCATTTTTAGAATTATCAAGGATTTAAAGTTTTGGTTTCGTAATATTAACGTTTTTAATTAAAACTTCTGGTGTAATTACCGGTGTATTAGCTTCCCAAGATTTTAATTGTTTATTTTGCTTACTTACTAAAGAAATATTTTTCATTATGTTATTAAAATTCTCACTTACTCTTAAGTTTTTTAATGATTTTGTTATTTCGCCGTTTTCAATTAAAAAAATACCATCTCTTGGTATAGTGGAGAAATCTCCTGTAAGATGATTTTGATAACGAGTATACCATACATTTGTAATATACAATCCACGTTTTATACCAAATACATTTCCTTTTTTGCCTTGTAAGATAATATTATTTGGAACAGGTGCAATTAAACCAGCATTTACAGTTGTTTTTGTTTTATAACGTTTAGCAGTAGAAGTATTATGCAAATAAGTTTTTAATACACCATTTTTAATTACAAAATTACACTGGCTAGGAACTCCTTCCGAATCAAATTTACTTGAGTTAAAACCATTTTCTAATGTTCCGTTATCTATTAATGTAAAGTTACCAAGTTTTTTATTTAATTTGTTAGCAAGAAAACTTAATCCAGCTTCAACCTCAAATATTGAGGCAGCATTCATAATCTCATTTAATAAAGCAGCCATTGGCATATAACTAAAAACAACATCATATTTCCCTGCTGTTCCTGGAATAGGATTTAAAGATTGTTTTGCTATCTCACTAGCTTTTCCAGCTGCTTGTTCTACCTCAAGCTTACTTAACATTCTCGAACAAGAATTCATATGACCAGAAGCTTCTTTACTAGCAAATGCTCTTATTGAAAAATATAAATTTGTAGCTTTATCTTCAGCATGAACATTATTTGAAGTTAACAATAAATTTTCGTTAACATGTTTTTCAAAAATTCCATCTGCTCTTTTTACTTTCTCTAAAACTTTATTAATGCCTTTTTCAACTAAATCAAATTCATTCATATTAAGAACATTTTTATCATAACCATTTTTAATTTCTTTATATTTAAATGATCCTTCTGCTATTCCATTGTATTGCAAATTTGGTTTAACATTTTTAGAGAATTTAATTAAATTATTAATGACTTTATCAGCATCTTTTTTATTAAAATCTTTTAATGTAGTTGTTACAATTCTTTTATCTTTAACCATAAATATTCCTAAGTTATATAAGATCTCACTGCCAGTTTTTACAATTTTATTATTAGAAAATTTAATTTGACTAGATTCGTCTTTACTAAATTCTATAACAACATCATCTGCACCCTTTTTCTTTAATTCTTTTAATATGTAATAAGCTATTTCCATTTTATCTCATAATTATATTTCTTAATCTCATATGTGGGCCTCCGAACCATACTGGTATAGATTGCATAGGCTCTCCCTTTCCGCATGAACCAGCAACAAACTCAATTTTATTACTTAAAGCATCTACTGATTGCCATAAAGCAGGTGTTGTTATCTCAAGTATAGGATTTATTACTGGCTTAGTTATTTTACCATTTTTAATTAAATATGCTTCTGCTCCTGTATATTTTTGATGAAATCTTTTATCATCTATATTCCATTCCATAAATGTTTTCATATATACCCCAAGTTTAATATCCTCAAATAATTCTTCTTCTTTATATTTACCCGGCAAGACAAAAGTGTTGCTCATTCTTACCATAGTTTCTTTATCATATTCTGAAGCACGAGAAGCAGCATTACTCTTAACATTCATTTCAGCAGCTGTCTCACGATTATGTAAAAATTCTGTAATCTTCCCATTTTTAATTAAGAATTTTCTTCTCGCTTTAACACCCTCATCATCATATAAATAAAAACCATTACTTCCTGGCAAAGTTGGATCATCTACCAGAGTTACAACTTCGTTTGCAATCTTGGTATTAATCATTTTTGAAGTAATAAAAGATTCGCCTGCTTGAGCTGCCTCTCTTCCAAGAATTCTGTCTGCTTCATAAGGATGGCCAACACCTTCATGAGTAGCTATTCCAGTAACTTCTGGTCCTATAACTAAATCAATTTTACCATGAGGAGCTTTAACACCATGTTTAAGAACATTTTCCAAAGCTTTAATTTCATTAAGTAAATTTTGTTTTACATTCCATTTTTTTATAATTTCCCAACCACCTGTGCTGCCATAAGGCAAGTAACGCTGCATTGATTTATTATTTGATATAATTGTGATAAAATAATAAAATCCAATTCTTGGGATTTCAGATACAAATTTAGTACCCTCTGAATTAATATAATATTTTCTTTCTACATTATCACCTAAAGAAAAAAATCTGAAATATTTTTTATTTACACTTTTATCTAAATCAAGTAAAAATTTTAATTTTTCCTCCGGGTTTATATTATCTAATTTTATTTTTTGTTTAACTTTATAATTTGCTTTAACTGTTTTTTCTTCTGATAGTTTAACTTTGTTTCCTATTTTGCTAGAGTTTTTAGTTAAGTTAAAAGATTTTCTAATTAAATAATTTATTTTTTCCTTATTAAAATCATTTATTGAAACAAATCCTAATGTATTATTAATAATAAACCTTAAACCTAAACCATTAACACGATCAAAACCAGAAATTTCAACATTACCATTTTTTAATATAAAACCAGAACCTTTAATTTCTTCTAATCTAGCTTCTGCATAACTTGCTCCTAATTTCTCGAGTTGCTTTAATGAAAAATCTGCTAAGTCCTCGTACATAATTACTAAGAAATGAGCTTGATTTAAATAGGTTATGGTAACATTTATATAATTCTATTTTAGTTATTAAATTAATGCAACGTACTTATGTTAATGATATTAAAGGAAAAAAAGAAGTTTTTTTACAAGGTTGGGTCCATGATATTCGTGAGCTACCAAAAGCTAAATTTATTTTGTTAAGAGATATTACTGGTGTAGTACAATGCGTTGTTAAGCCTGAAAATAAAGCTTTTAATAATATTTCTAAATTAAGCTTAGAAAGTGTAATTTCAATTGCAGGTAAAGTTAAGCAAGCTAAACTTACTAGTCCTGAATTAAGTATTAAAAATTATGAAGTTGAGGTTAATAATTTAGAGTTAATAAGTAAAGCAGAGAAATTACCAATGCAAGTTTATGAAAAAGATAAAAGTATTGTAACAGATTTAAGTGTAAGATTAGATAATAGAAGTTTAGATTTAAGAAAAAAAAGAACACAAGCAATATTTAAAATACAAAGCGAAATTTCTACTTTATTTAAAGAATTTTTTAAGAAGAATGATTTTATTGAGATTCAATGTCCGAGTATTATAGCAAGTGCAAGTGAAGGAGGTACAGAATTATTTTCTGTAAAATATTTTGAAAAACAGGCTTACTTAGCTCAAAGTCCTCAATTATATAAACAATTATGTGCTATTTCCTTAGAAAAAGTATTTACAATAACCCCAGTTTGGAGAGCTGAAAAACATAATACAGTTAGGCATTTAAATGAATCAAGACAAATGGATATTGAAGTTGCATTTAATGATGATTTTCAAGTTATGAAATACTTAGAGCAAGCAGTTCAATACATTATTAAAAATGTTATTAAAAATTGTAAAGAAGAGCTTGAGATGTTAAATTTAAAGTTAAAAATCCCTAAAGCTAAATATTTGAGTTATGATGAAACTTTAAAAATTCTTAGCAAAAATAAAATGAATATTAAATATGGAGAAGATTTAACACCAGAAGCTGAAAAAAAATTAGGGGGGATTTATTCTAATAATATTGTATTCATTTATGCATGGCCTTTAAGCTTAAAACCTTTTTATATTATGCCAGCTAGCTTAAAAGATAATGAAAAACTAAGTAAAGGATTTGATGCTTTATATAATGGAATCGAGATTAGTTCTGGTGGACAACGTGTACATTTACCCGAATTATTAATTAGGAGATTAAAATTACAAGGATTAAACCCAAAAGATTTTGAATTTTATGTAAATGCATTTCGCTACGGTGGTGCACCCCATTCTGGCTGGTCCATCGGTCTTGAAAGATTTACGATGGCATTATTAAAATTAGATAATATTAGAGAAGCTTGTTTATTTCCAAGAGATAGAGAAAGATTAACACCTTGATACTACGGCAATTTATAATTAAATAAAGAAGCACCAATTAAAATTTTTTCTGCAGATTTACCTTCTGTTTTTGCCATGAGGGTATCAGTAAATCCAGTATGATGTCTACCATTTATATAAGCCTCTACTAATCTTATATCCCCAGAGTTAGGATCATAGATTTTTATTTGTCCGATACCCTTAGCAAACCATGTATTTGAGTAAGCGTAAGCACCATTAGAATTTCTAAGTTCAACTTTAGCCTGCCAACATCTATAAGATAAGTCCTTTTTTGCAGCTAAAACTTTAAGTTTTTCATATGTATAACTATGTGTTTCACTATAACCCGGAATACCACTAATGCCTGTGGTGGTGGTATAATTTTTATTTAGCTCTAATGAACTATCCCCAACTACAATGGGATTTGTAAATTTTATGAAATTACCAGCAAATTCAAGACCATATGTTTTGAATTCATTACCATCATAACCTTGGTATGCTGTAATACCATTAGATTGTTTTAGAGCAGGAACATTTTTACCATCTATATTCCTATACCCCTCGACTTTTACTTCTAATAAACTCGATTGCCCTGGTACTTTGTATTTCCACCAATTACCTTGACTAAGGTCAACATAATCTCGTATATTAGAGCTTATTTTTGGCATGAAAAAGAAAAGCATATTAAATGGTGGGAATAAATAATAAAATTCAAATTGCTCATTCTTATCTATTTCTAATCCAAAAGTATTTAATATATCTATAAACTCATCTGTGTATTTTATTATATTTTCAACTGTAGTAGTAGCAGCAACTAAAGGTCCACCAATTTCTGGAAATACTGGAAATATAATTGCTCCAGTTCTATTCAAAATTAAATTAAAATTTCTTATATCATTAAAACTAAAATCTCCCCAATGTTGAACCCCGGGTATCCTTATCAAGATATCTCTATGTCTAAAATTAAATTTATCATCCCTAAAAAATTTATAAGCTAGGTTTACATACTTATTTGTATTAAGGAGATAATTTACTACTTCTATTAATCCTTGTTGCTTGTTAAGCCCATATTTACCCAAACCACCTATAGATCTAAAACCAGGGAGATATTGCTGTAACGGATCCACGGTTCCAATAAATATATTCCCATTATTATTTTCATAATATGTTACTCCTATGCCTCCCCCGACTTCTTGACCTTGTTCATTAATTACCCTAATTGTTACATCTTCACCATTTTTATTAACTAAATTTATAATACCATCATTGTTAGTAGAACTTTGAAATGATTCATAATTTCCATGATTTTGAGTTGTGGCAGGTTTTTTAGGCTCGCTAATTACAGGACTGGTTGATGTACCACCATCACCACATCCTAAAATATTTGGTAAAAATAAAGAGCCTCCTACGATTGAAATTTGTTTTAGGAAATTTCTTCTATCACTACCAGAATTTAAAATATCTTCTAACATTAAAATTAAAAATTAATTAAAATATAAAAGCCTTTCTATATTATTTTTTAACATCAATAAGAAAATATCTTATTTCAGGTATAGGATCATAATCACCATAATCATCTTGGGCTTTTACTTCAAATCTATAATAACCATTTCTTAAGTTGGTAAACAACTTTTTCTTATCTTGGGTAGAATCTGTAATAACTATTCTCTCAGTTAGTGGATAAATATTAATATTATTATCTAATCTGTGAAAATAACCAATAACTTTGCCATCTACATCATAACCATCCCATTCTACTTCTACAGAATCTGTATTAAATACCTCGTTATTATCTGGTTTTATAATTTTTGTGTAAGGTGGAATATTATCTGGCAAAGTTAATTCTGTATTGCAACCAAGAATTAAAGAGAGCAAACTATAATAAAATACATTTTTAGTTTTTTTATAAATATTTACCATAAGAAAATATAATTGTAATAGTTAAAATTAAAAATGCTTCTAAAACACAATATTTTAATATAGCTGATTATTAATAATTTTATGTTTATTTCAATAGAAGAAGTACTAAAGAAAAGGAAAGGAAAAGTCCCAATTCGTGGTTGGGTTTATCGTGAAAGAAAACAAAAAGATATGGTTTTTTTAGTTATTCGTGATTCTAGTAATATAATTCAATGCGTAGTAAAGCAAGATAAAGTAAGCAAGAAAGAATGGGAAGATGCTAATAAATTATTAATTGAAAGTTCTGTTGAACTAGAAGGCATATTAGAACAAGATAAAAGAGCTCCTACTGGATATGAAATACAAGTTTCTAAACTAAAGGTAATACAATTTGCAGATGTATTTCCAATAAAAAAAGATCAAAGTCCCGAGTTTTTACTCGATAAAAGACATTTATGGATTAGAAGTAGAAATTTAACTGCGGTAATGAAAATACGCAGCACAGTTATGAAAGCTTTCCGGGATTATTATTATAAACAAGGATTTTATGAAATGGCACCACCAATATTCACGCCTTTAGCAAGTGAAGGAGGTGCAACATTATTTGAAGTAAAATATTTTGATAAAAAAGTTTATCTTACACAATCTTGGCAACTTTATGCTGAAGCTGCAATATTTGCTTTAGAAAAAATATTTTGTATTTCACCATGTTTTCGCGCAGAAAGAAGCAAGACAAGCAGACATTTAGCAGAATTTTGGATGGCTGAGATGGAAGCTGCTTGGTATAACTTAAATGATTTAGTAAAATCAGCAGAAGAATGTGTTGCTTATATTGTGCAAAGTGTTGTTAAAGAAAATTCTAAAGAATTAAAATTACTAGGGCAAGATATTGAAAAATTAAAGAAAATTAAACCACCATTTCCTAGATTAAAATATGCCGAAGTATTAAAAATGCTTAAAGAAAAAGAAAAAATTAATATCCCGTTTGGTAAAGATTTAAGAACAATAGAAGAGGATTTAATTATGAAACATTTTGACAAACCATTAATCGTTACCCATTATCCAAAAGAAATAATGGCATTTTACAAACCAGTAGATACAAAAAATCCTAAAGAAGCTCTTTGTTTTGATATGCTTGCTCCAGAAGGCTATGGAGAACTTATTGGAGGGAGTCAACGTGATATAAATATTAATGAATTAAAGAAATGGTTAAAAAAACAAGGTGAGAAAGCTGAGAATTATGAATGGTATTTTGATACTAGAAAATATGGAAGTGTACCACATGCTGGTTATGGTTTAGGTGTAGAAAGAGTAGTTGCATGGTTGTGTAAATTAGATAATATTAAGGATGCTATTCCATTTCCAAGAACAATGTTGCGCTATACACCTTAAGTAGTTTTATAAATTTTATCTAATTTTTAGTATTATGAAAGCTTCCTCAACAGGTTTAAAAATAAAAGTCCATCTTTCTAAAAAAGAAGCATTAAAATTACGAAAACAAGATTTGGAAGGTATATTAAATTTTAAAGATTATGATGGAGCTAAAAGACAAATTCCATTTACATTGAAATTAACCAAAGATGATAAGGAAACTATTGATGTTTATCACGAGCCATTTAATCTTTATTTTGGAAACGCTAAAAATTTTTCAATAACTCTTTATCCATATCACCATGAGAATCTTTTGGAAACTGGAACTTGCAGTGATATATTTTATGTTAGTGGAAGAGTTTCAGTCTATCTAAATAATTAATAATATTTAAATACTTAAAAATTCTTTAAAATTTAAAAGAGGTTGATATTTTGGCAAGTGAACTATTTGTTATTGGTTTGATTATAATTGCAACCTTTCTTTTTGGTGAGGTATGCAAGCTAATTAAAGTTCCTCGTGTTATTGGACATTTATTTGTAGGATTATTTTTTGGATTTCCTATTATAAGGGATAAATTATTTACCCAAGATTCATTAACTATTATAAATTCTTTAGCAGAGATTGGCATAGTGTTATTATTTTTCTTTATTGGATTAAATATTAATTTAAGAGAATTTAAATTTAATTTAAAAGAATCATTTCTAGTTTCTTTATTTAATTTCTTATTACCTTTAACAGCAGGATTTTTGATATTTAGATTTATTTTTAATTTTGAAGTATTAACTAGTATAATAATTGGAATTGCTCTTGCAGCAACTTCCCAAGTTATTGCAGTTGATTTACTTGAGGGTCTTAAAATATTAAAGACAAGAGTCGGTAATTTAATTGTTATGAGCGGAGCAGCTAATGATGTATTTGAATTAATTTTAGTTAGCATAATATTAGCATTAATAAGTTCTGCAACACCATTAAAAGGAATTTATATCTCGGTAACAAACATCTTAATTTTTGTAGTAGCTTTGATATTGTTAAGATTTTTAATTTTCCCGCATATTTTAAGATTTTTTGAATCTGCTAAATCTAATACAAGTTTATTTTCCGGTGCAATTATTATTGCTTTATTAACAGCAACATTATCTAATTTACTTGGATTAGGAATATTTATTGGAGCATTATTCTCTGGCTTAATTATAAGACAAATTTTACTTACCGGTAAGCATCCTAAGCCATGGGAAGAACATAGCATAGCAAAATCTGTTCATTTAATTTCTTTTGGATTTTTAGTACCAATATTTTTTGTTTCAGCTGGTTTAAGAACAGATTTATTTTCCATTACTTCAAATATTAATTTAGCAATTATATTTTTGGCAATAGCTTTACTAGGAACATTAGGTGGAAGTATTTTAGGGGTGATGTTAAGCAAAGGTAGTTTTAAAGAAGGATTAACAGTTGGATTTGGTATTAGTTCTAGGGGAGACATAGAAATCGTAATATCCTCATTAGCATTACAAGCTGGATTATTCACAATAGCAATGTACTCATCTATAATATTAATGAGTTTTCTAACAACTTTAATTAGCCCAATAATGTTTAGATATTTATCAAGGAAATATAGTTATGTTTTAAATGTTAAACATTAAATTAAATCAATAGTTTTTACTTTTTCATCCCCAAATGTAAATCTTAAAATTTCAAATAAGCTTGCATAATTTATTTGTAATGAAATTCTATGATTGTCGTAACCAGTACTTGGGTGTGTTGTAAATGAGAAATCGTCTAAACCATTTTCTAATCTTCTCTTTTCTAAATATTTTTTATCAAATAATATTAATTCTAATTTTCCGTTTGGGGTAAAACTTTCTAAATTTACAATAGGATGGACTGTTCCATATTCTATATTTACTGGTAAAAATTCTTTTCTCGCTTTTCTTATTCTATTATCTTTTATAATTTCGTAATCATTTATTCCAAGAAAATTTGCAAGCTTTAATCTAATATCAGAAGAATGTTTTGTTCCAGGTATTGAAATTGCATAGGTTTTTTCTTCTTTAGTATCCTCTAAATAAACTCCTTTAATTACCCTTTCTAATGGCAATCCTGTTATTTGAGATTTTTCTTCGCAAGTACTTGTTGCTTTTGAGTGTGTTGCTATATGCAGATGAATATTACGATCAATAGCATAATATAAAATATATTGCAAATTAAAATCTTTAAAGAAAATATTTCTAAAAGAATTAAAATCTAGTTCATTCTCTTCTAAGTAATAATTAATCTCTTCTTTTGGTTCTTCACATTTTACAATATCTACACAATGTATTAATTTTCCTCTAACTTCCATATCTTTATTCTAATAAAAATATTTAAAAAGTTTACTAAGAATTATTTTTTACCATAAACAGTATAATGCCAAGGTTTTCTTGCTTTCCCACTTAAATCAATATAAACATGCTTAACATTACTATATTCTTCTAATGCATACACACTTAAATCTCTTCCATGGCCTGTTTGTTTTACTCCCCCATGAGGCATCTCACTTACTAAAGGTAAATGATCATTAATCCAAACTTCACCAAATTTTAATTTATTTGCTACAATAAAAGCTTTTTTAATATCTTTTGTCCATACGCTACTTGCTAAACCATAATCAACATCATTTGCTTTTTGAATAACATCTTGTGTATTATTAAATTTAAGAACATTAAGTATTGGACCGAAAATTTCTTGCTGGCATAAATTAGATTTTTGATTTACATTTGTCATTATGTGAATAGGCATAAAATAGCCTTTACCTTTTGGTTTTTTACCTTGATAATAAATTCTTGCACCTTCTTTTTTTCCAATTTTAACAAAATTTTGTACACGTTCTAAATGGGTTTTGCTGTTTAAAGGTCCTAAATCTGTAGTTTCTTTTAATGGGTTGCCTAAACGAACTTTCATAGCTTTATGTTTTAATTTTTCTATAAATTGATTATGAATTTTACTATGTACATAGATGCGAGCAGCAGCAGTACAATCTTGTCCACTATTAACTATGCTAGCTACAATAGCACCTTCAGCAGCAGCTTCTAAATCAGCATCCTCTAAAACAATAAATGGAGCTTTTCCCCCAAGCTCAAGATGTAATTTTTTTAAATTGCTAGTTGCAAGTTTTTGAATTTCTTTTCCAGTTTCTGTATTTCCTGTTAAAGAAATCATATCAACTTTTTCATGTGATGCAAGAGCAGCGCCAACCACTTGTCCAGAACCTGTAACGACATTTAATACACCATCTGGAATTCCAACTTTTTTTGCCAATATTGCTAATTCTAAAGTTGTTAATGGAGTAGTAGAAGCTGGTTTAATTACAACTGTATTACCCATTGCTAATGCAGGTCCAATTTTCCATATAGCCATCATAAAAGGATAATTCCATGGTGTAATACTTGCTACAACTCCAATAGGTTCACGTTTAATTAAACTTGTGCCTAGAGGTTTATGTTTTCTTTTCTCATGATAATCAATATATTCTTGTGGTGTTACATCTTTCATTGAACGAGCAGCACCTGCAAAAAATCTTAAATTATCAATTGCAAAAGGTATATCCGAATCACGAGCCATTTTAATTGTTTTACCTTGATTCATTGATTCAAGCTTTGCAATTTTAAGTAAATTTTTTTCAATTAAATCAGCTAATTTTAATAAATAAGAACTTCTTTCTCCAACAGTCATCTCATTCCATATTCCTGAGTCAAATGATTTTCTTGCAGCATTTACAGTTAGATCAACATCTTTTTTATTAGAATCAGGAACTTTCGCTATAGTTTTTTCATTATAAGGATTAATAACATTAAGATATTTTTTAGATAATGGCTTAACAAATTTTCCATTTATAAAATTACCATAAACTTTCACAATATCACCTTTAAATTATAAACAATAGACTGTATATAAAATTTATGTTATTTAGTTTTTTAAAATTAGATTAAACAATTTATAAATAATTTTTTAGATGCTTAATGATATTGTTATGGGCTACAAAATTTATTCTTTCTAGGATTATGAATTTAAAACTTTTTATTAATTATTTTAAAAGGAGCATTTTTTTTGTATTTATATAATCATTAGTCTTTAATTGATAAAAGTAAATACCGCTTGATAAATTTTTAGCATCCCAATTTACTTTATAACTTCCAGGAGAAAGTTCTTTATTAACTAATGTTTCTAATTCCCCACCTAAGATATTAAATATCTTTAAAGTTGTATAACTTATATTTGGGATTTCAAATTCAATCGTTGTCGAGGGATTGAAAGGGTTCGGGTAGTTCTGTTTTAAGGAATAGTTCTGTGGTAAATCTT
>ERZ1292623.2789-Hain-H51-01um-R1-2789-length-15319-cov-4_pt1 | contig 15319 bp, 19 predicted proteins | sample MGYA00564398_ERZ1292623 | MGnify/ENA primary metagenome ERZ1292623 (study PRJEB36523, sample SAMEA6512633) | groundwater metagenome | collected 2019-01-07 | study: AquaDiva: Metagenomics assemblies of 32 groundwater samples
AAAAAAGTTGGATTTAGAATACGACATAGATCCAACACAAGCAAAGAAACTAGATTACTTTGGTATAATTAATGAAGAGTGGAAAAATTTGGATTTAGAAAAGGAAGAGCTTCCTCCAGGATATGAAGAATTTGGTCAAAAAATAGTCAACAAAGAGTATGATATAATAATCGGTAATCCACCTGCTCCTGAAATATCACTTTTGTTGACAGCAATTGAAACATATTACAAAAAAAGAGGAATTCAGTTTGATAATCCTTACAACTACATTTTGAACATACCAACATTAAGTAACAGATTTAGAGATCATAAAACTGTTATGGGTTTAATATTTAAAGATGAAAAAAAGAGAGAAGTCTTCATAGAAAATACAGTAGAATATTATAGAGAACACTTTGACAGTATATGCAAAAAAGATAGACTTATTGCAAGTTTTGTTATAATGCAAATTATAAATTCAGATGAATTTATTGATAAAAACAGATGGATAACTGAATGGTGCGTTTCAAAAAAACCAATTTTTTTCAGAACATATTCAAAAGATCTAATCTACACATGGGAAGATGTTATATTTATCTTATCTATAATTGCTGCAATTTTCTTATATACTTATTTAGAACATAGAGAAAAACCACCAAAAATGAAAGATTATTAAAACATTTACAAATAAAGAAGTAAAAGTAGTCTAAAATTGATCTAGAAAAAATAATTTAATCAATTCTTTCATCCAAACCTTTTTTCTTTTCTTTTCTAGCTTCTTTTTCCAAATCAACACCCAGATCTTTTAGAGCTTTAATATGAGCTTGCATTAAACTTTCTACAATGCTTAACATTTTAACTACTTCTTCTCTTTCTTTAACTAAAGTTGCCAAAGCCCCTTTATGAAAACCAATTTTTTCTTCATTAGCCATTTTAAATATCTTTAAATTTAGTAATTTGTTTTACTACAGATACTGTTATAAAATCAACTTCATCTTTAAATAAGTTTGTTTTTTTAATTAATTCTCTTACATTATCCATTAGTTGTTTTGGTAATTCTATTGTTTCTGATTCCATTTATCTACCTCCAAATTTCCTTATTAAAAACCATATTATAAAAATTAAACTAGAAAATATCAACAAAGCATAAAACATTTTTTTATCAGATGCAAATCCAATTAAAGGAAAAGGCCCGATAAAAACTATCCCACCACTTTTAATACTAGTTTTACTATTTTCTTTAGTAGCTAAAAATGATCCTATAAACAAGAGTATAATCCCTATAAAAACCAATGAAATTCCAATTGTAATTAAATTTTTTGTCACCATTTTAACTACTTAATGATCTTAGCTATATCAACTACTTTATCTTGTTCATTTAATTTCATAATTCTAACACCTTTTGTATTTCTTCCAATGGTTGATATATCCTTAACATTAATACTAATTAAAACACCGTTTTTAGTTATAAACATTAATCCATCATTATCATTAACAACTTTAATACTTACAACTTTACCATTCCTTTCAGTAGTTTTAATATTTATTACTCCTTTTCCGCCTCTTCTAATTAATCTATAATCAGCTATTAAAGATCTTTTACCATAACCATTTTCTGTAATTGTTAATAAAGTATCATTATCATCACAAATTTCCATTCCAATAACATAGTCTTCAATTAATTTAACAGCCCTGACACCAGTTGCATTTCTACCCATAGATCTAACATTACTTTCATTAAATTTAACAGCCAATCCATTTTTAGTTGCTATTATCAATTGTTTATCACCATCAGTTAATCTTACATTAATTAATTTATCTTCATCTTTTAAATTCAAAGCTATTATTCCAGTTTTTCTTATATTACTGTATTCGATTAATTTGGTTTTTTTAATTAATCCATTTTTAGTTACCATAACTAAATATTTATTTTCTAAGAATTCTTTTATTGGAACAGCTGCTGTAATTTTTTCATCTTCTAATTTTAATAAATTTACTATGTTAATACCTTTAGCATATCTAGTTGCACTAGGAATTTGATAAGCTTTTAACCAATGAACTTTTCCTTTATCTGTAAAAAATAATATATAATCATGAGTATTAGTTATAAATAGATGTTCAACAAAATCCTCTTCTTTTACAGCAGTTGCAATAATACCTCTACCTCCACGTTTTTGCTGCTTGTAGGTTTCTGATGGCAAGCTTTTAATATATCCAGAATGCGTAATCGTTATTACTATATCTTCTTGTTTAATTAAATCTTCTGTTTCTAAAGTTTCTTCCATATTAACTATTTCAGTTCTTCTACCATCGCTATATTTTTTCCTTAAATCTAAAAGTTCATTTTTTATTATAAGTAAAATTTTTTCTTCTGAAGCTAATATTCCTTTTAATTCTTCTATCAATTTTATTAATTCATCATATTCTTTTTTAATCTTCTCTGTTTCTAGAGAAGTTATTTTTTGCAATTTCATATCTAAAATAGAATTAGCTTGTATTTCAGTTAAATCAAAATTATTAATTAATAAATCTCGTGCAACTTCTACGTTCTTACTTTTTTTAATAATAGCTACAACATTGTCTATATTATTTAAAGCGATTTTTAATCCTGTTAAAATATGGGTTCTTTCTTCTGCTTTATTTAAATCAAATTTAGTTCTTCTTTCAATAACCTTTTTCCTGTGTAAAATATAATAATTTAAGATTGAATTTAATGAAAGAAGTTTAGGTTCACCATTTACTAAAGCTAGCATATTTACACCAAAAGTAGTTTGTAATTGAGTATGTTTATACAATTGATTTAAAACAACATCTTCATTAGTATTCTTACTTAACTCAATTACTATACGCATACCTTCTCTATCACTTTCATCTCTTAAATTTGTTATACCTATAATTTTTTTATCTCTAATTAAATCTGCAATATTTTCTATTAAAACAGTTTTATTAACTTGATAAGGTAATTCTCTTACAACGATTATTTTTTTATTGTCTTTTTCTTCTATTAAAGTTTTAGCTCTGACATTAATTAAACTTTTTCCAGTAGAATAAGCATGTTTAATACTTGATCTTCCATATATATAAGCACCTGTTGGAAAATCAGGACCTTTAATATAATTCATTAATTCTGGTAATGTTATTTCTGGATTATCTATTAAGGCAATAATTGCATCTATTACTTCTGATATATTATGAGGAGGAATATTTGTTGCCATACCAACTGCTATACCACTGCTACCATTTATTAATAAATTTGGAAGTTTTGCTGGTAATACAACTGGTTCTTTTGTTGAGTTATCATAATTTGGAATAAAATCAACTGTGTTTTTTTCTATGTCTGCAAGCATCTCTTCTGCTATTTTGGAAAGTCTCACCTCAGTATAACGTTGAGCCGCAGCTGAATCTCCGTCTATATTCCCAAAATTACCTTGACCATCTACCAAAGGATATCTTAAAGAAAAATCTTGAGCCATTCTAACTAAAGCATCGTAAACAGCAATATCCCCATGTGGATGATATTTACCAAGAACTTCTCCCACTATTCTGGCTGATTTTCTTGTTGGTTTATTACTTTGTAATCCAAGATTATCCATTGCAAATAAAACTCTTCTATGAACGGGTTTTAAACCATCTCTAACATCAGGTAAAGCTCTTGCTGTTATAACTGACATAGCATAATCTATATAAGATTCTTTCATTTCTTCTTCTATTAATTTAGACTGAATTTTTTCTGGCATTTTATATATCTAAATTTTTAACCTCTTTAGCATATTTAGAAATAAAGTCTCTTCGAGGTTTAACTTCATCTCCCATTAAAATAGAAAAAATTTCATCTGAGATTACAGCATCTTCTATTGTAACTTGTTTTAGATATCTATTATCAGGGTTTAAAGTAGTATCCCATAATTGATCTGGATTCATTTCTCCAAGACCTTTATATCTTTGTAGTGGAACATCCCCACCAATTTTTTCTAGTAAAGCTTTTAATTCCCCGTCATTATAAACATAATAATCTTGTTTATCTTTAGTTACTTTATACAAAGGAGGCATTGCTATATACACATAACCAGCTTCTATCAGTGGTCTCATATATCTATATAGAAAAGTTAAAATCAAAACATTAATATGATTTCCATCAGTATCAGCATCACAAAGCAATATAATTTTATGATATCTTGCTTTATTTATATCAAATTCTTCTCCAACTCCAGTTCCAATTGCAGTTATTAAAATAATAATTTCATTATTTTTAAAGATTTTCTCTAATCTTGCTTTTTCTACATTCAGAATTTTTCCTTTTAATGGAAGTATTGCTTGATATTTTCTATTTCTCCCAGATTTGCAGCTCCCTCCCGCAGAATCCCCTTCTACAATAAATAATTCACTTTTACTAGGATCGCGTTCTTGACAATCAGCTAACTTACCAGGTAAAAAACTACCATTTAAAGCATTTTTTCTTCTAGTTAATTCTCTAGCTTTTCTTGCTGCTTCTCTTGCTTTTGCTGCATTAATACATTTATTAATAACAGTTTTAGCTGTTGAAGGATTTTCCTCAAAGAAATTAACCAAACTTTGATAAACCATACTATCAACCAGGCCTTTAACTTCGCTATTTCCTAATTTAGTTTTTGTTTGCCCTTCAAATTGAGGATTAGCTATCCTTACAGAAATTACAGCAGTTAATCCTTCTTTAGCATCATCCCCACTTAATTTAATTTCACTTAATTTTTTCTTTTTTATATAATCATTAATCGCCCTTGTTAATGCTGTTGAAAATCCGCTATAATGAGTGCCATGTTCCACTGTATTAATAGTATTACAAAAACTATAAATTGTTTCTTGGTAGCTATCATTGTATTGCATTGCTATCTCTACTGAAGTTGAATCTTTTTCTTTTGAAAAATAAATTGGTTTATGTAAAGTATTTTTATTTTTATTTAGGTATTCAACAAAAGAAATTATACCACCGCTATACTGAAAAGTTTTTTGTTTATCTGCTCTTTCATCTATAATCTCTATGTTTAAATTTTTATTTAAAAAAGCTAATTCCATCAATCTTTTAGCTAGTATATCAAAATCAAATTCTATTAATTGAAATATTGTAGCATCTGGTAAAAATCTAATAATTGTTCCTGTTTCATTTTCATTTACATCACCTACAATTTCTAATTGAGTTACTGGTTTGCTTAATTCATATCTTTGTTTGTGAATTTTTCCATCTCTTTTTACAGTAACTTCTAACCATGAAGATAAAGCGTTTGTTACAGAAATTCCAACTCCGTGTAAACCTCCAGATACTTTATAGGTTTTGTGATCAAATTTACCTCCTGCATGAAGCATTGTTAAAACAACTTCAACTCCTGATTTGTTTTCTTTTGGATGTATATCAACAGGAATACCCCTACCATTATCTTCTACTGTTACAGAATTATCTTTATGTAATATAACTTTAATAGAATTACAATTACCAGTTAATGCTTCATCAACTGCATTATCTATTGCTTCATAAACTAAATGATGCAAACCCCTAATATTAGTATCTCCAACATACATACTTGGTCTTAGTCTTACTGCTTGCAAATCTTTTAGTACAGTAATACTTTCAGCTTTATAACTAGTTTCTTCCATTTTTTTTATATTTATTTAACCCCAAAATTAAACAATTTTAATTATTAATTTAATAATAAAAAGTAGCTTTTCTTTATATACTTTTCTACGGCTAAAACCTTAAAATTTGGCCACTAGAAGCCTTGTAGAGGCAAAAAAGATTTTTAAAAAAGCCAATTTAAGCTCCTTTTCAAGCTTTGTCCGAATAGTGTCCTAAAAGGCTGACTTTTCGGACATAATTGGCACTTTTCGGACAGAAGGCAGTTATCGGACAAAGCCTCCTTTTCAGAAAGGTTTATAAAAGGAAATTTAAATTTAGAAACCTTTTTATAAATTTCTATATTTTATTAATTAAATGGGAAGTGTTAAAGATTTAGAAATAAAAACCGATCCTAATAAAAATGAATTAGGTATAGGAACTTTTAATTTTTCTGATAGATTTTCTATTTTTGATTGGGGTGTAATGCCAGATCATATTCAAAATAAAGGTGCAGCATTATGTATGATGGCTGCATGGAATTTTGAGAGATTAGAAGACCAAGGAATTCCCACTCATTATTTAGGTGTTTTAGATAGTTCTGAAAAATTAGTTAAAACATCTAATTTATTAGAACCAAGCACTAGAATGGTTATAACTTTATCAAAAGTAATTAAACCTAATTTTGAGAATGGTAAATATAGCTATATAATTTTTACTGAAAATCGGGGTGGAATTAATAATTATGTTATTCCATTAGAATTTATTTATAGAAGAGGTGCACCAGAAGGCAGTTCTTTATTTAAGAAAATTGCTGGATTAGAAGAAAAAGGAGATTTAGAAGGATTAAAAAAATTATTAGCACCATACGGCTTAACTGAAAAACCAAAACCTGGTGATTTATTTCCAAAAACAGGTTATGATTTTACAACTAAATTTGAATCCAGTGATAGAATACTTACAGAAAGAGAAGCTTATGAAAATTCTGGTTTAACAGAAGAATATTTAGAAAAACTTAAATCTATAAGAGATGATGTAGTTAAATTTGTTTCAGGAAGAGCACAAGAAGTAAATTTAATAGATTTTGATGGTAAGCAAGAATTTAGATTTTTTAATGGGGTTCAACTTGCTGATGTGGTTGGAACATTTGACGAAAATAGATTTATGTTTAACGGGGAACAAGTTAGTAAAGAAGTTTTGAGACAGCATTATAAAAAAGCTCAACCAGGATGGTGTGGTGAAGTTGAAAGAGCTAAACAAGAAGCAGCTAAAAATGGGATTAGTGATTGGAAAAGTTTAGTAATAATTCAGCCTCAAAAATTAGATCCTGATTTAATTAGTTTAGTGGGAGAAATGTACGCTGCTGGTTCTGATTTATATACTGGATCAAATTTATTTAGAGTAAGACCATTAGAAATAATAATGGAAGAATTAAGAACTTATCAATAATAATATTTATAAATCAACTTCTATAAAATTTAAATAATGAAAAAAATTATTTTAGACACAAATTTTTTATTAACAGCTTTAAAATTTAAAGTAGATATTTTCAGCGAAATTAACAGAATTTGCGATTTTAATTATAAGATTTTTGTACTAGATAAAAATTTAGATGAACTTAAAAACATTAAAGTAAAAGAATCAAAATTAGCCTTAGCTTTAATCTTATCTAAAAATTTAAACATTATTAAAACTAAAAAAGATAAAAATGTGGATAATTTAATTTTAGATTTAGCAAATAACGATTATATTGTTGCAACACAAGATAAATTACTTAAACAAAAATTAAAACAAAAAAATATAAAGATAATAACTTTAAGACAAAAGAAATATTTAATATTAAACTAAAACCAAAAAATTTATATATTACTTAGTATTACTTAATAATACGATGGAAACTGTGAGTTTAAAACTAGAAGATAAGTTTCTTCATGACATAGAAAAAAGTATGAAAAAACATAGGTATTCAACTAAAACAGAATTTATTAGAGAAGCAATAAGAGAAAAACTTTCTGATTTAGAAAAGGAAGAGATTCTAAAAGGAATAGTAAAACTAAAGGGGCTATCAAAACATAGAACAACTGATGAACAATTACATAAAGCTAGAGAAAAAATTGCAAAGATGCTCGAAAAACAATTTAAATAAGATCTTCTGGTCGTTTTGATTTAGTAATATCTAATAATCGCTTGAAATGATGGTCTCGAGTTATCAAAACTGCTTTATTATCTCGAGCAATAAGTGCATGTATTGCATCAACTAACGGAACTTTCCTCTTAGCTGCTAAATCTTTTGCCTTACCATATTGTTTCTTAGTTGGTCTTGTATAAATAAGGATTTTATTAAATGGTTTAAATAAATATTTAAGTTCAAAATAAGTATAACCAAAATCTCTCATCTCTTTAAAAATTAGATTAGTATATATAATTTTAGAATCTTCTTTGATAATTTTATTTAATAATTTATGGGTTAACTTTCCTTTAGAAAAATTAGGTTCATCTCTATCTTCAAAGAAATCTAGCCAAATTGAAGTATCTAAATAATAGTTTTTCGTCATATAAAATATTAATTGTAAATAATTATTATTAAACTTTAGATTATTTTTTTAGAATGTTTTCAATTTTTCTGTAAAATTTATATAAACTTTAAAAAACCAAAGATTTAAAAATTGTTAAATTGAGCTAAATCCATAAAATGTTCTATGAAATGGAAATTTACGGGCATGTAAGATTGCCTCCGAATTTATTTGGAGATGATATAAAAGAATCAATTTTAAAAAGATTAAAAGAAATGTATGAGGGTCATATTTCAAATAAACTTGGTATTATCATAGCTGTTTCAGAAATAGTGCATATAGGTGAGGGGATTATAATACCAGGAGATGGTGCAGCTTATTACGAAACAAAATTTAAGTTGTTTGTATTTAAACCAGAAATTAATGAATTGGTTTTAGGTAAAATAACAGATATCACAGATTTTGGTGCTTTTATTGAAATTGGCCCACTAGAAGGTATGATCCATATAGGTCAAACAATGGATGATTTTGTTAGCTTTTCTAGATCTAAAGTGTTGACAGGAAGAGAATCTAAAAAAGTTTTAAAAGTTAATGATAAATGTAGAGCTCGTATAGTAGCAGTAAGCTATAAAGATATCAATACCCCAAAAATAGGTTTAACCATGCGTCAACCAAGACTTGGAAACATAATTTGGGTGGAAGAAGATATTAAAAAATCAAAATAAGTTAAATAAAAATGACTAAGAAAGTTTGTAGAAAGTGTAAAATCGTTGTTAGTGGAAATGAATGTATTATATGTAAAGGTAAAGATTTTTCAGAAAGCTCAAAAGGTAGAATTGCTGTTTTAGATGTAAATAATTCAGTAGTTGCTGAAAAATTAGATATAAAAGTAAAAGGAGAATACGCAATTAAAGTTTAAAATGGATATAGTTAAGAAATCAGATGCACCTTTACTAAATAGAACAGAGTATATAATAAATATAGACCATTCTAATAAAAGTACACCTTCTAAAGATACTATAAAAAAGGATTTAGCAGGATTTTTAAAAACAAATGAAAATTTGATTAGTGTTAAACATATTTATACAGATTACGGTAGTGGAAAATCTAATATCATTGTAAATGTTTATCAAAAAGAAGAAGATTTAAAGAAAATAGAAATTAAAAATAAAAAAGTTAAAGAGAAAAAAGAAACTCAAGAACAAGCAAAACCCGAATCTAAAAAAGTAGAAAAAGCTGTAAAAATTTAAAAATGGCCAAAAGAAAGGTTAAAAATAAAATTCCAAGTCAAGTTTGGAAAAAATATTCTATAGTCAACGATAAATTAAATAGAAAAAAAACATGTCCAAGATGCGGACAAGGAACTTTTCTAGCAGAACATCAAAATAGAAATACTTGTGGTAAATGCGGTTTTACTGAATTCTTTACAAAAGAAGAAAAGAAAATTTAAGATCCTATGTTCACAGCTTCTGATTTAATTAATCTTATTTTACCATCAATTCTATACTTTACTAATACAGATGGTATTTTATGCAATCCTCTTGCTTTTGCTTTATAATGCAATATAACTTCATGTTCTGGTTTAATAGAAGGTATAATCCATATCAGTTGTGTAGCATTGCTTAAAGTTTTTCTTATATGTTTTGGTTCCATTGTGCCAAATTCCTGCGGATTTTCAACTAGTTTAAATAAAGTGTCCATAACTTTTACATCATAAATTTCTTTATTGCTTTTGTTGTATAAATTTAATGTAACTCTAATTAAACTTTCATCTTTATTCGTAATTGTTGTAACTTTTTTATCTACAACCAAATCTTTTTTTGTTAAAGTAATTATAAGATAAAGTATTACAGCTAACACTATTAAAAGCACTACAGGAATTACATAGTTAGTTGTTGCAATAATAGTTTGACTTTCTCCTGGTGCAATATCGAAATTCCATATCAATGTATATGTCTCTGCACCTTTTATAACAGTTGTAGGTGATGGTTTAGAATAAGTAAATAATTTTCTTAAAGGAGATAATTCTAAACTATAAGTTTCACTACTTACTTCATTACCCTCATTTGTTCTTGTTAATGTTATTCTGCTAATTAAAAATCCAGATTTTTTATCTTCTGCTTCTCTAATATCAGATCTTAAACCTATTCTCATAGTATCTGTAAAATCTGTAACTACATTTTCATCTTTTTTTATTAACAAATTTAAAGGATATTCTCCTGCTTCTACTTCTTCTTTAAATTTTACTATAAAAGTTTCAGTTCTTTTTTCATATGGATTTAAATTAATTGTCCTTTCAGTTTCAAAAAAATCAGTATAAATTTTGACATTTAAATTTTCAAGTAAAATATTATACTTATTTTCTAGATCTAATTTAATTATAGCATCTTTTCTTGAATCTATTGCATTAGGCAAAACAAATTTGGTTTTTAGCAAATTTATATAATCAACTAAATTAATTGTTACAAGATGTTGAAGTTTTATATCCTCATTTGTAGGAGAGTAAATTAATAGTAATATCCCATAGGTCTTAGATGGTAAATCAAATAACGGTGCTAGTATTAATGTAGAGGTAGCAGTTGATCTTGGAAATATTTTTAAGGTAGATGGATTAGCTTTTAATTCCCAATCTAATAATGTAAAAGGACTTTGGAATTTAAATTGAACTTCTTCACTACTACCTCCTTTGTTTTCAATAATTATATCAAAAACTGCACTTTCATTAGGTAATACATCACCTTTAACAGCTTCGTGTTCTATTATTAAAGTTTGAGCATTAGCTGTTTTAATACTTATGAAAGAAATAAAGAATAATACTACTAAGAAAATTAATATTTTAGATTTATTTGCCTCTCTCATAACTTAAATAAGTTTAAAACATATATTTAAATGTTTTTATCTTAATTTTTCTAGTAACTCACAAGCTTTACATACATCAGAAGAACAAGGTTCATTGCATATTTTACAGTCTTTAATAGAATTAACATTTTTAAATTTCTCTTTTAAATTAGGCAAGATTTCTATAAACGAATTTATAATAGCGTGCTTGCTTCCCGGATATCTATTTTCAAATTCATTTAGCATATCTCTAACAGCAATTCTATAAGATTCTTCTGCATTCGGACATTCACAATATTTATCAACAAATTTTTTTAGAAAAGCATAAGTTGCAACTTCTTTTTCTGTTAAAAAATACAAAGGCTTAATTCTTGGAATAAATCTTTTATCTTTAATTATACCTGTAATTGGACCTAATCGAGCAGACACATCTATATTCCCTTTAAATTGGTTCATTAAGATTGCCTGTGCTTCATCGTCTAAATTATGCCCTGTTGCTAGTTTATTAACTTTTAATTCTCGAGCTTTTTTATTCAATAAATATCTTCTAAAAACACCGCAAATTGTGCAAGCTTTTAATTTTATTTTTCTATCATTCATTATTTTTAAAAATTCATCTAAACTTTTACCAAATTCATCTTTATAAGAATAAATTTTTAGTTCAATTTTATTTTCTTTACAGAATCTTTTAGCATTTTCTATTGTTATATCTCTATAATCATGTATGCCTTCGTCTATTAAAATAGCAATTAATTTTAAATTTTTTCTTGTAGAAGCAATTTTATTTAATATATATAATACAGTTAAACTATCTTTACCCCCAGAAATTCCAACAGCTATACTATTACTATCTTCTAATAGATTATATTGCCTAATTGTTTTAAATGCCTTGCTTTCAAAATATTTAATAAAACAATTTTTACATAAATTTACATTGCTGTTTGGAAGTTCTATTACAGGATTTATACTACAATTTTTACATGGCATATTATTTTTGTCATATATAACTTTATAAATAATTTGATTAGCCGCCAGAAACAACAGAAAGAAGTTTTACTTGATCATTATCATTTAAAGCAGTAGTATCAACAACTAAATTATTATTTACAGTTACAAGTACTGTGTTAGAACTAATATCAAGTTCTCTAAGTAAATCCTTAACTCTTGAATTCTCTTTTAACTCAACAGATTTATTCTCATTAAATCTTTCAATAAAAATATCTATTTTCATTTTTTAATATTAATAAGTTTTAGTATTTATATCTTTTTATTTTATTCCAATTAAATAACCTACTACTAAACCTAAAATTAAAGCTATTACAATTAAAAGCCATAATAAAGCTATACTATTTTTTTTAGCCATAAAATCACCTCCATTAACTTAATTCATCTTCTATAATTTCTTTAAATTCTTCAATAGGTTTATTACCTCTAATCATTTTTTTATTTATAAAAAATGTAGGTACTCCAGTAATTCCAAGTTTTAGTCCATCATCAAAATCTTTTTCCACTTCTAAAGCATATCTTCCAGAATCTAGGCAGTCATCAAATTTAATACCATCTAACTTTAATTCAGTTGCATATTTTTTTAAATTATCAATATCTAAATTTGGTGATTCTTTAAATAATTTATCATGCATTTGCCAAAATTTTCCTTGTTCATCTGCACATTCTGCTGATTCTGCTGCTTTTTTTGCAAATTCATTATCTGGCAATGGAAAATCTCTATAAATAAATCTTATTCTATCTCTATATCCTTTTAGTATTAGTCTTAAAGTAGGTTCAACACTAGCTGAATTTTTATCTTGATAATCTGCAAATTCTACTATTGTGATTTTAGCATCTAGAAAGCCTTTGGCAGGATCGTCATCAGGCAAATAATTTAATGGGTTACTAGATCTTAATACTACTAAAATTAAAAATAATGCTATTAAAGATAGTACTATAAAAGTAGCTATCCATTCTTTTTTCATGGTTTTAAAAGTAATTTTTTAGTATTTAAATTTGACCGAAATGTTTATATATAAGTTATTTATTTATAAGTAGTAACAATATATAAATTATAAAAATGATTGCATCCAAAACTTTAAAAGAAATATTAGAAGAAGATGGTTGGAAATATTTAACTAATGAATTAATTAGAGCTAAAAGATAGAAGTTCTTCTTTCATTTTCACCACTATACAAAAGTTACAAACCGAAAGGTTTATATATAAGTTATATTTATATTAATAACACTAAAGAGGGGTTAAATTAAGATGATAGTAAAACAAGAATTTTTAAAACAATTAAGAAGCTCATTTAATCTTAATATTTACGAGGTTAAAATATGGACAGCTTTACTTAGTAAAGGTATAGCTTCTGCTGGTGAATTAAGTGAAATAAGCGATGTACCTAGATCTAGAAGCTATGATATATTAGAAAGTTTAGAGAAAAAAGGTTTTGTTGTAATGAAACTAGGCAAACCAATTAAATACATAGCTGTTAAACCAGAAGAAATTATAAAAAGAGTTAAAAGTCATATTCAAAAAGAAGCTTATGAACAAGTTGAAATGCTTGAAAAAGTAAGAGATACTAGTTTATATAACGAACTTAATTTATTGTATAAAAATGGGATTGAGCATATTGATCCAGCTAATTTATCTGGTTCATTAAGAGGAAGAAATAATATTTATGATCATATGCTAACTATTATAGATAATGCACAAAAAAGTGTTAGTATAGCTACAAGTGCTAATGGTTTATCTAGAAAAGCTGAATTTTTGCCAGATGTTTTAAAGAAATTAAGCAATAAAGGTGTTAAAATTAGAATTGCTACTCCTATAAATGAAAAAGATTTAATAAATAAATTTAGTAAATACGCTGATGTTAAAGAAATTAAAGATTTAAATGCAAGATTCGTTGTAGTTGATGGTAAAGATATTTTATTTATGATCAATGATGATGGAAAAGTACATGAAAGTTCTGATGTTGGAATTTGGATAACATCACCATTCTTTGCTAGTACTTTAGAGAGCTTATTTAAATTAAATTGGAATAAAGCTCAATAATTCTTAGTGAATAAAAAAGTTTATATTGTGGTAATTAACTATATTAATTCTTATATTTGTGGTATATAATATAGTGGTAATTAATAGAAAAATTTATAAATAAGTGGTAATTAATATTTTAAATGGTTTATTTAAAAAAGGTGAAAATAAAAGGCCGATATTACTGGTATTTATTCCATACTATAAGAAAAGATAATAAATTTCTTAAAAAGAGTAAATATCTTGGTAGAGAATTACCTAAAAATTTAGAAGAGATTAAGCAAGAGTTCTTAAACGAGTTAACTAAACCTAAAGAAAAAACAGAGAATGAAAAACTAATAGATAGTTTATCCCCTTTAGAAAGGAAAGTCTTACCTCTATTAAAAGAAGAAAATGAATTAAATAACATAGCAAATAAATTAAAGCTTAAAGAGATAGAAGTTTTACGCGCATTTTCATGGTTAGAAGACAAAAATTTACTTAAAATTAATACTGAAGAAAAAGAAATTATTAGTTTAGATAAAAATGCTTTGATCTATATTAAAAAAGGCTTGCCAGAAAAACAATTTCTTAAGTTATTACCTTGTACACTGGAAAATTTAAGAAAACATTTGATTCAAGATGAAATTAATATCAGCATAGGAATATTAAAAAGAAAAAATGCTATTAAATTTGGAAAACAGATCATCTTAACAGAACAAGGTGAAAAATTCTTACAAGAAGAATCTAAAGAGGTATTATTCTTAAAAAAATTACCTCTAGAAGTAAATAAATTAAATGATGAAGAAAATTTAATTTATAATGAATTAAAATCCAGAAAAGAAATTATAAAAACAGACATTAAAAAAAATATTATAGTAGAACTAACTAATCTTGGTAAAGAAATACTTAAAGAAAAATTAAAAACCCATTTAATTGAAAGTTTAACGCCTGAAATATTAATAAAGGGCAAGTGGAAAGGTAAAACTTTCAGAAGATTTAATATTAAATCAGAGATACCAAAAATTTATCCTGGAAGAAGGCATTTTGTTAATGAAGCTATTAATTACATTAGAAAAATTTGGTTAGAACTTGGGTTTAAAGAGATGACTGGACCAATAGTACAAACCAGTTTCTGGAATTTTGATGCTTTATTCACTGCTCAAGATCATCCTGTACGTGAATTGCAAGATACTTTTTTTATTCTTGAGCCAAAATACGGGGATTTGCAAAATGAATTTCTTAACAAAGTTAAACAAGTTCATGAAAATGGTGGAAATACAGGAAGTAAAGGATGGCAATATAAATTCGATGAACAGGAAGCTAAAAAAAATGTATTAAGAACACATACAACTGTTTTAAGCGCAAAAACAATAGCTCATTTAAAGAAAGCAGATT
>ERZ1292623.2790-Hain-H51-01um-R1-2790-length-15318-cov-6_pt1 | contig 15318 bp, 20 predicted proteins | sample MGYA00564398_ERZ1292623 | MGnify/ENA primary metagenome ERZ1292623 (study PRJEB36523, sample SAMEA6512633) | groundwater metagenome | collected 2019-01-07 | study: AquaDiva: Metagenomics assemblies of 32 groundwater samples
TCGAACCCGGATCGCATCCGCGACAGGGATGAGTCATAGCCGTTAGACCATTGAGGCTTCACTTCATTCATCCTCATGACGTTTCCATCGCATAGCTCAGGAAAGACCATTGAGGCTAAAAGACACCTACGGTTTCTTTTATAAGCTTCCCTTGGAAAACCATAAGCATACAACATATCCTATCGAATTCTATTTTTAAAGCTTTTTGCCAATTAACTCATAAGTGATGCTTAGTAAATTCTCGCTGCTTTTTCTGGTGGAGCAATGAACAATAACAAATGATTCTAGCCTGAAATCGAAAGATTTAAATAATATCAATTGATATGATGATAATGGAATCAAATAATGAAATAGCGTCTGAATTTGCAAGATCCCCAACGCTTCAAACGGTTTTGATGGTTGAGAAATTTGTGGATAAGCATAGTGGAAAATATAAAAAAACTGATTTATTCAATAATTTGCCCAGAAAAGTTATGTGGCAGACATTTCAAGTAATAATGGAATATTTGGAAAGTATCAGAAAAATTGCTTATGATAAAGAGGGCTATGTTGTGTATATTTGGAATCCTGCTCTCTTTGAAAAAGTAAAGAATAGGCCGGCAATAAAAGTATGAAACCAGACAAAGTAGTTTTTTTGATGAAGAGCTTGAAAAGAGTTTTAATGAACTTTCTGATAAAGATCCAATTAAAAAAGGAATTGTTAGAGCAATAAAATTTCTTCAAGAAGATTTTTCTTGCGGAAGAAATGTAAAGAAAGAGCTGATTCCAAAAAAATTAATTGAGAAGTATCATCTAACTAATCTTTGGATATATGATCTTCCTAATGGATGGAGATTGTTATATTTTGTTACTTCTGGAGGAGAGATTGAAATAATTGCAGCAGTCCTTGATTGGATGAACCATAAAGATTATGAAAAACTATTTGGTTTTTGAGTAGTATAATCTTTTTATTAGGTTTCTATTTGAGACATTTAATACCTTCTTCCCCTTCCCTGATTTCCCCTGAATGCTTGTCTTGAGCCTCGAGAATTCTTTATTCTTCCACCACCACTGCTTCTGCTTCCCTGCCATCTTTTTCCCCTCTGGTCCCGAGGGCTTCTTCTTGCTGGTCTTTCTCTGTTTCCGTCGCCGTAATCCTTTCTCTCATGCCTGTCATACCCACCGCCTCTTCCTCGTGTCTCTCTCTTTAACATCATGCTGACCATCTTGACTTCAGGAGTCTCTTTCTTTTCTATATTCAAGGAACTGTCTCTGAGAACATTATTGAAGTTTTCATAATCCCTTTCTGAAATAAGATTTATTGCAATTCCCTCCTTGCCAGCTCTTGCAGTTCTTCCTATCCGATGTATGTAATCTTTGCTCGTTTTTGGAATGTCATAATTATAAATATGGGAAACTCCTTTGATATCCAGTCCCCTAGCGGCAATATCAGTGCATACAAGAACATAAACTTTATTTTCATTGAATTTTTCCATGATGCCGTTTCTTTTATTCTGCGTCAGTCCCCCGTGTATAACCAATGTGTCTATTCCTAAATTCTTCAGGTTATTGCCGATAAAGTTTGTATTATGCCTTGTGTTGCAAAATACCATCACCAGCCCGTATTTTTCTTTTTGAAGCAAATGCACAAGAAGGGAAAATTTTAGATTATTAGGAACATCATAATAAATCTGCTTCAATTTTTCAGCATCAACATATGACTCAACAGAAATGCTTTTTGGATTTCGCATGTGCTTGCTGGCGATATCCTCTATTTCTGGGGAGATTGTGGCAGAGAACAAAAGAGTTTGCCTTTCCTTCGGACAATTTCTTATTATCTTTTCAACATCATATATAAATCCCATGTCCAGCATTCTGTCAGCCTCATCTAAAACTAATACTTTTATATGTGAAAAATTTATTGTGCCTCTTTCAAGATGGTCAAGAATTCTTCCCGGAGTTCCAACAATAATCTCCGAATTCCTTAATGATTTTATCTGATTGCTTATGTTTACTCCCCCATAAACAATTGCAACATTTAATTGCCTGTAGCCTGAAAATCTTATGAATACATTGCCTACCTGTTCAGCCAACTCTCTTGTTGGAACCAGAATCAAAACCTGCGAGCCTCTTCCAGGAATAGTTTTTTCTATAATTCCCGCCCCAAATGCAAGGGTTTTTCCGCTCCCCGTGGCAGAGCCGCCGATAACATCCTTTCCTTCTAAGATTAAAGGAATTACTTTCTCCTGTATTTCGCTTGGCTCGCTGAAGTTTGCTTTTTCTAGTAATTTCAAAAGCTCTTCACTCAAGCCCAATTTCTTGAATTTTTCCATATTTTAACTTACTTTATAACAGAAATAGTATGCCAAGACTGAACATTGATAAAGCAAGTTCATGCCCGAAAGCTCTATTTCCAACGATTATAATTAAAAATGATTTATATAGTATTTAAAGCTAAGCAATTAAAAAACCCCAAAAAACCACAGAAAACTTTAAAAGACATTCAAACTTTTGTCTTTGAGATGAAAAAAGAAAACGAAAAAAAGAGCACATCTTTGATAAAAGAGCCTGAGGAAGAAACTGGCGAGGAAACTGGCGAGGAAACAGAAGAAGACGAAGAAAAAAAGGACGCTGATGATTGGGATATGGATTATTAAACTTTTTATTTAATCTATTTCTTTTTTATTTTTCTTGTCCCTCTTGTCCATTGTGGATTAGGGATAAAGTTTTTTAACAAGTTTTATATAATTTAGCATTAATATACTAATATGAACCTAAGGATTTTTTTAAGTTTTGTCTTTTTCCTTGTGGTAATTATCCTTTTAGGTCTTTATTGGATAGTTCCATTTAATGATATTAACTTTGGATTTAAAGAGCGAAATTATAATTTTAGCCTGAATGCATCAGACAAGGGAATGCAGTTTCATCCTAATATGAGATTTCCAACCTTGAACATTTCCTACCGTGTAGATAATTGCCCGCTTGGCAAGCAGGAAGATATGGAAAGGGCTTTTGGAATAATCGCCAATAAAACCTCGTTGAATTTTTATCAGGTTGTAAGCAACGAGGAAATAAGTGTGACATGCGATTCAAAAAATAAAAGAGAGGGGGAATTGTTTATCGCTGGAGAAGGAGGCCCGACAAACGTAACAATGACTTCCAATTTTAATGTTATAAAAGGAGGGCAAATTCTTCTAATAAGAGAATCACAATGCGCTAGTCCAAATGTGGGAATACATGAGCTGTTTCATGTTCTTGGATTTGACCATTCTCCAAATCCAAATAATATAATGTATAATTTTAGCAGCTGCAATCAGGAAATAAGTCAGGACATGATAGACACAATAAACAATTTATATTCCACTCCAAGTTATATTGATTTGTTCATAGAAAATGCGTCCGCAGTCATGCATGGAAAATATTTGGATGCAAATATCACGGTTATGAACGAGGGCCTTGCGGACTCTAAGAATTCAACAATGGAAATATATGCCGATGGAAAACTGATAAAAGAACTGGATATAGAGGAATTGAAAATAGGTTATGGCACAAAAATAACTCTTAAAAATATTCTGGTGCTACAGATAAAAACCAGTGAACTGAAATTCATTGTATCTTCCGACGAAGCCGAGTTAAGCAAGGAGAATAATGGAATAAATTTAAATATAAAAAATAAAAATTAACCGTCAAGATCCAAAGAATCAATCTCCTCTTCAAATAACTCTTCCTGATCTTCTTCCTCTTCCGGAACTAACTCAATAGTTTTATCCCCTTTTGACCTCATTTTTTATTATTTTTTAATAAATATGCCTGATTTTTAAATATTTCTATACAATCTTTATTTCTCGGAAATGCGTTGATTTCCTCGTCTTGCATTTTTGAGGATGCCTTCCCTCGCTATATAAAGATTTCTCTGTTGTTATATATAGCATCTAACATAGATTATAAAAATCCCTCCACCCGGACTCGAACCGGGGATCTCTCGGGTACTGCTCGGCTTTTGGGGTTTCATTTAATTTCCGTCGTAGGGAATATCCGCCTTAGATTCGCTTAAATAATCTACAGCCGAACGCTCTGCCACTGAGCTATGGAGGGATATGAAAATAAAAGAGGATATTGATTTTTAAGGTTTGTTATTGAAAGAAATTTGATTAATATCAGGATAATTAGCAATATAGAAAATAATAAATACCCCTCCAAGACTATTATAATAATGTCAGACAGCCTATGTGAATTAGACCCAAGAATATATGATGAATATATAGATACTAATTTAGAAAGAAAAAACTTTGATGAGGTTTTCAAAAATATTCAGGAATTCACGAAGGGCTTCTCAAAAATAAATATTTTGGATTTATGCTGTGGCACAGGTATTTTTCCTAGAAAAATGGCTGACTAAATTAAAGAATGTTTCTTATGTGGGAGTAGATATAAACAAATCGTTTTTGGACTTTGCAAAAAGTCAGTTAATAAAATATCCAAATTATAAATTTATTCAGGAAGATGCTGTTAAAGTAAGAATTCCTGAAAAATTTGATGTTATTGTAGCCACTTCTTCTTATCATCATATTAAAGATACAGAAAAAAGAGCATACCTTGAAAATATTTCCAATCGCTTATCTAACAAAGGCATTTTGGTAATTTATGAGAAATTAGTTTCAAAGTTCAAAGAGCCAATTGGCGCTGCAGATAGTGCTTCTAAATTATATGCCGAGAGAATTAAATATCTCTTAAAGACAGAAAAACCGACAGAAAAACAATTATTCGCACTGTTTAATGAATTATACCTCTCGGCTATAAGGAAAGGCGAATATAAAGTAAGTTATGAAATATCTCTTGGAGGATTTAAAATCCACAGGGTTTAAGGTTATTGAGGAGATTAAACTTTGGCCAAAGGAAGATTTATTTAACGACCCTAAAATGGGTGATTTTGTCCTTGTTATTAAAAAAGATAATTAACCTTCTTATCTCTCTTCAGGACCCTTGACTCTTGGCTCTGTTATAAAGAAAGCCTTATTGGATTCTGTCTCGTTTATTTCCCCGTCTTTTTCATATATTGCGCTTGCAGATGGAAGCGCGAATTTTCCCAATATTCCAACCTTTGAGAATATTATGTAGGACAATGCTCTTGTTTCCCCTGCTTCAAGCTTCTCGAAATTCCATTCCAGTTTCCTGTTCTTCTCGTCGATTCTTGTTGGCTTTTCCCCGCCGTATCTTTCATACAGCTTCACAAGAGGAGGAAGCCTGTCTATTATGTTTACTCTTTCCACATATTTTTTTGCATTCACAAATATGGAAACCTTTAGCGCAAATTCGCCTCCCTTGGCCCTTACAAAATTAACTCTTTTCTTCAGCACAATGTTGGTCCTTGAATATTGTTTCACAAGCAAAACTATTGCCACAATCAATAATATAACAACAAGAGGGAACAGCCAGTTGGTTCTTGCTGTTATCTCCAGCGTTTCCCCTGGATTTAATTCCCTGTTCCATACATAATAAACAGTCAAGCCCTGCCTGTCAACACTGTCTGGTTCAGGAGTAAGGGTTGTAAATAGCCTCGAAATAATGTTTTTTTTGACTACTGTTTCTGTTTGCGCAACAACATTCCCCTCATTTATTTTTTTGATAACTTCTGTGTTTATTACAAATCCGTAATTTGTTGAGCTTGTTGCCAGCACATCTTTTTCAGCATATTTTATGACACCCTCAATCTCAGCGGTCTTTCCCCCAACCTCTGCCTCAACATTCAAGGTATAGAATCCTGCCATCAGGCTATTGAAGTCCTCTTTGTTTAATTGAATGTCAAAATTTTTTCTTTCATATGGTCCAAGGCTGAATTGCTTTTCAAAATCAAAGAAGGCTGAATTGAATTTGGCGGTTATATTTCCAAAGTTGAAGTTATTTTTATTATGAATATATATCTGAAGGGACATTGATTGTGTTTCTATATTTCCAGAGCCAACCTCAAAAGCATCCTTCAAATCTATTATCTGGAAAGTCAATGTTTGTTTTGTCTCTGACTTGTCTCCTCCCCTTATGAAATAATCAAAGGTGTAATGCCCCCTTGTTTTTAGGTCTCCTAGGGGGGAAACCCTCAAAACTATCTCTTTTGTTTCTCCAGCGCCGATATAGGTTGTTCCGATGGGAAACATCTGAAATCCAAGCAAATTATAAAATTCTATATAGTCTGCCGCGCCCAGATTTGCTATTTTAAGGTTAAAATCAGCCGGTTTTTTCAAGTCAGCAATCATAACCTCTCCAGAGCTTGTTTTCTCGACATTTAAATTCAAAGAAAGCACAAATGGAAGAGCCAATACAAGCAGAATCATTAAAATAAATACTCTTTTCATATTCAAATCAGAAAGAATTTGTATTTAAAGATTTCTATGTCATCGTTTTCCTCTGTCTTTTTTCAATTTCATCGTTTTCCCTCCGGCGTTTTTCATTAAATAAAACGACGCGGAAAAATTTACCGTTTTCCCTCCGGCGTTTTTCATTAAATAAAACGACGCGGAAAAATTTACCGTTTTCCCTCAAGATCAAGATAGGCTTTTGCCTGCGACAAGAACTCATCGCAGCTGCCGATTATTTTGTCCTCATAATGCTCTATCCTCGATGCAATAACCCATTTTTCATATATGCTTCTTAAAAATTTCTTGAAAGCAGTTGTCTCAAATTTTCCTTCATAATCCCTTACAAGATTGCCCTTTATTCCGACTTCAACGCTGCCTTTGTTCATCTGCACCTTCGCCCCGCCCTGATTAGCCTCAACTTTTGTCAGATCTTTTACCTTAATTGTTATTTTTGCCTCAAATTTGAAGTAGTCAGTCATTTTTTTCTCGCCAGTCCATTCAACCACTATCTCTTTTGAATCTCCCATTAGCTTTTCCCCATACTTATCTTCATGGATGCTTAATCCAGTTTCGTCACTTAACCATTCATAGCAAAACTTATAAAATTCCGTAAAAGAAAAAACCCCGTTGTATTTTATCTTGCTCGAGAATATTGTCTCTTTTTCTGACATTTGTTTTTACCTTATTTGCTTATAAGACAAGGATATTATTTAAATACTTAACTAAAATTATATTTTGCCTGCAAGGATAGTATGCGCTTTAACATCTAAATTATATCCGGCTTCTGCAGCTTTCGCACATAAGCATCCCGTTCACCTTGAACAGGATGTCCCTTTTTCCGCATTCTTCGCATATTCCATCACGGGTTCTTGGTATTATCTGCGCTTTTTTGACTCTTAGAAGCTTTCTGTATTCCTCCCTTATTGCAGACATCTCATCAAGCTCAGAATATAATTCCGGATAGAATTCCAGTATGTCCTTGGAGGTGATTATCCCAACTAATTCGCCGTTGTGTATGACCGGAAGCCTTTCAAACTTCAGTTTTTTCATTTTTTTTACAGCTTCCTTTATGCTTATGAAAGGATTTATTGTTGCTATCTTCCTGGGGGCTATGTCAAGAGCCATTATTTTTGAAAGATCATCTTTGGATTTCTTTATCATGGCCCACAATATGTCTTTTTCGTCAATAAATCCCAATAATTTTTTCTTGTGAACAATAAGAAGGCTCCCGACTCTTTTTTTTACCATCATCTTTGCGCAATCCAGAAGAGTGGCGCCCGGCTCGATGCTTACAGGATCCCTAGTCATAATGTCTGCAACCAGGATGCTTTCCATGCCAATTTATGGTGCTTTTACTTAATAAATTTTGCCAAAACAAGACATGTTCTCTACAACATAATAATATTTATAAGAGGAATTATTTGTTTCTGAATTGTATAAAAAATGATAGGGAATATTTATATCTGGAGCGATGATTCTGAAACACCATTTATTCGTTATGATGTGATAGATAGTAATGGAAGTTTAAAGAGATATGAGAGAAGTAAATTGGATGAGGCAGTTCCTATTATCAATGGTCTTATAGATAAGGGATATGTAGTTAATTTGGACCAAGTCTGGGGAGGAGTTGAAGTAATAAGCATCAGAAAGGATGTTAAAAAAGTGCTGTTGGAAAAATTAAAGATGAAAAAAGTACTATATAACAGAGTTAAGAATAAATTATTAAAAATATTGGAAGTAGAAGGGCCTATGGAGAATAGCATAGAATGACAGACAAGCCAATGGTTCTAATGCCTGAGGATATTCAGAGAATAATAGGAAAAGACGCGCAGAGAAATAACATACTCGCCGCAAAAATGGTTGCAGACATAGTCAAGACAACCTTGGGTCCAAGAGGGATGGACAAGATGCTAGTGTCTCCTTCGAACGACATAGTTATCACCAATGACGGTGTTACAATACTTGAGGAGATGCAGATAGAGCATCCAGCTGCAAAAATGATGGTGGAGATTGCAAAGACACAGGAAGCAGAAGTCGGGGACGGGACAACTACCGCTGTTATGATAGCCGGAAAGCTTCTTGAAAATGCAGAAAAACTTTTGGATATGAAGATACATCCCACTGTTATAACAAAAGGATATCGGATTGCAGCTGAAAAGTCAAAGGAAATTCTTAATGATATTGCGCTGAGAATAACAAAAGATGATGAGGATGTGCTTAGGCAGGTGGCAATAACTGCAATGACTGGAAAAGGGGCAGAGGATTCAAAAGAATTATTTGCAGACATAATCTTGCGGGCCATAAAACAGATTGAAAATAACGGAAAAATAGATTTGAAGGACATAAAAATAGAAAAATCAAAAGGAGACGGGATAAGTGACACCGAGCTTATTTCAGGAATAGTTCTTGACAAGGAAAGAGTTTCTCCGGACATGCCAACATTGGTTAAAAATGCTAGAATAGCCCTTCTGGATTTTCCATTGGAGCTGAAAAACCCAGAGATACAAACGCGGATTTCAATCTCAACTCCAGAGCAGCTTCAGGGATTCATATTGCAGGAAGAAAGATCAATAAAAGAGATAGTTGATAAAGTGAAATTTTCAGGCGCAAATGTTGTTTTCTGCCAGAAGGGAATAGACGACTTTGCGCAGTATCTTCTATCAAAAGAGGAGATTTTTGCATGCAGGAGAGTTGCGAGAAGCGACATAGAAAAACTTGCAAAAGCAACAGGAGCAAAGATTGTTTCAAGCCTTAGCGAACTGACTCCTTTTGAATTGGGAAACGCAGAGGTTGTTGAAGAAGTAAAGCACGGTGAAGATACATTCACGTATGTGAAGGGATGCCAAAATCCAAAGGCGCTTACAATACTTATCCACGGCGGAACAGAGCATGTCATCGACGAGGTTGAAAGGGCAATAAAAGACGGCTTGGGCGATGTGGCGTGCGCTCTCAGATCAGGGCTTGTTGTTCCTGGAGGAGGAGCAGTGGAAATGGAATTGACAAAGAGGCTCCGAGAGTTTTCACAGGGGCTTTCCGGAAGGGAGCAGCTGGCTGTCGAGGAATTTGCAAATGCCATGGAATTCATCCCCTCTACATTGGCAGAGAATGCAGGAATGGACCCCATAGATGTTCTTACAGAGCTTAAATCAAGGCATGATTCAGGAGAAAGAAATGCAGGATTTAATCTTTTCACGAACAAGATTGAAAATGTTCTTGAGGCAAAGATTATCGAGCCATTGAAGGTCAAAACACAGGCAATCTCTTCGGCAAGCGAGGTTGCAATAATGATCCTTAGAATTGATGATGTGATTGCGTCCAGAGGCAAAAAGGGAAATATGATGAGCGTTAATCCTGTGCGCGGTATGAATGAGGATTTCTAAGGAAGTTGATTTTTAGATTTTAAAAATTAGCTTTTATTTTTTCTTGAATTCAACATTTAATAATCCCTGAAATTCCTTGTCTCCTGTAACAAATTTATAGCCATTTTTTAGGGAGAAAATATATCCAACTGCATCAAAGAAAGAAATATTATCTTTTTTGTGTTTATGCCTGAATTTTACCGCTTCAATAAGAATCTCTTTGCTCGCCGGAATTGAGTAACTTTCAAGTTTTTTAAACCAAAAGTTTGCTGTTTCTTCATTTTCTTCCCTGAGAAGAACGCTGTAAAATTCTGCCAATATTAAATCAACAATGACAAAATTATGATTTAGATAATCTTTAAATTTTGGATTTCCCAATTTAATCTCAATTAATGCATAAGTATCAAGGCATTTGTCTATTTCATCCATTTGCTTTTCATCTCTTTGCGTGCTTCATTAACCATCATCTTTGCCGTCTTTTTGGATTTCATTGTTCCAAACATTTCTTCAAGAACATTCCCCTTTCTATTTATCTCAATTACTATCTTTTCCTCGGGCTTTATGTTTAGTCTTTCAACAGCCTCGCTAGGTATGATTATGCCTATTGAATTTCCCCATTTCTTTGTCTTGACTTCTATTGCCATGTATAACTTATATGTATAACTATTATATAAAGGTTTCCGCCAGCAAATTCCTGAGAAATATGAATGAGGAGTTTTAGTTATTTGATAAGTTCATAAGTTATCACTGCGACTCCAATGCCTAAAAGAACATATTTAGAATAATCTGCAAAAATTGCGGCATTTACAAGATCTTCAGCTTCGGGACTTTTAATGTATAAGTCATATACTCTTCTTTCCATAAATCTCCTATATCCTTCTGGATGAAAAACCATTTTCAAATAATTTTCAAGATTAAACCTTGTTCTTTCGTCTCTTGTTATTGTCATTTTATCTCCTTACCCAAAAATCCAGTGGAATATGCTCTTTAGCCAGTTTATGAAATTGTCCCAGAATGAAGGCTGTTCTCCAGCTAATTTTATTCCTCCATCATCGTCAATTGTTTGAGGAGCAAACTGGCTAAGATATTGCTTTGTCCCGTCGGTATCAGTAACATATCTCGCTCCCTTGTTTTTTGAGCTTTTCTTATCTTCCTGTCCCGGAATATTTACATAGAATGTAACTGTCTTGCTTGCCTGATTTCCAGCCAGGTCTATTGCATAAACTGTCCAGTTGTTTTTTCCTTCAACAGAAGTTAGTCCTATTACCGAAACATTGCAGGTTATGGGATTCCTTGTCACGCCGCCATCCACACTGTACCAGCATATGTAAAGATTAGGGTCAGATGCTAGGAAGGATAAAGTAGTAATATAAGAAGTGTATGTAATTCCTTCTTCAGGAGAAAAGATTTCTAAGTATGGAGGAGTTGTATCCTGCGCAATAATCACATTCACACCGAAAGTAACCTGACTTGATCCGATATTTCCTGCCAAATCCTGGGCATAGAAAACAACATTATGATTTCCGTTTGCAACAGCGACTATCTTTGTAAAATCTGTGCTGGATACTGAATTCAGGGAAACATTTGCTCCACCGTCAAGGCTAAACCAGGCATTGCTTAATGCTTCATTGGCTGTTATCTCAAAATTAATGTTTGAATAATTATAAACCAGATTATTTGTTGGAGAAATTACTGTTACGACAGGGGGAGTTGTATCAACTGCGCCTTTTTTCACAGAGAAATTTATGATATCGCTTGTTCCAACATTTCCTGCAAGGTCCTTCGCATAAAATACCACCTCATAAGAGCCATCTCCCAAGACAACATCTTTTGTGAAGCTGGTTGAAGTTATTTCTGTCATGTCAACTGGAATCATGTCACTTAATAAAACATACCATGCTCTTGCTGTAGGCTCGTTTGTATTCATAATGAATGTCAATGAATTGCTTGAATAAGTTGCACCACTTACAGGGAAAATCACATTTACAAAGGGAGGAGTTGTGTCCCCTGCCTGATTTGTATCCTTTACAGTTATCGGGAAAGTCTGAAGGTCAAAGTCTTTTCCATCTGAAACCTTAACTGTTACAGCGTAGATATAGTCAGAAGTTACATTTGGTGCTGTTCCGGTTATAAGCCCGTTGCTGTTTATTGAAAGCCATGGAGGATTTTGTGGGCTTTGTGTCAATGAATATGTGAGTGCATCTCCATCGGCATCTGTTGCAGTAACCTGATAATTATAGTTTTGTGTTTCATTTACTGTTATTATAGGAGCAGATGTTATTACAGGTGCGGTATTTCCTGGAGTTACGGTTAACACCGTAAGATATAAACTGTCTGTATCGCTTTGTCCGCTCGCGCCTGTTACAGTTGCTTTTATTGTATAATTTCCAGGACCAAGGTATGCGGGTTTTCCTATTGCCAAATATTTTGAATAAGAATCGCTTGTAGTGTATGTATCCAATATATTTGAAACCAAGGCACCAGCCTTGTCCAGCACATCTATCCTTACAGTCATGCTATTTTCGAATATGGAATCAGCGCTTACTATTATATTTGTGCTGTCTCCGTTCATTATTGTAAGCGCGTTAGAGGTTGTAGCGTCATAAAATAATGAAACCGTAACGCTTGAAGCGCTTATAACCGAAAGTAAGAAGACTGATAAAATCAGCATTGCTGGAATTAATATTAATTTTTGTGTTTTCATCTTGCTTTTTCCTCCAGTTTAGAAGCTTTTAATCGAACATGTTCTTGCCTGCTTGTTGAAAGTCTTCCCAACTCATAAATTCCAGAGATAACATTTGTTGCCAAGAAGCTGTAAAGTAAAGTCTCTAATTCAAATGAATTATTTTTAAAGATATAAGCTGGCGTACTAATTAATCCAATAAATCCTCCCAATACAAAACTATTTGACAGATCTCCTTCATTCTTGGTTGTAATGGTTTGGACATTCATAATTTTTCTAACAGTAGTAGGAATTCTGAAATAAATAGCAGCTCCTCCATAAAATGCCTGCCCGAAATCCTGTAATCTTTTTCCAATGGGTGTAAAGACTTTTTCCTCAACTGATTTGTATTCTGAAGCTTGTGTTATTGTTCCTTTTTTCATCTTAAAAACCCACCCTCAAATTTACTTGTCCTTGATTATAATTTCCTGTTCTGTTGAATTCAGCGCCAACAGCCAAGTTCTTGTTTATATTATATATTGCTCCTGCGCTTAATGACAATCTGTTGACTGGACTGTCGCTTTCTGTCTGACCTGTTATTGTTTTTGCTTCTCCAAGAATTTGCGCGTTTCTTTCATGGACTATTGTGCTCTTTCCCTCTTTGATTTCCTTTTCATTCAATATTTTTGCTCCAACCCTAAATGGAATTTCCACATTTTCTGAAATCTTTAGTGTGATTCCAGCTCCTACTTCTGCTCTTGCCATATCCTCAAGGGTTGTGGTTATTTCGTCTGTCCTTTGCTTGTAAGTTGCAGGTCCTATCAATTGCCTTTCTCTCTGTGTAATCTCTGTTCTCTCGTCGTAAGAATAAGAATTTCCTCTTGCTGCCGAGTAATTTGCATATGCTCCTAATTTTAGCCATGATGTCAATGGAACATCTCCAAAAACTCCGACTGTTTTCTCGCCGTTATTTCCAACTCCGGCCTCTAATCCAAATCCAGGTCCGCCCGCATTTTTCTCGGGCTTTGCTTCCTCTTCTTTTGTTGAATCCTCTATGACAACATAAAGTTCAGGATTAACTCCCACTATATCTTTTGCCCCCCAAAAATTAGCATATTCCCTCTGATATTCTTTCTTCTGTTCAGTTGTCAGGGAATCATATGGCTTTAGCAATTGAAGAATACCATCGATTACTTCTATGAAAGGTTTTTCTGTTGCAGAGCTATCAATAAAAATTGATTCTTTTGTTTCTAAACTATCAGAAATAACTGGTTCTTTTACTCTCAGATTATCCCTTCCTGCTTCCTGTTTTTCTTTTTCATATTTTGTAATTGTCTCTGAACTGTCCTTTTTCTCTAACTCGGCCACGCTTGCGGATGACATTTTGGCGTCCGCCTGACGAGTTTCCTCAGGCTTTGCTTCTTTTTTAATTTCCTGTTCCAACCTGCCTTCTTTTTTTCTTGCTTCTGCGTATGTTTTTGGTCTGAAATATAACAATAATGGAGTCTCCTGGCTTTTTGTCTTGACAACAGCCATGTAAACATCATCCTTAACTTTCCATCCTTTTTCATTGTAAAGCCCGTCTTCTTCAGGAGAAATAATTCCATCTTTAACAGCAGTGTTTAACAACTTTAAGCTGGCTTTATCATTGGATCTTAGCTTTCTTGCAAGCCCCCTTAAATAATATTTTATGGCTTTTTCTTTTCCGGTCAATTTGCTGTCACGCCCCATCTTCTTCACTATTCTCTCAAGCCCTTTTCTGGCATCTGTGAAGAAATATTTGATCTTGTCTTTTGAGGAAAATTTGCTTTTTAGGGAGTATTCATTGTCAGGAGAAACATTCACTTCAGTCACATAGGATTTTGCCAGAACGCCGTCTCCTGCAGATGTTAATTCCGCTTCAGCGTATATGAGATTTTGAGATTTTTCAGGATTGATTGGAGTAGCATCAGAAATATTTTTATGAGTAGTATCTTTAGTATCTTGATATAGAAGGGGAATGCCATCCCAGGACTCGGGCCTAGGTGCAAGAGGATTATTTTTTAAGACATCTTGCTGTGCATAAGCTGCACTTCCGACCGCCAAAGATCCCGCAAGGAAATAGGTTCCTATGCTCCTTAATTTGCTGCCTTTTCTGCTCATTTTAATGTTCTTCTCAAAGAAAAAAACAGTTTATAAAGATTTCTATATGTCACTATTATAAAATTACTATAAGATTGCAAACATCAACGTTAAAAATTGTCAGTTTTTGGCTTCAAAAGTTTTAAAAGATAAGAGTAATCTTTTTGAGATGGATGAGACAAAATGCAGTCCGATTATTGGGATTTTTAATTCATTGTATGTCCAGGAATTATTCCCCTTTGTAAGGGCGATCTTCTGCTTATATCCAACACAAGAGAATTTATTTTTAATCTTTCATAAAATTCAGTCTGCAACTTTTCATCAGGATTTTTCTCATTATTGACATAAGAATAAGCAACAGCGGTTACCTGTATCAAGCCAATATAATCAATTTCTGTATGTTTTTCCTTATATATTTCTATAATATAATCAAATTTTTGTTTAAATATTGCGGTTTGTTTTTCACTCAAATTTATATCCAGATTAACCAGTAATTCTAAACCCTTTATGTTTAAATAATCCATAAAATTCAGGAGGCAAATATATATTTAAGTTTATATGTTCTTTTGATTGCAAATAAATTTTGGTTAGGTTTAAATAAGAAAAAACCATCAATTATCTGATGACAGATAAAAATTATGACTTCGTTGTGATTGGCGGCGGAGGAACAGGATTGGCTGCCGCGATGTATGCCGCAAGACTCCAGTTAAAAACCCTTGTTTTAGGGCATTCTCATGGCACAGAGCTTCCAATAGGGGGAGTAATCACCACAACTCATTTGGTTGAAAATTATCCTGGCTTCATCAGCCTTTCAGGCTCTGAACTAGCAAAAAAACTGGAAGAG
>ERZ1292623.2791-Hain-H51-01um-R1-2791-length-15317-cov-10_pt1 | contig 15317 bp, 24 predicted proteins | sample MGYA00564398_ERZ1292623 | MGnify/ENA primary metagenome ERZ1292623 (study PRJEB36523, sample SAMEA6512633) | groundwater metagenome | collected 2019-01-07 | study: AquaDiva: Metagenomics assemblies of 32 groundwater samples
ACGCGAATCTGGTCTTTTAGTGTTTCTAAACTTAGGCGTGTAATTGCCAAGTTTGGTACTCACAGGTTGTAGTGTCCTTGCCCTCTAAACTACGTGCCTAAAATATAGATGGTCGTCTGCATCTCGGTGTTGGTCTGCAGGTTCGTGAGCGTCAGCGCCGACAGCGAGGTGCGCATGACCGCCACCCACCCATTCGTCTCGATGGTGTAGGCGGTGCCTGAGTCGAAGGCGTAGGTGCCGCTCTGGTCTGCTGTAAGGAAGACCGCCGTGGCTGTGGCGACGGGCCCGAAGTTAACAGCCACATTCGACTGGTTGCTGGTGAGCGTCCTTCGCTCACTGAGCATATCTTCGTCAATCGAGAGCGAAGTGAAGTTCGGGATGCTCGGCAGAAAGCGGCCGCCGTAGCGCAGGCTCAAGTTTGCAGAAAGTATCGGCATTCGTTACTTCAGTGATTGGACTTGGGAGCCCAGGAAGTCGTAAAGTACGTCACTGTCCCCATCCTTGAAACGCCCTTCGCCACACCACATGTCTGCTTCTGTTACGGGGAAAGCTACAGCACTGATTGGGGCACTTGGTACTTTAAGAACCGGGGGTTTATAACGGCACTCCCCGGTTAGTGAGTTAAGCTGATTCCAATAAATGCAGTTATCACAGCGTTTCATTATCATTACTCGCTCATCAATTCGTGGTCATCCCGCGCTCTCCCCAAATGGGGAACCATTTGAGAGATGCGACTGCGCGCAGCACGCAGGAGCAGGGCGCCGCGCTGTCTCTCGTACTCCTGTGCCCACATACCGTTCTCGGGTTGGATGCGCCGCAGCAGGGCGTAGCGCAGGATGGCTGCATTGCCGGGGATGGGCGGCACTTGATCCTCGTCGTTGAGCGTCCAACTAGTGGGCTGATACAGCCCGTTGATGGTGTAGTTGGCGTCAGAGTTGGAGTCGGGCGGGGGCCCCAAGTAGAGGATGCGTGCGCCGTCATCGCGTGTCAAAATGGTGTAGTCGGCAGGCTTGCCGACGGCCTCGTCCTCGATGGTGCGGCTGAAGAACTGCGCGGGTTCCTTGTAGGTGAGAAAACTTTCGGCGGAGCCGGTGTTCAGCTTGCACATAAAGTCGCTGTCGAGGTCATCGCCGCCACGTGCAAAGTTCTCAGGGAAGTCCTCGGGTAGCGTGTATTCGCGCCGTCCAAGACTGGTCAGGATCATCGGGTCCAGGCGGCGCAACAGGAAGTCAAACTCTCCCATGCCTGAGATTGCGTTAATCTCGTGAGCGAGCCAGTCAAGCAACACAAAGTGGTCCACCGGGATCTTACGCGTCAAGCGGTCCTGGACCTGTTGCTCAACTGTGCTGAGGATCTCGCGTACTCTCACTGAACCGCAACCTCGGACTCAGCCTTCGGCTTTGCCACAGCTCGGGGGCGGGAGCGGTTGACGCGCTCGGTGAAAAAGTCTTTGCGGTGACGCTCCAGGCGAGTGGCTCGCTCACCGGCAATCTTGACTTCGAGTTCGCACTTCGACTTCCAGAAGTCGAAGGCATGCTCAATACAGCGGGGGCACATGATCTCTTGGACTACCCAAGCCGCGCCCGGCTGCAGTGTGCCGAACTCATGCGCCTTCAGGAGCAGCGCAGTATACTCCTGCTCGGAGAGTCGTGCTCCGCAAGGATCGCAGTAGAATTGCGTCTTGATCATAGGCTACTTCTCAATGTAGAGAAGAACTCCCTGGTTACTGACAGCCAGCGAGTTCATATAGAGATTGGACAACTCGACGTAGGCTTTGCCGGCTTGGGGTATGATTGGGAATCCGGCGTCGCCCGTGCGAACTACGTACTGGGCTGTCACCACGCCGTCACCGATGAAGATGATTCCGGTGTTGGACGTGTGAGGTCCTACCGCAGCCCAGGTCGCCAGTGTTGAGGAGGTGAACCACTGCTTCTTGGTGGAAGCAGTAGTCACTTCTGCAATTGCTGTTTTAAGCGCCATCCTCTTTTTCCTCGTGGTAGCCGCAGTAATTGGAGTCCGGCTCAGCCATGTTGTTACATTGGCGCTTGGTGGTCTTGGACGTGCCGGTGCAACGACGAGGGTGAGCATCGGGGGTGAGTCCGGCGTAGATTTTTTCCGGTCCAGGTACGCTCGCTGTGGCTTCAGCCGCGACTACTGCCGCTTCCAGAGCAGTTGGTTGGTGGCCGGTGGCGAGGTTCCACTCTTCGTGGCTCATGTTGCCACCGGGAGCCCAGGAGCGCGAACGATAGTCAGGAAGACTGGAGTTATCACGTTTGTCGGGACGTATAATCTCAATGTTTCGTACATCGGGATCGTCCGCTTCGCGCTCTGCGAAGAAGCGTGCGCGTCGATCCTTCCAACGAAAGATTTCGCCATAGCCGTCGTTCGACTTGCGTACTGTGCCATCGTTGTCAACGAAGTGTGACTTCCAATACTGTTGCCAGTTGGTGTTCTGACCGATGGCGCCTGCGGGCGTCTCCCACATCTGGTGACGTGTGGGCATAGGATCGACTCCAAGGGTGGGGTTACCCGCGATCATCGCCTGCTCGCCGCGAGCCAGTTGCTCTGCAACCTGGTGACGGTCAGTTTCGTCGGCAATAGGGGGAGGAGACTTCGTTTCCAGAACCTTCTTCTCGTTCTGGTATGTGCGCATCATCCGATCCTTGCGCCGAATGGCTTGAGCAGTGTCGGGGTTGGCGAGTGCTCGTTCCACACCCTTGATGGAATCCTTGATTACTTCGCGTTCTTTGTAACTGAGATACTTGGTAGCCAAATGTTACCTCGCCTTGCTGCCGGGCTTCTGGCGTGAGGAAGTCTTTGTCTTGCCGGGGAAGGATGGCATACCCATACTGGATACCCATGTGGAGCCGGAGCCTCCGGCACGCCCCTTACCGGCACCTTCGAAACGCTTGCCGCCACTGCCGACGTAGAAGTTTTCGCCCCACTCGGGATGCTTCTTCTCGCCGTGGTAGTTCTTGGCGGCCTTACCGCTGGAACGTGTCATCTTTGCCATTAGTAACCTCGCTTAGCCTTTCCTTTACCTTTCTTCTTGCCAGCGCAGTGTGCGGTGGCGGGGGCGGACCCCATTCCTTTTTTAACCACTTTTGATTCACCTCCGTGATAGTTTTTGCCGAACATTACGACCTCAATGCGACGACTGTATATATGCCCGTGACGTGGATGGTCGCCACCGGATAAGGGTTGTCCCACGCGATAGCAAGTGTGTCCGCTGCGGACACCAAGTAGTAAGCAATGCCGAGTAGCGAAGCACCGTTCCCGGAGCTGATGCCACTGTTGGGCGGGATGACGGCCAGAATCTTGTCGCTGGTCGCAAGGCCGGTGATGGTGTAGCTGGACTGGATGATTGAGCTGGCGGCGATAGAGCCGGAGCCCAGCGTGGAACTGTAGACGCGGATTGCGGTAATTGCGGTGTCTGTACCAGACACCCCGACGGTAATGTTGGATGCCGTTATAGCACGCGTCGCATAATTGATTACGACGTTGCTGGACGTATCGACAAAGTTTCCGGCGGTGGTGATGACGTTGCTGGCGAGCGCGTTACGCCCGCTGGCAATCTGCAAGCCCTGCCCGAGACGAACAGGACTCGTAAAGTAATTTCTGTAACCTGCACCTACTGCCATTTAGATTTCTCCCATTTCCACAAAGATTGAAACCGGGGCGCGTGAGCTTGGGACAGTCCGTGTGCCCCGGCGTTGGTTGACTAGCTGACCTGGTTGCCCAGAACCCACTGCCACTGGCTGGAGCGCCCAATGGTGTAGATCGTGTAAGCACGGTACTTAGCTATGATCTCGTCGAACGCCTCAACTCGGGCGAACTCGACAGGAACCGCTTCGAACCACTTCAGGACGCGCTTCATGAGCTTCGAATCAAGCAGGAACCAGTCATTGGCGTCGGTGAGGTAGATCCAGTCAACGACTTTGAACTCGTATTCGGAGTTGTAGACGTTGACAGTACCTTCGGCGGCGTCCAGGCCCTTGTCAGTCTTGATGATCTCAAGGGCGCGGTCACGCAGGTCAACGGGTACCACGAGTGTGTCGGGCATGACGTTGATGCGTTCGCCGGCTAGGTCTTTGAACTTACGGAACGTGGTGATGTCCGTCCCAAGCTGAGTCGGCGAGAGAGCCGACGTGCCCAGGTTGTCAAAGCCGCTGGAAGTGACGACGCCTGAGCGCGTGGTTGTGTGCGTGTTGTTGCACAGGCTCAGGTTCTCGGTTGTGTCGTAGAAGTAGGTGTCGTCGCTGAAGGCTTGCTGGAAGACTCGGGCGGAGTCTTTCTGGCGTTTGCGGTAGGCGGCGTTAGCCAACTCTTGAAACAGACCGTCGATGGCATTGAACTGGTCGAACTCCCAGAGGCGGCGTTCAACCTGCATGCCGAGGGCGAACTCACGGTGGGTCGCCGTCCAGTCGTAGCCCTGGTCGGGACCATCGTAGCCAAGAGTCCCGGAGAACTCCTGGAGGTCACCCATCGGGGTGATGTCCGTGCCGCGTTCTACTTCGACCGAGGAAGGCAGGATCTCGTAGAAGAACGGGATCATATCGCGCTGAAGCGCGAATGTGTTGTAGGTGACTTCTCGAAAACGGGGGTCTAATCAGCGACTGTTACAACCTACTGAGTGTAGGCGGGCTGGTCATTTCTGCCAACCTCTACCGATTCCTCGGTAGCTCGGAGCACATCTTCACCTGCACTCGCAGGGGATTCCCCAATGCTCTCTACGGTACGACCACACCAAGTTTCATCTATGCAGTCGTTACCTCGGAGTTGCCCGGTCTGGGTTTTCTCCGATTTGGGAATCTTTGTCGTTAGCATCACTACTAAAGGACCCATTTAGTTTAGGTCAGGAAACCCCGCTTTTGCGATAGGACTAGCCATATGTAGGTTCTCCTTTTAGAACCCCGCTTAGGACAGCGGATTGTAGATGTGATCGCGGAACACAAATTCCAGAGACGCGGTGGGCGCGGCCGGATCGGTGTCATCGACCAGAATAGCCACAGTGACGGCGTTGATGCCTGCGGGAGTGCCGATTGAGGACTCCCACCACTGCGGGACTTGGGTGAAGTTCGTGGTCAGCCTTACCTGAAGAATGTTTGGCGAAGCGCCAAATATCAGGAAGTCGTCACCGGAGGCGATGGTGTTGTCGAAGGGGACGGTAGCGAAGGCGGTGCCGGCGCTGACGAAGGTTGTGATGGTGCGCGTCTGGCGGGAGTTGCCGCCGTTCAGCGCGTAGATCCAGCCTCCTACCATGCTGTCGCTGGGCAGGTCGGCATCGGTGATGCCTTGGGTACCTACTCCGCCGTTGGCGGAACTGACATCGTTCTCGGTGATGGACATGGCGACATCTTCGTTGTCGCCTGAGGCGCCACTGACGGCGGCTCGGAAAACTGCGAATGGGTTGTAAACGACGTAGGCTTCGACGTTGGCAGAAGATGTGCCTGTGCCCTGGGTTGTGCTGTAGGTTGCGCTCTCTAGCGCAACTCCGTAGGCATCGGCAGCAGCCGAGACGGAGGGATCGGTAATTTCAGCATTCCCCCCGGTAGGCCGGATGACGACCTGACCTGCATTGGTCAGGGTGGCACCAATCTTCATGCGCCTTACGAGAGCCGCCGCTTCACCCGAAAGAGACTTACTGTACTGCATTGATTCTCCTAGAAGCGTTTTTGGAGGCGTCGAACGACGACTTTATCGATGACTTCGTGGGGGTAGTACATGTTGCAGCGGGTGATTTCGCGGCACCCGTCGCAGTTGGTACCCCAGCCAACTACATCGTGGAAGTACTCGTAACGAACGTACCAGTTGCCGTAGCGGCGTGCGCAATCGTCGCACAGGGCGACGTTCTTGCGGCGAGCGGCATAATCGTCGATCCAGGTGGCTCCGAGACGGCGCCAGGGTTTGACGATGGCAAGGTGTTCGGTCTTCTTGAAGTAGTCGGCTTTCGCCGCCGCGTTCCAGTCGGAAGCACGGCGCAGGTTCCGGTTTAGTACGGGAACCTGGAAAGTCGCAACGACGCGTTTGGCCATGACGTGATTGCCCTCGGACGTGCCCTACGGATGTGCCCTACCAGATTTTGTTGAGATCGCCTGCGCGGCCTTTCCGCCAGTTGAGGGACTGGCAGAACCAGCAACCGCCACCCGTCGAGGCAACGGTCACATCGGTGCCGTTGATTGAGGTGGTCGTCGCGTTGGCGACGAATTGACCGCCGTGCGGTGTACGCATGGGGTCAAGCGGCGAATTACACACCGAGCAGCGCACCAGCTTGCCCCCAAGCAGAGTGCGGCCGGAAGGTGTGCGGCGCATCGCAGTACTCATTGATGTGTTGGATGCGCCTTATCATAAAGAAGTTGCAAAGTCAAGTGCGTTCTTCACCGCAGTGTGGGCAGCGATGTGTCTCGGGGCGCTCGGGGTAAACAATGAATTCTTTGCGGCAGTGATCGCAGATGACGCTTTTACAGATGATTGCCATTTTTCGTACCGGTGTTAGAGGTAGATTCATCGCTTCGATGGGATGGAGTATTTGATTTCACGTAAGCCGAGTTGAGTGGAGGTGACGGGCTTACCCTGGCTTATACGAGCCTCTTTCAAAGAATCGTCCATGTTCTCCCAATGCTTTTCGTAGGATATTCCGCGCTTGTCGCAGTAGGCGCGCTCATAGTCGGCGAGGTGCTTACCGGCGTCGAAGTTGCGAGTCGTAAGCGGCTCTCCGAGTGGGCCGGTGGGTGTGCGTGTGGACGGCTCGACGAAGTGCTCCGACGTGGCTCGCGCCACATCGACAGCGGCGCTATGTACTGCACCAAGCTCTAAGCGAGCTTCGCGGATTGCATCGCGCAACATAAGAGGGTGAAACTGCATGTTGCCGACTGCGAGGGGGCGCACCTCCTTGTAGAGGGAGCGTTGGCTTTCGAGCTGCTGATACTTCTGCAGAGTCTTTTGGGCGAGGGAGGTGTTGTTCTGCAGGTCTTGCCACCCGGCTTGCTGCAAGCTGGCGTAGGCAGCGTTCTCATCGACCTGGCGCTGCGCAATGGTACCTAGTTCGCGCATCTGCGTGTCGGCGGCACGCTTGGCCTTGAGTCCTTCCATGCGACGGATCTCGATGGCGTTGCCTGCGAGATAGGCGTCGGCCAGCTTTTGGGCTTCGTCGTTAGAGAGGATGTTTTCGTAGTCACCACCGGTATCGTGCACCGGTGCTGCAACCGGCGCTGCAGCAGCCTGTTGGGCGGCGTACTGCTGTTGCGCGGCAAGCTGATTGTAGGCAGCTTCGTACTGTGAAGCACGCACTTCCAATTGTTTCTTCTCCTCGGCAAGGCGCTTGCCTTCGGTGCTCGACTCGCTGTAGAGACGCTTCCAATCCTGGTCGGGCGCCGGGGCGGCTCCGGGTTGGGGTGGTGCAGCAGACTGCTGCTGCGGTTCGGCGGTAGGTGTTTGGGTAGGATCAGACATTTATGATTGCTCCTGAATTAAAGCTTTGTGCGCCCGCTCGAAAGCTCTTGGCGTACACGTCAACGCACTCGTTCCTAAGCTTGGCGCTTGTCCCTTTCGGGGGGCACGTTGCAAAGGCTTGGAGGCATTTGTCAAAGTGATACGACGTTCCTTTCGTCGTACCGCACGGAACGTGGAGGGCATTCACGCCATACGGTGCGAGGGGCGCACACTTTCCGCCCGTAGGCGGAAACTCAATAGCCGGTGGTAGAGTCGTGCTGAGCGGATTCCAGCCACTTCTTGCGAAAGTCATCTTCGCCGCCTGGCGATTCTTCGTCCACGACCGCAGCGAAGTCGGTGATAAGTTTACGTGCGAGGGCGAAGCCAAGGATCTGTCCGCGCAGATAGTCGTGGTTGTCCTTGGCATTGATGAGAGCGAGGTTCAGGTATTGACCGTACCAGTCCCACAGCTCATTGACGGTTTCCCAGGTGTCACTGCCGAGAAGATCGTGGAGGCGTGCGGCTTGGGAGCGTGTGAGCGTGGGCTGGAGGAGAACTGTGGGGTCGAAGAGTTGAGGGATTTTCATTTTGCGTAGAACTTGTTAATAGCGTCTAGGGCTTCCTGGAGTGTAGCGAAGAAGACGACTATGCCATCGTGATCAACAAGCCATCCATTCATAATTGGTTTTAAGTATGTAACTTTCATTTGCTACCTCAAGTCGGGTGCTTCTGTGGGCATTGGCTCGGCCGCAGGGGACTGCGCCTGCCCCATTTGGGGCAGACCCATCTGCGGGGGCATCCCCATGCCCATGCCGAGTTGTGGGACGGGCGGGGCGGGCCAGATACGGTCAAAGTTCTTTTTGCCTTGTGAGTCGAAGAGCAGTTCCTTGGCGGCATCGCGGATGGCACCTGGCGGGGCGAGGCCCATCTGAGTCTGCTGGAGGAGATAGGGAACGATGAGTTGGAAGAGAGTCTGGTTGGTTTGCTGCTCCTGGAGGCGATTGGGGTTGAGCTGGAACTGGAAGTCTACGTCGGCAGCAAAGTTCTCGCGGCGCAAGGTTTGCTTTTGAAATAAACCTGTGTCGCGGTTGAAGTAACGAAAGGCGAGTTCACGAGGAGCATGCTTTCTGTAGAGTGCATGAACTCTTCTGAAGAGTTCAACGTAAGCCTCAGCCATGAGCGCCACTCTGTAACTAAAGGCGACGTTAGCCTGGTTGATGATGGCCATGGTGCCGCGTGCGGTGCGCGGCGAGTTAGGCGCACTCGGGGTGCGTCCAACTGTGAAGTCGGTGACACTGGTGACACGCTCGGCCCAGGTCTGCGCTTGTTGCAGCACCTGGAGCCAGTGGGAGTTGTCGCCCTGGAAGCGCGGGAAGCTGACGCCGCCGGCGTTCAGGGTGGGGATAAACTCGCCGGGGCGGATGGAGAACTTGCCGGGGTTGAGGCCGGTGGTAGCCGGCTCGAAGAAGGCCCAAGGAAGATTGCGGAGGGTACCGTAGTCCAACATCTGGTTGAAGCTGGAGTTCATCATTTTGTTGATGTGCTTCAAGGTGGCGGGGATGCCGATGCCGTAGAACTGGCGATTTAATCGCCCATAGCGATTATCGATGTGGGGGCGCTTGCCGTCTGGGCGGATGCGCGCCAGCGGCACGACGCGGCTGATCTTGTGGGTATCAGCGAGGTACCAGACGACGGCTTCTTCGGGGTAGCCGTTTGGGTCATCGAAGCCTTGCTGACGGGTCTTCCCGTCAGGTAACGTTACCTCCCCAGGTAACGTTAGGCGCATATAGAAGACTTTAACCTTGACACTGCGCAGACGCTTCTGCGACAACTCTTCATACTTCTCGGCAACGCGATCCCGCTGCGAGACTTCGGCTTCGCGAAGCTCAGCTTCGAGTTCGTCGTCAATGTGATCGAAGCCCTGTTGGCGGCGTGCAAGCGCCTGGTCCCAGGTCCAGTCGGTGTCTTCGTAGTACCAGGGGCAGATGGGGTATTCGAGGTTGGGGCCGCTGCCAGGCGCTACCTTGAGTCGCGTCAGGTCCACAAGTTCAACCGAAGGTTGATCGAGTTGCGTCACCACGCGGTCTTCGAGGATGCGCTCACGGATGTCAATGGGGATACGAGTTTGAATCTGTTGACCGGCAAACTCGGTTATGTCGGTGGAGTAAATAGGTTCCTGCTCGATGCGCTCGATGCGCTCGTGGATGAACTCGCGGTTCCAAAAGTTTTTGATGCAACCTGTGCCGTCGATGAGCACGTCGAGGTTCCAGTCGGCACCGAACGTCTTGAGGTTGAGGAGAACGCTGAAGACGTATTCGAAGTAGAATTGTGTCAGCAATTCGGCGCTCACTTGGTCTTCGGGGCCGGTGCCGATTACTTTGGGTGTGCCACTGAGCATGGCGTCGAAGAACTGTGCGGCGGTTGCGTCTACGGTGGCGCGTGTGAGCGGGACGAAGATGTTGGCGGCGTTGGTCCAGGGCCAATCCTTCTGTTCCTCGTCGGGTGTGGCGAGGTAGAGGCGCTGGTACCCGGCGTGCAGACTTTCCCAAGCGCCGTGAATTGACTCAGCATCCTCGGTCATACGCTCCAATCTCGAAACAAGCTTTCGAGATTGATCGTCGGAGAGCTTGACGGGAGGGATCTCCCGTGAGATGGTCGGCAACTACTCTTTTCCTATCTCGTCTAAAACGGCATACCCGTAATGAGTTCCCGCAACACGTAAATTAAGAGAGGCGAACTCTTGGGGGGAATAATTTGAAATGTGGCGAAGTTCTATTTTGGGAGCCACAGGTTCGGATTGATACAACCGCCAAAAGACGCGTCGCAGAATTTCGTTTTGGCGCAAAATTATAGCAGGGCGAATATCATATGATCCCCCTACCATCCAACTAGGTTTAGTAAAAAACACCCAATTACGCCAGCGGATTGATTGTTTGAGCATCAATGGATCTTGTTCTTTTTCTTGGCAGACTTTTTCACAGGCTTCGGGGCGGGGTAGCGAATGGGCGCGCTACTGGAAACATAGTGCCTAACCGGCTTAGTTTTAGCGGCCATCGGAATCTCCCTACACCACAGAATGTGGTGTTGTATGTAGTATACGATACCATAGGTTGGGGAAAGTTGTAAAGGGTCCGCTTCAATGTCCGCTCCCGACCAATGTGCTAGTGCTTTATTATCTTATAGTTAGAGGCACTGCTCAGGACAGGATGTCCGCTTCAATGTCCGCTCAATAACCCGTATCTTTGTCGCCGCTGCTGCGTGAGTCCGGGCGATAGACACGCTGCAGCCACGGTGGGGCGAGGTCCATCGGCGCAGGTTCTCCCGACGGCGGGTAGGACTGCATCCCAACAATGGCAAGGCCCAGGGCGAAGGGCCAGTCGTCGTGCTCGCCTTTGTCAGCTTCGACTCGCCCTCCAGGGGTGACGACAAGGCGGCGGCACTCATGGATGGTGGTTCGGTCGTGGAGCATTACGGCTCGGTCCTGGATGGCGCGAGCCAGAGACGCGATCAGGATGGGGCGGGTGCCGATGTGAGTGCGCCAGCCCAGGATGCGACTGCGCTTGGCGCGGCCCTCGTCCCAGTCGGTGCGATGGTACATACGGTCTTGGCGGTAGATTTTGGAGAGTTCGATGGCGGTGTGCTTGCCGGTGGAGTTGGTTTCAATGACGACGTAGGCTTCGTTGTAATAGACGGCCAGTGCTTTCACTGGCTGTACTATGTCTTCCTCGGAGAGGTGGTTGCCGCCGTAGACTGCGACTTGCTCGCCGCCGTTGTCAATATCGATGACACAGACTGCGGAGGCGTCGCTCTTATCGGTGCCCTCGGCTGACAGTCCCTCGGCCACGTCTACGCCAATGACGTAGCGGTGACCCTTAACAGGGTCACGAAATATTACAAGGTCGCCGCCTTTGTCGGGGAGGAAGCCGATTTGACGTGTCCAGGTTTCGGACTGGCGCAGGTAGCCGCGTCGACCCGGCTCTTCGGACATTAGGTCGAGGGCTTCGTGGTCGAGGCGCGGCCTGCCGGAGGCGACAAACGCCTCCCTGGGCGTACCCGGCCACTCCTGTGCAAGCACCTTGGCGTCGCCGCGACACTTCTCTTTGAGAGTCCAGCGGCGCCAGTTAAGCTGCTCCAAGGTACAGTTGTAGTAAGTGTGGAGGTGAGTTTCTAACTCGTTGAGGGTCTGTGCAAACTGCTGACTCTCCGCTGGCGAGTCGAAGACTCGACAATACGACGGGTCGTCGTGCCAAGCGATAAAGTAGGGGAGGTAGCCATTCCAGTCGCGGGGGTTGGTTACGTCTACTTCGGGAACCCATACCTGCTGGCCAACTGCGTTTATCGCAGTTGACCAGGTCACACGACAGTTCTCGTGGGCGCGTTGCCACGTTGGGTAGAAGAGGTCGTCGAATCCGAAAGCTGTGCTCTCAATCAGGATTGTGGTGCCGGGGTTGTCACCTACGCTCTGTAACAGAGCGGTTGCGGTCTGAGTGCCGTGTTCCCACTTTGAATACTCGGAAGCGTGGATGTACTGGGGCGTGAGACCCGTGCCGGCATGAATGTTATTGGCCGTCTCCACCTTGACGAAACCTTCGCGCCCTTCGAACTTGATTTCGCCTTTGTTGGCGCGCGCCAGTTCGGGTTTAGGAAGGTCGTAGTGTTGGTAGAAGCGGTGTGTAATCTCAAAGATGTACTCGGAGGTATCCTTGTCATGGGCGATCACAAGGGCGTCAATGCCGCGTGCGATGACTTCGCAGAGCATGTCGGCTTCAACGAGGGTGGAGATGCCCGTCTTACGGGCTTTGAGCACAATGATACGTACGGGGCGTTCGCGTTCACGCTGCCAAGCGATGAGGGCGGCGAGCTTGGCCTGTGGCACCGACATCGGGTTAAGGAGGCGAAGTGCTCCGGCTTTATCTTTGATGGTGAAGTGGTTGCTGATCCAGTGGGCGCGGTCGAGCTTGCAGAGCTGGATCTCTGCGGCGTTACTTGGGTGAGTCGTCGAGGGCATCGTCGGAAATAATGGTGCCCTCTACGGTTTCGGGTTGCCGCTCCAGTAAGGCGCGGCGCTGTTCAGGAGTGCCTTCGGTGAGAATCTGGCGGTGCGCTTCGGATGGAAGCGCGCCGTAGATGCGGACGTAGTGCAGGACGGCGATGGGTTCGCCGCTGAAGTCAATTGGTGTGTGCTCAACTGTTTGGGTGGTGTGCGCCTCGGTGGGCGCATAGGCGCCGCCAATCTTCAGGACTTCGCGGATGGCTTCAAGTTGGGTGGCATGGTCGTCCACCATGCGCGTCTTCTTGCCAAAGCGTTGCGGGATCTTGGCGTCAAGCTTGGCGTCGAGCTTGGCGGCAGCTTTTTTGAAAGTGCCCATCCGGGCGAAGCGTTTGAAAAGGTAGTGGCGCAGAAGACTGGACTTGGAGAGGCGGTGGGCAAGCTTTTCTTCCGTGCCGCTGACGCGGGCGGCACGTGTGACATCAACCGTTTCGCCGCGTTCAACTTGTTTGGCGAGAGAATGCATAAAGAGAAGTTGGCTTGGGGGAAGGCCGTCTTTATGAGGGGGGCGCCCACCAGACATAATTAGGAACGCCCCCAGAGGAGGAAAACTAACACTTCATTATAGTACGCGCAAGCGGTGGATGTCAAGATGTCCTGCTTTGTAGGACGGGAGGAGAGCCTCGGAAGTTGCAGGGAGGGGCCTGCAGGGTGACCTCCGAGGCTCGGCGGTGAGAGGAGGTACGTTATGTTAGATGTGGTTTGTTTTCAATAAGTTGCATTGAAGGCATCGAGAAGGCGGTAATCTTCAACGATGGAGGGGTCGTCCGGGACAGAGGGGTTAGACCATATCTCGGCTCTAGCGCCGTCGGCTTTGAGGTAGAACTTGAAACCAAAGTTGTGAAGAAGGTTTACGGCGGGGTAGTCTACCCAGTCTGGGCAACGGGTGTACCCTGTCAGTTCGTGAGATTCTGCTTCGTTTACTCGATACATTTCTCTACCATTACCCCAAAACGAGACGTACTCTTTGTACCGTTTCACTGTTGCTTGGTCGCAAACAACAGTATCTCACGCCCAACACCGTGGACGATGTTGCTCTCGTAGAGGGCCATCAGGTCGTCGAAGCGTCCAGACGCATGAAAGTTCGTTTCGAACTTCTTACGCTTGAGGTGGCAGGTCCGCCCAAGGTCAGGCGTGGTGATGTAGTCATCGCCCATCAGCGGGAAGAGTTCCATCGGGAAGCTGCCGATGACGCGCACCGGCGTAAGTCCTACAGACTCAACCAGTCGCATGAGCGACTGTGGAGTGAAGTAGTTGAGGTGTTCGGGCGACGCCAGGAAGTGCTTCGTCCCGAGCGTGGCTTGCCACGGCGAGTAGTCGTTTGGCACACAAATGCAAAGGACACCGTTCCACTTGAGAAGGTTATGGCAGATTTGCAGTAGCCAACGCGGGTCGCGCACATGTTCGAGAACTTCGTGCATGTGAATGGCTTCGCAGTTGGGGAGGTTGTACCAGTTGGACTCGGTAAGGAAGTCATGCACCACATTTACAGAGAATGTGGTGCGTGCAAAGGCGCAAGCTGCTTGCGACGGCTCGATGCCGAGGGCGGGGAAGTTGTTGCGCCGGGCGGCTTCAAGGAAGATGCCGGGCCCGGTACCAATGTCGATTAGTGTTCGTCCGACGAACGTCGGCGACAGCCGTCGCATCTCGTTGAGGCGCCACTCAAAGTGCATGAGCCACCAGTCGAGGTCGGACATGTAGTCTGAGAAGTAGTTGGGCTTCTCGTCGGCGTAGAACGCCGAGCGGTAGAATGTTTCGAGTTCGCGCTCGCTCGGGAGCGGGTCCGCGTGGATAAAGCCACAGGGTTCGCAGTCGATGAAGGTGTAGTCGCCGTGGGTGTCGAGGGTGGGGCCGGTGTGTGTCATTTTATGAGAGCTTTCAACAGGACTAAATGGAAAAAGGCAGAGTCGTCGCCGGTGCGTATCCAGTGGCGGATCATGCGGCGGCGCGCTTTCATGCTGTACCCGAAGTGTTTGGCAGCGGCATGGAAAGTGAAAAATTGACAGAACAGCGGGAGGTGCAGGTCAAGTTGGGTGGTGATGATGTTTTGGCTGCAACTTCCACAAATTATCCACGGAAGCGAATGAGCCTGCCACTTCCATGCGCAATCACGGATGAAGGAGATGATGCTGTGATTGCGCAGGAACGGTTTCACTCGAAGTCCCTCCCCAACTCCCACAGTGTGAGTTCTTCGTCAAGAGCTTTGGTGTCGTTAACTTCCTGGGCTTCGCGTACTAGGCGTTCGACCTGCTCGCTGCGAATTTTTACCAGGCGACTGTAGTATGTCATGAAGGGTTCGGGGAAGAGGGGGGCGGAGAGGCCAGGCCCAAAGGGCCAAGGCCATGAAGCAGCGGTGCCACTTGTCCAGGTAGTGCCGCCAAGGCTTCCGCTGGCGATGGTTTGGGTGGCTAGAGCGCCGTGATATGCGTTGAGTTGGGCCTGCGTAAGTGGGCCAAGTACTGCTCCCTGAGTGGACTGTCCTGCCAGGACTTGTGCTAGTTGCATTTGTTGTTGCTGCGCCAAAGGGTCAGTAGCCTGTGGAGAGGCAAACAGTGACTGCCATATTTCCTGAAGTGTCATATTGTCCTCAGTGGGTGGCGGAGCCGTTGCGCCGCGACCAAAATTCGAGTTGTGTTTCTAGCCACGCCCTCGTGTCGGGGTGAAGGCCGATGGTGGCGGAGTGGCGCTCGTACCAGTCGATGGCGTCCTGGCCCTGGGATGCGCCCTTGGCGAGCCAGTCTGCAAGCATTTCCTTGCGATAGCGAAGGGGCATGTCAGCGCACAAGACGTAGCCTTCGTGGTCAATGAGCATCCAGTAGTTGAAGTGGTGCTTGTT
>ERZ1292623.2792-Hain-H51-01um-R1-2792-length-15317-cov-9_pt1 | contig 15317 bp, 23 predicted proteins | sample MGYA00564398_ERZ1292623 | MGnify/ENA primary metagenome ERZ1292623 (study PRJEB36523, sample SAMEA6512633) | groundwater metagenome | collected 2019-01-07 | study: AquaDiva: Metagenomics assemblies of 32 groundwater samples
GGTTTTCCATCAATTCAGAAAGAAGTTTTATATAAAAAAGAAGAGGGCTGTTTGATATCTTTGGTTTTGTTATTAGAAAAGAATTAGCTTGGCTTATTTAATTCAAGTGAAATTTCGGTATTAGGAAAGTTTTTAGTTTAAAATCCTGTAAGTTAGAGGATTATCTTCAAGAAATTTAACGAGGTGAAATTCCTTAACTTAATGGAATTGGATTAACGCCCCCACGAGATGTTTAACTTACATTCTTTCAAGAACAGAAATCCTCTTTTCCAAAGGGGGATGTGTTGACATTAAATTATCTAAATTCTTTTTGAAAGGGTCGCTGATAAACAAAGGAGCTATTGCTTTTGTTATTTGATGAGGTTTCATGCTAGAATCTGATTTTATCTTTTTTAATGCACTTATTAATCCAGTAGGTCTTCTTGTGAATTTAACTGCTGTTGCATCTGCTGTATACTCTCTTTTTCTTGAAATTGCTAATTGCACTAGCTGAACAACTAATGGAGCAAGCACTGCAAATAAAATTCCCAATAATATAAATATGATTTGAACTCTCCCATCTCTATCTCCATCTCCAGATTTATTAAACCATAAACTTCTCAAGAATATTTCAGAAATAATTGCAATCATTCCAACTAAAATTGTTACTAAAGTCATAAATCTAATATCAAAGTTTGCAATATGCCCCATTTCGTGAGCTATAACTCCTTCTAACTCAGGTTTTTCTAATTTTTCCAAAGCTCCTGTTGTAACACAAACAACTGCATTTTTTGGATCTCTTCCTGTTGCAAATGCATTAATCTGTGAGTTTTCCATTATATACACTTTAGGCATTGGTAATCCCGATGCAAGAGACATTGATTCAACTGCATTATACAATGTCCTGTATTTTGTTTTATCTGCTAATTTGGCATGTGCAGAAGTTATTGCTATTTTATCGCTGTAATAATACCCTATCCAGATATATAATAGGGAGATAAAAATTGAAGCAATCATTATAATAAAAAAATAATCCGGACCAAGAACTAAACTTATAATATATCCAAATAAAAGAAAAACTAAAAAAATACTTATTAATAAAAAAATAGAATTTCTTTTATTTCTTGCTATTTGATCATAAAATAATACTCTTTTTGGCATAAAATGTTAAATGAAATGCAGTTTATAAAATTTTATAAAGCCATTAAATAACTTATTGCAATGATAAATGGAAATAGTTCTGGAGCAGACAGACGTTTTTATGAGCAGAAAAAGCTTGACTTTGTTGAGCGTGGGGTTGTTTTTGAAGCATTTCCTCATTTTATTGCACCTGAAAAACATAATGTTCCTGAAAGCCCTGCAATGTTTATTAAAGATTTAAGCACTGGGAGAGTTTTTACAGGTTTTGTAAGAGCGTTAAATCCAAGAGATATTAAAATTGATAGGAATTATAAATTAGTTATTAGAGGTGTGGGTCATGAGCTTAAAGATCATACAACTGCTTTATTTCTTGAAGAAATTGTTGAACCTGGGGATAAAATTCATGTTCATACAACTGACCTGAGTAAAAATGAAAAGTTATTTGGCAGATTTTTAAGATATAATATAAATAAAGATGGAAAAGATAAATACCGTTATACTGTTTTTGTTCATGCTTCAAATGGAGGAACAAGATTTACTCCTGGAGATTATATATTTGGAAGAGCTGAACATGTTTGTTTTAGCAGAAATTCAATTGATTTAGTTCCTATTTCAGCTGTAACAGAATCTAGATATCTTAATTTTGAAAATATGATTATTAAATCAATTTAAGCAAAATTTAATATTGGTATTTTAAGAAGCAGATTCTATTACCTTACTGACATCCCCTGAAAATACTTTACTGGCTTTTAGAATTTCAATTGCCTTTATCTTATTATTTTTGTCTACATCTATAATAATTCCATTTGGAAGTTCAATACTTTTCCAGTATTCACTATCAGTCAATTCTATATTCAAAATATCTTCTTCCTTATCATACCATTCTATCATTTTTGATTCCTGTTTTAATCAAGCCAAAATGCGGTTATTACCTTTATTTTACCTTTCTCCTTCTTATATACAACTTTTAAGATTCTTCCTGAAAGAGGAACTCTTGATATTGCATTAAGAGCATCTTGCCAATGTTTATCTTTAAGTTCACTGGAGTTTTGTATAGCATACTCAATCACATCATTTGTAATATCTTTTCTATACTTTCTTTTCCTTTTCCAATGAGTTGAATCTGTAATATTCATTTAATATTTAAACTTTGCTTATAAATCAAAACTTAACTTTAACAGTCTTCCTTTCTTCAGCTGTTATTTCTATGAATTTTCTTTCCTTAACACTAAATATACTTGCAAATACTTTCCCTGGGAAGACATTTATTGAATTATTGAAATCTAGGATTGTATCATTATAATATTGTCTTGAATAAGCTATTTTATCTTCTGTAGCTGATAGTTCTTCTTGTAATTGTTTGAAATTTTCATTTGCTCTTAGCTGTGGATAGTTTTCAGCTATTGCAAATATTGATTTTAAAGCTGATTCAAGTTGATTGTTTGCTTTTAGTCTTTTAGGAAGATCTTTAGCTGCTAACAAAGCTTTTCTGGCATTTGTAACATCAGACATAATTCCTTTTTCATGCTTGGCATAGCCTTTTACAGTTTCTATTAAATTAGGTATTAAATTAGCTCTCCTCTTTAGTTGAACATCTATCTGGGCAAGAGAATTATCTATTCTATTACCTTTTATTACAAATTTGTTGTAATAAGCAATAAATATAATTACAATTAATGCTAATATTATAACAGGTATTAACCATAGCCAAAATGCCATGTTATTATAACAAAAATGTAGTTTTTAAATTTAATGTAATAATTGATTGTCTAAACATTATGATAAATTTTATTTTATGAGTATTTTGTGTAAACACTAGAAGATATTTTTGGGTGAGAAAATTAATAACTTTTAAGAATTTTATGTGTGAGAAGGCACATACTTGTGCATATTCTCATCTAACCATTTAAGAGTAAATTGTTTTACTCCCATAACATCAATAGCGACAAAACCTCCCCTTGGTTTTACTGGACCTTCTTCTGCTACTTTAATTCTGAAATCATCACCAACTATTTCATGAATCGCATAACTCCAAAATTGGCCAGGAAAACCCACAGTTTCTGCGTCATATCTTCTTTGATATTCTTGATACTCCACATCATCGCACATTTTTCTGCAATTGTCATCAAAAAGTTTTACTTGGTCTGTACCAAACACTTTTATTTTTAGTCTTTTTAATTCATCATCATATCTTTTATTAGATTCTATTTCTTGATTTAGTTGTTCACGAATAAATGGCAAAGAACCTGCGCCTATAGAAACAATATCTCTATAAGCATCACAATCTAAGTAAGGTTTTGGAAGTGAATGAAAAGGATTTTTTCTAAAATGTTCTTTCCATCTTCCTAAAGCATCTTGAAATCTTTCTTCTAATGTTGCTGTCATTTTATATCTCAGAATAAGCTTCTGAGGTGCTTATCACCCCCAAAATCTAACAGGTATGAACCTTTTAATCCTTTCTATCCCTCTTTTTATCAAAATTCTTATGATAAAAAGTTATTAAAACCTTGGTAAAAAAACATATATACTTTGTGTAAATAATATTAAACTAAAATTATATTTTCCATGGCCTTCTTTATGTTTGGGAGATCATCTTTAAACACTTTCCAAACCTTACTTAAACTAACCTCAAAATAACCATGTGCAATTAAATCTCTAAATTGAGACATTTCAAACCAAGGAACATGTTTGTTCTTTTCTTTTAAAGCTCTCGGAATATTTCTGCTTGCTTCACCAATTATTTCAAGTCTTCTTATTACTGCATCTTGAAGTAGTTTATTCTTCTTAAAATTATCTTCAGAAATCTCACCCATATACTCCTCAATATAATTTATGCATTCTTTTATATCATTCAAATAAAGTTTATATTCTCTTTTCATCTTAGTATAGGTATTTCGTCATTTAGTATTATTTCTCTTAGCTCTTTTCTTATTAAGCTATATTCTACCAAATCGATCTTCTTTTTTAAAGCTCTTTCCAATATATTTTTTAATCTAATGAACCCTAGCAGACTCATATTGTCATCATTTATTTCAACAAGTATGTCTACATCGCTATTTTTTTTCTGTTCACCTCTTGCATAGCTTCCGAATATTCCTGCGCGGGTTACCTTATATTCTTTTAACACGGGAATTATCTTCATTTTTATTTTTTCTATTTCTTCATTATTTTTCATGTTAATAATATCTATTTGTAGTATTTAAAAATTTCTAAGAAAATTTTTAGCTTATTTATTATAATAAGTTTATCTTTGTTTTAATTTAACTCTTTCCAACATCTTTATAAATTACAATTAACTCTTTTTTATATTAAATTATATTAAACTAAAGAGAGTGAAATGAAAATAGGAATTAATGGTTTTGGGCGGATTGGAAGAGTTATTTTTAAGATTTGTTTGGATAAAAAGATTAATGTTGTGGCTGTTAATGATATTCACGGAGTGAAAGATGCTGCTTATCTTTTAGAGTATGATTCTGTTTATGGAAAATATGATAAAAAAGTTAAAACTCAGGGAGAATATCTTATTATTGATGGTAAAAAAACAGCTGTATTAAATGAAGAAGATCCTGAAAAGTTGCCCTGGAAAAAGCTTGGAGTTGATATTGTTATTGAAAGTTCTGGAATTTTTACAGACAGGGAGGGGGCTAGTAAGCATTTCAAGGCAGGAGCAAAAAAAGTTATTGTAACTGCTCCTGGGAAAGATATGGATATTACAATAGTTCCTGGAGTAAATCATAAAAAGCTTAATAATAAACATAAGATAATCTCAGTTGCTTCTTGCACAACTAATTGTGCAACTCCAATTCTTAAAGTTTTAAATGATAAATTTGGAATAAAAAATGCTCTTTTAAGCACAGATCATGCTTATACAAATAACCAGAGTTTAGTAGATGGATTTAACAAAAAACCAAGAAGAGGAAGAGCTGCTGCTCTAAATATTGTGCCTGCATCAACAGGAGCAAGCGACGCAATTACAGAAGCACTGCCAGAGTTAAAAAATAAAATAAATGGGATGGCAATAAGAGTTCCTGTAGCAGACGGTTCTTTAGTAGATATTGTTGCTGAACTAAAGAAAAATTTCACAGTTGAATCAATTAATAATGCTTTGAAAAAATCAGCTAGCAAAGAAATGAAAGGTATAATTGAGTATTCTGAAGATGAGTTAGTAAGCAGTGATGTTATTGGAAATTCTCATTCAGCTGTTGTTGATTCTTTATTAACTTTAAAAGAAGGTGATTTAATAAAGGTTTTAGCATGGTATGACAATGAATATGGATATTCTTGCAGAGTTGTGGATGTTATTAAACTTTTAGGAAAAGTTTAATCAAAACATACCTTTGAAAATATGAAATGATTAACAATTATCTTCTAATAATAAACCATCATTAGGATAATACCAACCATTGCCTTTACATTCTGGAGTTCCTTTATTAGGATCATAACATAATAATCCCATATCATAACTATTAGGCTCATTAATCCACTTTAGTCCTTGGCAACAACCATATACTATTGATCCCGGTGCAGCATTTCCACCACTTGTAAATTCCCCCTCTTTTGCGCAATTATTAAATATGCTAGGGGTCATATAAATTAATACCCAGACAGCAATACAAACAACTATTCCAATGATAACACCAAGAGCTATCCAGCCAAATACTCCTTTATTATTCATATTTCATTTAAGAAAATACATTTTATAAAGTCTTTCTTGAATAGGGAAGTACTCTTGGAAAAATGAATATTTAACAAATAAGCTAAGTTATCTTTCTACCAAAAGCCTTATAAAGACTTAGTAATTAATATTACCAAATGGTAAAAAAACTTACTAAATATAATATTATTGAATTATATCTTAATAATTATGGTAAGAGTATCTATCTTAGGGAATTAGCTTCTTTAATTGGAAAGCCCCATCAAACAGTCAAACCTTATGTTGAAGAGCTTGTAAAAGAAAAAATTCTTTTGAAAAATGCAAGAAAAAATATTGTTGAATACTCTCTTAATTTTAAAGAAAGCAAAGTGTATGATTATATTATTATATCTGAAAAAGAAAAATTGATTGAAAGGCTCAATAAAGATATTCTATTAAAAACCCTGCTTGAAAAACTTTCTATGTCTTTTGAAAAAAATACTTTTGTAATATTCGGTTCAGCTGTAAGTCAGATTAATAAAGGATCTGATATTGATTTATTAATTATAGGTGATGATAATATAATCAAAATAATAAAAGAATTTGAAGATATTTATGACAAGAAAATCCATAAAGTTCAAGTAAAAAATCTTAATGGATTGACATTAACTTTTGCTAAGGAAATTTATAAAAAACATCTTATATTAAATAATACGGAGGCAGTTATAAGATTTTTTGGAGGATTGCATGGACAAAATAAATTGGTGTAAAAAACAAAATAAAGGCATTAAAATAACTGAACCAAGTGATAATCTTTCTAATGAGTATTATCAAAATGCAGAAGAAAGCCTTAAAGTTCTTAGAAGTATTAAAGAAACAAAATCAAATATGTGGTTAGCTACAACAAAATATTATATTGAGTATTTTGCAGTTTATTCTGTTTTAATGAAAATTGGGATTAAATGTGAAATCCATGACTGCACTATTTTGCTTATTAATTTTCTTGAAAAAGAAGATATTGTTAAGAAAGGTATGTCTAGAATACTTGAAAAAGATAAGGAACTTAGAATTGATAATCAGTATTATTTAAAGAACAGGCCAGTAAATATTAATTTTGAAGAACTTTCTGAATTTATTCTTTCTATAAAAGAAACACTTAATAATCTTGATGAAGATAAAATAAAATATTTAAGAGAGAAAATAGAAAATTATGGGAAGAAAGAGGAAAAAGATGAAGCTTAAAAGCATAAAAAATTTAGATTTGAAAGGAAAACTAGTAATTTTAAGAATTGATATTAATACAGAAATAATAAATGGAAAAGTCCAGGATAATCCAAGATTTTTTGAACATGCTAAAACTATAAAATTTCTTAAGGGTAAAAAAGCCAGAGTTGTTATTTTAGCCCATCAAGGTTCTCCAAATGGGCATGATTTTACTTCTTTAGAGCAACATTCTAAAATATTGGGCAAATATGTTAAGATAAAATTTGTTAATGATATAATTGGCAAAAAAGCAATTAATTCAATTCAAAATTTGAAAAATGGAGAAGCTTTGTTATTAGATAATGTGAGATTTTTAAAAGAGGAGTTTAATCCTTCTATTGATAATAAACTTATTAATATTTTATCTGAAAAAGCAGATTATTTTGTTCAAGATGCTTTTTCCATATGCCATAGAAATCAAACCTCTGTTGTTTCTTTTCCAAAAATACTTCCATCCTATATTGGTTTAGTTATGGAAAATGAACTAAAAAATATTGATAAGTTAAAATCTAAAACTAAAAATGCCTTGTTTATTCTTGGAGGAACAAAAACTAAAGATTTATTACTTTTGTTAAAAAATAAAACACTTTCTAGCGGAATGTTTAGTTTGTTATGTTTAATGGCTAAAGGTTATAATCTTGGTAAGGAAAAAGAAATACTAAAAAATGATATTAAGTATATTTCTGTAATAAAAAAATATATTGAAAATATTATTACTCCTGTTGATTTAGCTGTTTCTGTAAATGGCAAAAGAAAAAATATTTCTGTTTTAGATTTACCTTCAAAATATCCAATATATGACATAGGAGATAAAACTATTGAGCTATACAAAAAAGAAATTGCTAAATCTAAAGCTATATTTTTTAAAGGGGCTGCTGGAAGAATAGAGGAAAAAGGTTTTGAATTAGGAACTAAAGAATTGTTAAAAAGTATATCTAAATCAAAAGGATTTAGTTTAATTGCAGGAGGGTCTTCTGCTTCTGCAATTGGGAGATTCAAAATAAATAAAAAGGGGTTTTCATATATATCTTTATCAGGAGGAGCTTTAGTCCATTATTTAGCAGGAGAAAAGCTTCCTGGTTTGGAAGCTTTGAAGATAAACCTTTAAGAAAGGTTTCCAAAACAAAATAAAAAGAAAAGGTGAAAATGACAGAATATGATATAATAAGTGTAGGAAGTGCTGTTGTAGATGCATTTGTCAGAACAGGAGTTAGAGAAAAAGGAAAGGAAATATCTTTCCCAATTGGAACTAAAATACTTGTAAATGATTTGTTTTTTTCAATTGGTGGAGGTGGAATGAATACTTCAGCAAGTTTTTCCAAACTTGGTCTTAAAACAGGTTATTTAGGAAAAATAGGCAGTGATTATAATTCTATTTTAGTATTAAAAGAACTAAAAGAAAATAAAGTTGATTTTTTGGGAGTAAAAAGTAATGAAAACAATGGATATTCTATTATTTTAGAAGGAACAAAAGGTGATAGAACTATTTTAACATATAAAGGAAGCAGTGATCATTTAAAATCTAATGAAATAAAAATCCATAATTTGAAGACAAAATGGTTTCATTTTACCTCTCAGAATAAAGACTCTTTAGAAACCCAAAAAAAAATTATTGATTATGCTGTTCCTAATGGAATAAAAATAAGTTTTAATCCTTCAAGCTACCAAGTTAAAGAAGGTTTTGGCAAGATAAAAAAAATGATTGAGAATTCTTACATTCTCAGCATGAATAAAGAAGAGGCTGAAATTTTGGTTGGAAAAAATACTTATAAAAAATTGCATAATCTTGGAGCTAAAATAATTATAATAACAGATGGTGAAAATATGGGAATTGTTTATGATGGTAATTATTTGTACAAATACTTTCCCCATAAAATTCGCACTAAAGAGGTAACTGGGGCAGGTGATGCTTTTTCAGCTGGTTTTATTACAGGATATATTAGAACTAAAAGCATTGAGACAGCAATAAAAATAGCTCTTGCTAATTCTGAATCTGTTATAACTAAAATAGGAGCAAGTGCTGGAATTTTAACCTGGAGTCAGGCTCAAAATACAATTAAAAATAAAACTTTTGTTATTAAAAAAGAGGCAGTGTAAATGGTTCCTGGATCAAAAACCTGGTGGAGGTTTTTAGGATGAATATTCTTTTTGTGTGCAGGCATAACAGATTTAGGAGTAAGGTTGCAGAAGCTGTTTTTAATAAAATAAATAAAGAATCTAGATATAAAGCAAAAAGTGCCGGGATTATAAAAGGAGTTCCTGTAGCAGCTATAGTTAAAAAAATAGCTAAAGAAAATGGTTTTTCTATAAAAGGAAATCCTACTAGTTTGTCTGAAGAATTAATGAGCTGGGCAGATATTTTTGTAATAGTTGCTGATGATGTCCCTGTTAGTATTTTTGAAAGATATAAAAAATATGGCAAAAAAGTAATTGTCTGGAAAATAAAAGATGTTTCCCAAACCGACGAAAAATCTATAAGCAAGATTTTCTTAGAGATTAAGAAAAAAGTAGAGATATTTGAAAGAGGTTTAGATAAAAAGAGAAAATGAAAACTTGGTTAAAAGGCGGGCTGATTTTAGGAATAATGGGAGCATTATTATATATTATATTAAATATAATCTTTATATTATCTGGAAATCCTAAATTTCAAGTTCTTGTAGATTTGAATATATTAAAAAATATAATCCCATTTATTGGTTGGACTTTAATTGGTTTTATTTTAGGAGCAATCATTGGTTTAATAATCGGTCTTATTATACAAAAAGTTAGAGAGAAAAAGAAAAAATGAAACTAGCATTTTTTGAAGTAGAAGATTGGCAGAAAAAATATCTTAAGGAGAAATTAAAAGGAAATGATATAAAATTCTTTGATTATGACTTAAATATTAAAAATGTCTCTAAAATAAAAGATGTTGAAGGTTTAGGGTTATTTATCTATTCCCAAATAGATGAAAAAACTTTAGATAAATTACCTAAATTAAAATTTATTACAACAATGTCAACTGGTTATGATCATATAAATATCCAGTCATGTAAAAATAAAGGAATTAAAGTTTCAAATGTGCCTTATTATGGTGAAAATACAGTTGCTGAACATACTATTGGATTAATGTTATGTTTGGCAAAAAAATTACCATTAGCAATATCGAGAGCAAGAAAAGGAAATTTTGATATTGATAATTTGGAAGGATTTGACTTAAAAGGAAAAACTCTTGGAATTATAGGAGCTGGGCATATTGGACAGCATGTAATAAAAATAGCTAATGCAATGCAGATGAAAGTAATTGTTACAACAAAAACTCATGATGCTAAACTATCTAAGGAATTAGGTTTTAATTATGCAAGCTTAGACAACTTATTAAAAAATTCAGATATTATCAGCTTTCATGTTCCTTTAAATCCTAGCACTAAACATATGATTAACATGAATAATGTTAAGAAAATAAAAAAAGGGGCTTATCTTATCAATACAGCCAGAGGGGGGTTAATAGACACAAAGGCTTTGATTTATGGACTTGATCATGGAATTTTTGCTGGTGCTGCATTAGATGTTTTAGAAGAGGAAGAAACTTTGAAAGAAGAAAGACATTTATCAAAGAAACATTATACAAAAGAAGAAAGAAATATCTTAAAGGAAAATCATCATCTTTTGAAAGAAAGAAATGTTTTAATTACTCCACATACTGCTTTTTTCACAAGAGAAGCTCAAGAGAGGATTTTAGATACGACAATTAGTAATATTAAATCTCAAAGTAAACTAAACAGAGTAATTTAAAATATTTAAAACAATATGGAGGATTTTTTTATTCAGATAAGCGTAATACTAGCAGTAGTTTTAGCTGTTTCTTTTATAATGCGCATTTTAAGACAGCCGTTAATAATTGGATATATTATCTCTGGAATATTTGTTGGGCCTTTGTTTCTTAACCTAATGCAATATAATAATGCTATGGCAGTTTCTTCTGAATTAGGAATTGCTTTTCTTTTATTCATAGTCGGGTTACATTTAAGCCCTAAAGTAATAAAAGAAGTTGGTAAAATTTCTTTAATAACAGGTATTGGGCAGGTAGTGTTTACTTCTTTAATAGGTTATTTTATCGGTCTTGCTCTTGGCTTTTCTTCAATTACCTCTTTATATGTTTCAGTTGCTTTATCTTTTTCATCAACTATTATAATCATGAAACTTCTTTCTGATAAAGAAGCTTTGGATAAACTATATGGAAAAATATCTATTGGATTTTTACTTGTTCAAGATTTGATAGCAATTGTAATACTCATAGCAGTTTCATCTTTTTCAAATGGTGGAAGTGTAACAAGTGTTATAACTTCAACAATAATAAAAGGAGTTGTTGCTGTAGCTGTACTTTTGCCTTTTAGTTATTATGTACTTCCTAAACTAAATGATTTTTTTGCTAAGTCTAAAGAATTATTATTTGTATTTGCAATAGTCTGGGGTCTTGGACTTGCAGCATTATTTTATTATGCTGGTTTTTCAATTGAAGTTGGAGCTTTGATTGCAGGAATTTTGTTATCTGTTTCTCCGTATAGTTATGAAATAAGTGCTAAATTAAGACCATTAAGAGATTTTTTCATAATTTCGTTTTTCCTAATACTTGGATCACAGATGGTTTTTTCAGATATATCTAGCCAAATAATTCCAATAATTGTACTGTCATTGTTTATACTTATTGGGAACCCTCTTATTGTGATGATTCTTATTGGAATATTTGGTTATAGTAAGAACACAGGATTTATGGCTGGACTAACTGTTGCTCAAATAAGCGAGTTTTCTTTAATCCTTATAGCTTTAGGTGTTAAAGTAGGACATTTATCTAATGAAATACTTTCATTTGTAACACTTATTGGGCTAATTACAATTGCAGGTTCTACATATATGATAATGTATTCTGATAAGGTATACCCAAAAATAGCTAAATATTTGAAAATTTTTGAGAGAAAAAGTATAAAAGAAAAACCCCAGAAAAATAAATTTTATGATTATGTGCTACTTGGAGAAAATAGAATAGGATTTTCTGTAATGAACTCTTTTATAAAAATGAGAAAAAATTATGTTGTTATAGATTATAATCCTGAAAGAGTAAAAAGATTAAAAAATAAAGGAATTTCTTGTGTTTATGGTGATGCTTCTGACTCAGAATTTTTAGATGAAATAAATATCAGTAAAGTTAAGATTCTGGTTTCAACAATTCCTGAAATTGACACTAATTTAATGATTATTAATAAAATAAAGGAGAAAAATAAATCTGCTATAATTATTGTTACTGCAAGACAAATTTCAGATGCTTTCAAGCTTTATGACTCTGGAGCAGATTATGTTATAATGCCACATTTCTTAGGAGGAGAACATACAGCCAGAATAATTGAAAGATTTAAAGATAATAAAAAAGAGTATGAAGCTGAAAAAAAACATCACATAAAAGAGCTTAAAGAAAGGTTAAAGGAAGGGCATAAACATCCTGATATTGATAAAGGTTAAATATTGATTACAAATTTTTCTTCATTTTATCACTTTGCCATTCAACTATTTTTCCCACATCTAATTCTATTTTGTCTGCTTTTCTTAAACTCATGATTTGTTTTTTATTCAAAATATTATAGTGTTTTGTTTCAGCCATGTAATTTGCAATTTCCCAAACTTCTTTTTCAGTTGTCATCCAGTTTATTTTATCAAATTTTTTTAAGTTAACTGGCATTGAAAATTTCCTTAAAGTTTTTTTCCCATCATCATTAACATATTCATGAAAATGGCTCATAGCTAATTCTCTTATTGAATTATAAACAGGTTCTCTGTATCTTAATACTGAGTGATTTGTTTTTGAGATAGCACCCCATTTACCGTCTTTTTTAAATACGGCAAGCATATGGTCAAAATCATTTTTAGAAGCTGATAAATCTACCAATAATGGCTGATGGCCGTTAACTCTTAAAATTAAAGCTGCAAGAATAGCTCCTTCCATGCAATGGCATTTGTTATTTTTCAGCACAAGTCTTGGAGAATAGCATGTATCTCCTTTTTCTTCAAAGTTTATCGGAATAGAGTTGATAAAATCCTGAATTTTTTTAGGAGTATCCATACTTTTGAATAATTTTATTTCTTCTTTTGTTAGGTTGAACATTTTTGCTTATTTTTATTGTATTTTATTATTTGATTAATAATATTAATAAAATTAAGGTTATAAAATTATTGAATGTAATATATGATGATATTTTACAATGGATATAATAGATATTTCCCTTTAATTTGGGTAGTGATATTACTAATAATGGTAGTATAAGTCTGGTATTAAATAAATATTCTTTTGCTATTTCATACTAACTTTTTTTAATTCAAATTTAATCAACCCCATCTTCGAATTTCATTTTCCATCTCTCATTCCAGGCCTTTTTTCTATCTTTAGAACATTTATCACAGTATTTTCGTTGATATCTAGGATTAGGATGAGGTTTATACTTAAATTTCTTCCCACAATCTTTACATTTTATTTCTTTTTCCATTTTATTATATGACAACTTTACTTTTATTTTAAGTATTTCTCTCTGATAAAATTGCTTACCCAGAGGACTAGTGCAATAATAATTGTAGGTAATATAGTAAATTCATTTAGCAAAGAGATAATTAAAACATAAACTGCAATTCCAATTATAGTATAAATCGTTGCATTAATATAAGGATTTTTTGTATCTTTCATGATTTTCATAATTATATTATAATCATTATATTTATAAGACTTGCCATAAAAAGTTTTAAGTAGTTTAGGTTCTTTAATAATACATGAAAGGTTTTGTAGCTAAAATAGAGAATGACACATTGAAAAATAATAATTTTCGTAAAGTTCTTTATACTGCAAAACATAGCCAGTTAGTTTTAATGAGTCTGAAACCTAAAGAAGAAATAGGTATGGAAGTTCATAAAGAAAATGATCAATTCTTCCGTTTTGAAAAAGGGAAGGGTAAATGCATTATTGATGGTCATGAATATAAAATTGAAGATGGTTTTGCTGTTGTAGTACCTGCAGGTGCTAAGCATAATATTATAAACACTTCTGATAAAGAAGAATTAAAGTTATACACAATCTATTCTCCAGCCCATCATAAAGATGGAATTGTGCGTGCTACAAAAAAAGAAGCAGAAGCTAATGAATCTGAATTTGACGGCAAGACTACAGAATAATAAACGCCCCCACGAGATGCAATCCCAAAAAGGTAATTTTAAGGGACACCGATAATATTTATAAAAGTATTCAATCATTGATAAATAAACTATGCAAAGGAATAAAAAGGATAGTAAGCAAACCTACAACAACTGATAAATAGACTAGAACTGAATAGTCCTTTTTTCTTATAGCTATTATTCCTAGAATAAAACCAGCGATAGATGCAAGGAACACAATAGGAACAGTTACATCCCACCAATGGTCACCATAAGAGAGTATTCCTAAGCCATTAACTAAAATAATAGAAATAATAATTACTATCAAGAAAAATATATTTAAACCTACTGACCATTTTCCTAATTTTGTCTCTGGTTTTATTTTCATATTCTTCATATTTGATTAATGGTGGCTAATAATTTTAGAGCTATATTTTTTTCTTAAATTTTAACCAAAAATAACGTTTCCTGTGATGGAGTTTTTTTCATCTCCAAGATTTTCATTATTCATTTCATTTTGCATTTCTTTTTCCATTTCAGGATTGTTATTAGTGTTTTTTTCAGACTTTATCATCATGCTGAAAAAGGATTTCATTAGGGTCCTTGCATCTTCCCCACTTGCCTCTGGAGAAATCTTAGCCGAATTCATCATATCTCTTACCTTGAAATATATTTTAACACCATTAACCATATCTTTTATTTTTTGCATTGGTTGGGATTTTTTGTCCCAAGGAGGACTTTCTATTCTTTGTCCACCCATTTCTTTTTCCTGCATGTATATTATATCATAAAGCTTTTGAAATTCAATATCAATTCTTACATCTTCCTGTGGAACTTCTTCTGGAAGCATAGGCTTGATTTTCATTATATCATTTTCATTCACCTGAGCATATAGATTAAAAACAACTGTTTCATTATCAACAAACCTTATGACTGCATTTAAATTTCCATTATATTTTTCTGTTATTTGTTTTATCTGGTTCATGAATTCTTTATCTTGTTTTATTATTTCCCTTTCTTGTGCTGTTGGACCTTCTTCATTTTTTCTTTCCATTTTTTGTTCTGGTCCCCCTGGAAACTCATGATTTTTCATTGCTTTTTTCATTTCATATTCTATAAATTCTTTATTAGG
>ERZ1292623.2793-Hain-H51-01um-R1-2793-length-15314-cov-5_pt1 | contig 15314 bp, 13 predicted proteins | sample MGYA00564398_ERZ1292623 | MGnify/ENA primary metagenome ERZ1292623 (study PRJEB36523, sample SAMEA6512633) | groundwater metagenome | collected 2019-01-07 | study: AquaDiva: Metagenomics assemblies of 32 groundwater samples
AATTAAATTAATGTATATTAAATTTATTATAGCGGGAATTTTATCATTTTTAGTTTTATATTTATTAAAAAATATAATAAAAATTTCATTAATTAATTTAATAGTTTTATCTTTAATATTTTGTTTGATTTATTTTATAATAGCTGTTGTTTTAAAATCATTTGATAAACAAGATAAAGATTTATTAATGAGTATAAAAAATAAGTTTGTATCTAAAATTATTAATCACTTTTAAATAGTTATTTTAGTAAGATTTAAGAATTATATTATTTTATTAAAATTTATGAAAAAGAAAGTTTTAGTAACTTTAAATGATCCTGGTTCAGTAAATGCATTATCTAGTAGTTTAATAAAACTTAGAGAAGATTTTAAACTAGAAACTTTAATTTTAAGTGAATCACCTCAAAAAGTGTTTGATGATAAAAATATAGCTTATAAAACATTACAACAATATGATATAAAAGATTTAGATCCAGAATCTACTGAGTATATATTTAAAAAAGAAAATCCGGATTTGGTTCTTACTGGTGTTAGTGTAAATTCAAATATAGAAAGATATTTTATTTATATTGCAAGAACTAATAATATATTATCTATTTCTATGTTTGAAGGTTATACTTTTTCCACAGTTAGATTTAAAGATGAACAAATCAATCCTAGATTTAGATTTAGGCCAGATTTTCTTTTAGTTTTAGATAAAATTGCAGTAGAAATAATGATGAAAGAAGGATTTAAAGAGGAACAATTAATTATAACGGGTCACCCTGCTTACGATGATCTTTTAAAAGTTAAACAAAGTTTTAATGAACAAGATTTTTTAAAGGTGAGGACAGATTTAGGAATTGAGCAAGATTCTTATTTGACAACCTTTTTATCACAACCATTATTAGAAGATATGCAAGCTGGTTCTTTAAAAGATTTTGGTTATACTCAAGTAAGTGTATTAAGTGATTTAGAGAGTGCATTACAATCTTTAGATATTCAAAATTTAACTTTACTTGTTAAAATTCATGATAGAGAAAGAGAAGAATCGACAAAGTCTGCTTTTAAAGGTAAATTAAGAAAAGTTTTGTTTGATAGAAAATATGATACAAGACTTGCGATATTAGCTTCTGATTTAATTACTGGTATGGTAACAAATGCTTTAATAGAAGCTGTTTATTTAGATAAAGATGTAGTTAGTTTACAACCAGGTTTATTTGAAGGTTATGAAGATAGATTAATTACAAACAAACTAGGATTAAGTATTCCAGTATATAAAAAAGATGATATAATGCGTATATTAAAGAAAGTTATGCATGATGAACGATTCAAAGAAGAATTAAGGCAAAGAAGATCAAAGTTAAGTTTAGATGGAAAAGCTACTGAAAGGGTTGTTAATTTTGTATATAAATTATTAAACGTTTGATTATAAAAATTTTTAAAGTTATTTATTCTTAAAATAGTATGAAAAATAATTTAAAATTTTTAATAATATTATATTTTGTATTGGTAATAATTAAGATTTTAATAGCATCATCAACACCAATGTCAACTGCTTTTTCTGATGATTATCAATATTTAAAGATGGCTAGGAGCTTTTTCTTTGATCAGAATTTTAATATTCATGGCATTGATTTTAATTATTTTCCACCATTATATCCTATTTTAATTTCAATTACGCATTTTTTTAATGATTCATTAAATATTTATTTCTTTATTAAGGTAATTAATGCTTTATTATCATCTTTAATAATAATCCCTGTTTATTTTCTAGCTAAAGAATTTTTATCTGAAAAATACTCTAAAATATTAACTTTAATTATAGCTTTATTGCCATCTAACTTTACTTATACGTCTTATATCCTAACAGAAAATTTATTTTATTCTTTATTCATGTTCTCGATTTATTTTATTTACAAAGTATTAGTTTATGGTAAAAATTTAAATATAATATTAGCAGGGTTATTTACAGGATTAACTTTATTAACTAGAATTCATGGGATAGTTATATTAGCATTATTATCTATTCTATTTTTATTAGATTTATTAAAAAAGAAAATTAATTATAAATTAATAATAATAGCTTTAATTGCATTTATAATATTTTTACCTTGGTTTGTTAATAATCTTTTAAATGAACAATATGCAATAGAAGCTACAAATATTATTTCTAGGGGGTCCATATTCAATTCAATTTATCCTTTAATCGTTTGGTTAATTACTTATGCTGGCGGGTTAATTCTATCTTCATTAATAATATTCCCCCTATTTATGGTTTATAATAATAAAAATATTAACTTTAAACTAAAAAAGTTTAGTTTATTAGTTTATATTAGCATTATAGCAACTTTATTAATTGCTGTTAATCATCATTTGAGAAGCGAAAAATATTTCTACAAATTAAATGATTTCATATTTTTCTCAGGCAAGTTAATTGGGAGATATATTGATTTTGTTATACCTTTAATTATGATTCTTGGTTTTATTTATTTAATAGATTACAAAAAGAATTTAAATAAAAAAGGAAAAAAAATATTAAATATTTCAATTATTCTTACTATAATTACATTAATCGCTTCTTTACATTTCTTATCTCGCTCATTGTTTTTACCAAATAACCCCTCCTTAACATGGATTGGTGGATTAAAACAAGTAATAGATTATTTATTTTATTCTAGAAATTTATTTAATGTGATAAATGATGTAAATCCTGGCATTACCCTAGCTTCTTATATAATAATACCTTTATTATTAATTTTAATTGTATTTTTAATTACAAAATATTTAATTAGATTAAATTTAAGTAAGATTTTTATATTAATAGTTCTATTTTTAATTTCTATAAATTTAATTAATGGAGCAATAACATATTATAATGCCAATTCTTGGTATGAAACGCCTCAAGTTCAATTATCTTTATGGTTAAATGATTATGATAAAGATAAAATATCAGATATAATGTTAGATGAAAGATATTCTGGTGGTTTAAAGAAAAATAACCAAACAATGCTTTATATTAGAACAGAAGATAGTGTTTATACGATTTTAGGATATTGGTTAAATGATAATATTGTTATAGGAAATGTTAATAATTTTAACAATGTAAATTATATCATTTCTAGAGATGAAAATTTGAATTTTGAGCTTATAAAAGAAAGCAACAATGGAATTTATGTTTATAAAGTTAGATAATCATTTTTTATATAATAAAAAGTGTATATGCCATGCTAGAAATTCATTTAATAAAGGAATTTTTGAAAAATTTATTGGTAAGTACCTAACCCAAACATCTTTTATTTTAAAATTTGTTTTTCTTACTAAATTTTTTAAATCTTTTATTTTTAATCTATATAAACCCCAATCACCAAACATTTTTTCATAACTTTTAATGTTTTTACCTTTTATTTTATTTGCAAGTTTAATAGCCAATTTTTCCCCTAAATAATGAAATGGTTTTACACTATGGCCCCCAGTAGGACTATAAAATGGTGGGAACGTTAAAAATAATACGCCATGAGATTTTAATATCCTTTCACATTCTTTTAAAAAAAATAAGGGATTTTTTATATGTTCAATTGTACTTAAACAAAAAATAAAATCAAATTGATTATTTTTAAAGGGGAATTTTTTAGTAAAATCAAATCTTACAAATTTGAGTTTTGGATATTTTTTCAATAATAATTTTGGTTTATTAATATCAGCCAAAATTAGATTTTTTGTTTTTTTATAAAGTTCTAAAGAATAACCTCCTTTACCACATCCAAGTTCGAGTACTTTTAAATTTTTTAATGATATACTATGTTTTTTGAGTTCTTTAAGAATTAATTTAGCTTGGTAATTTTGAAATTTCATGTAAGCTTGTTCTGATTTTAATCTTTTAGAAGCTAATTTAATAAATTCAAGAAATTCCTTAATGTTTGCCATTTATATTTTTTATTTATTTTATTTTATAAATATATTGTTTATTTCTTATAAAACTCTCTTTTCTTTTGTAGATAAAGTAATTCCTCATTTATTTTTCTATTTGCTCCAATTGAGTCTGCGATAAACGATAGTACAATAATTTGAAATCCTATAATTAATAACACTGCAGCCAATATTAAAGATTGAACATGACCACGATCGCCAATAAAAAAGAAATATAAGTATCTTAATCCAAGTAAAAGACCAATAGTTATAGGAAACAAAGATAATGTTAATAAAGCTCTTAATGGTTTATAATAAATATAAGTTCTTACTATAGTTAAACCAGCCCTTTTAGCATAACTAAATAAACCATTAATTAATCTGCTTTTACCATATCTTTTCCTAAAATCACAAGGCATTTGTAATATTTTAAATCTTTTATCAACAGCTTGTATGATAACTTCTTGAACATAAGTATAGTCTGATAATATATTTAACTTTAAAGCTGCTTCTCTTGAAAATGCTCTAAATCCGCTTTGTGCATCTCTTACAGGGTAACGAGAGACTAATCTTGTAACAAATGTGGAAAGTAAATTACCAAATTTTTTACTAAAAGGCATATGATTTAAACTTAAAATTCTTCTATCAGTTATTACAATATCTGCTTTTCCATCTAAAATTGGTTGAATTAATTTTGGGATTTCTGTTTGATTATATTGAAAATCTGCATCTGTATTAACTATTATATCTGCACCTAATTTTAGACATTCTTCTAAGCCATGTTTAAAACTTTGAGCTAAACCAAGATTTTTTTTATTTCTTATTATGTAATCTGCTCCAGCTTTTTTAGCTGCATTATAAGTATTATCCTTACTTCCATCGTCTATTACTAAAACTTTATAATCTTTTGAAGTTTGTTTTATTTCTTTGATAACTTGAGCTATAGTAAGTTCTTCATTATACGCTGGAATCATTACAAAAACTTTCATTTTAATCCCGATTCATTATTAAAAGAATAAATTTATAAAACTAATTCTTAAGAAAAGGTTTTTTAATCTTTGTATAATATTTATTAAAATGAATTTAATTCCAATTGGAATATCGAATCATCATGTACATTTATGTAAAGAACACATGATTAAATTATTTGATAAAGAAGAATTAGAAATTTTACGTGAAATAAGACAACCAGGGCAATTTGCGGCAAAAGAAACTGTAAATTTAATTGGTAAAAACGGAATAATTTGGAATGTTCGTATTGTTGGGCCTTTAAGAAAAGAAACTCAAGTTGAAATTATGCGGGGAGATCAAATAATTCTTGGAGTTAAAGCACCTGTTTTAGTTTCTGGTAATTTAGAAAATTCACCTGGAATAATAATTCAAGGTCCCCATGGATCAATTAAAATTAATAAAGGTGTAATAATTCCAAAAATTCATGTTCACTTAAGTACAGAAGAAGCTTTAGAATTTGGATTAAAAAATAATGATTTAGTTGATATTTATTATGATAATAGATTAATTACAAAAGATGTAGTTATTAGAGCTGGTGAATTGCATAAATCTGATTTTCATATTGATAAAGAAGAAGCTAAAGTATTTAATTTAAAAAATAATGATTTGGTTGAATTAAGATATTAACTTTTTTTTAACCATTTATAAACATTTATTATGGATTGCATTGCTATAGCTCCAAAACTATCAAACAAAATATCAAATATACTAGCTATTCTTCCAGGAACAAAATATTGGTGAAATTCATCTGTTATTGCATACAATATTGTAATTATTATAGCTAAAGTTTGAGGGTATTTTGAGTTAACTTTTAATGCACGATAAAGCAAGAAACTTAATATTAAATACTCAACAATATGATAAAATATATGGGGTAAGTCAAAATAAGGTTGTAAACTTTCTTTAGGAATTAAAGTTTTTATTGGAGTTGGTAATGAAGATAAATAAAAAATAAAACCCATATAAAAAATTACGGGAAACCAATATTTTATATAATAACTAAATTTCATACTCTTTTTTAACCTCTATTTTTAATAGTTATACTACAAAAATGTAAAAGAAGAAAGATTTATATATATATTAATTTTATAGAATTTTAAGTCATAATAACTCTTTATGATAAAAGGAGGGATACTTAATGATATTTAATAAAAAGAAGGTGTTTTTATACAGTTCAATTTTATTATTAATTCTAGTTGGTGCTTATTTTGTTTATGCGTTAGACAATATAGGAAATTTACGTTTTACAGACAATACAACTGATACTTATGATACTGATGGAACTTTTAATATAAACTGGACATCACCAAATGAGACGGATATTGGTTATACAAATCAAGCAGCTAGGGTGATGTATAGAATAAATTATACAATAGAAGGAAGTAAAGACAATGGTGCTTTAGTCGTAATAGGAAGATTAGGAAACTTAAGTCTTATTGGGGGTGCGGGGAATACAACATATAATTTTAGTAATACCTCATTGGTATCAGGAAATTATACATTCAGGGTAAATGCTACATTATCTAATTTAAGCGGGAATATAGTAAATTCTTCATCAAGTAATATTTCAATATTCGTTGATGTAAATGATCCTACTGCAACAATAACAGAGCCAAGCGATAAAACAATAAATGTATTTAATACAATAAAATATACTTGTGCATCGTCTGATACTGGATCAGGTGTAAGCACTTGTACACTTAAAGTAACTAAACCTGGTGGAACTGTTGTAGATCTAAGTTGTGGCTCAGAACAAGAACTTGGTGCAACAACTACAAATGAAGCTGGTAGTTATACATTAGAATGTAAAGTTACTGATAGAGCTGCAAGAACTTCAACAAAAACTGCAACATTTACTGCATTATATAGCGCTGCAGGTGGTGGTGGAGTTGGTGGTGCTGGTGGTGGTGGAACAACACGTGAAGCTCCCGTAGAAGTACCAGAAGGTGTAACTAGAAATTTAGGAACATTAACGAGCGCAGAGACATTTACAACTTTAGTGAGAAATTCTAAAGTAACATTTACTGTTGCAGAAAGCTCACATACAGCTACTGTATTGGAAGTTACAGTAGATAGTGCAACTATTGAAATAAGTTCTACTCCAAGTCAGTTTACATTAAATATTGGTGAGTCACAAGAAGTTGATGTTGATGATAATGGTGTAAATGATTTAGTTGTTACATTAAGCTCGGTAACAAATAGTAAAGCTGATTTAGTATTTAAAACAATAGAAGAAGCTGCTCCTACTGAAGAAGTTCCTACAGGAGAAGAAGTTCCAGGTGTAGTAACAGGAGAAGAAGCTAGACCAAGTTTAACTTGGTTATGGGTTGTTATTGTAATAGTTGTAGTAATATTGTTAATTTGGTACTTTAGCAGAAGAAAAAGATAAAAATACATACTTAAAATTTTATTTTTATTTTTTTTTAGAAAGATTTATATACCTATTAATTTTTATAATTTTTACTTATTATGATTACCCATAACGATAAAAAGGAGGGGAATTTATAATGTTAGATAATAAAAAGAGGCTTTTTTTATATACTTCAATTTTATTATTAATTCTATTTGGGGTTTATTATACAATTTTGGTTGAAAGTGTTGGCTTGGCAAGAAGAGTACCGACACAAACATATGTTAATGCGAGCTTTGAAAGTAATGAAAGTGGATGCACTACTGCTGAAACATTAGTAAGTAAATGTGGAGGTTCATACTCAGATTTAACTAATTGGACACGTGGAGGGAATACTGAAACACTTATTTTTATAATAAATATTTCAGATGTGGTTAGTGGAGGTGGAATCTCTCCAACTGCGAATAATAATGTTACAAGAATAAATATTACATTACCAACTGGATTTGGTAGTTCAAAGAGCCAAGCTCTGGCAAATGCTTTTGCTAATGCCTCTTTCGTCGGTTGGGGTATTGTTGGTGGGGAGGGGGGAACTAATTGGACAATAAATACAACTGGAACTTATGTTACAGCATTTAATGCAACACGAGCAAATTCGAGTAACCTAAATTTGACCGATCTTTCTGCTGCTGTGATGGGCTCTAGTAGTGCTTCTTTTAATACAATATATATAGGCTTTAATGCAACTGCTAGAAATGGAACAGAAGAAGTAGTAAATTGGACTGTTGTAATTTATAATGCCACTGGTGGTGCTGAGCCATTGGCTACAATCGATTCTGGCTTAGGATTATTAACAGGAATAGATGGCTTACCTCCTAGAGCAAATGGAACAAATGCAACAGATAGTATAAATACATTAACTTCGTTTAGCGGCACTAAATACTTAAGATATGATCAAACAAGTCCTCAGCAAGGAATTAATATTACATTAAACGTAAATGATTATAATATAGATAGGGTGTTGTTGGTGTATAATAGTACTGGAGGTACATTAAATCTTACAGCAATAAGAAATGGTATTTATGGAAACATTAGTAACTTTAACGATAACAACACAATAATATTAACAGATCACTTTGGTGGTCGGGTAAATGGGTTTGTAGTGGAACGCTCAAATAACCTTGGTAAAGCAAATATTAGTACATTAGCAACAAGAAGCGATGTAGAATTAAGAACAGCACCAGGTTATGTATTTAGCTTTAACATATCTAACGTTACATGGGGTCGAGGTGCAACTGATGGTACAGACTTTAGATATGTATTTGTAGTTTATGATTTATACAATAATTCAGAAATAATAAATAATTCAAATGCAGACTATGTAATCGCTAGGGATATGAATAATCCAACTACAACTTTAACTGCTCCAAGTGATACCTCGGTCGGGGTATTTGATCCAATTAAATATAAATGTGATGGTAGTGATACAAGTGGACTTACTTCATGTACAACAAAAGTAACAAAACCTGGTTCATCAACGTTTACAAAAACAGGTTGTGGTACAGAACATACATTTAGTGGAGATGATACAAATGAAGCTGGCACATACACTGTAGAATGTACAGTTAAAGATAATGTAGCGCGTACATCTTCAAAATCGTCAACCTTTACAACATCTGCTGCTGGTGGTGGAGTTGGTGGAGCTGGTGCTGGTGGGGGTGGAGCTGGAAGTAGTCCAGAAACACCTGTAGAAGTACCAGAATCAGGAAGTGCTGATTTAGGAACCTTAACAACAACAGAAACATATACAAGTATTGGTAAAGAAGGGACTGTAAGCTTTGTGGTAGCAGGAAGTTCGCATACAGCTAAAGTATTAGAAGTTACAGAGGATAGTGCAACTATTGAAATAAGTTCAACACCTAGTCAATTCACATTAACCGTAAGTGAATCACAAGAAGTTGATGTTAATGACGATGGTAAAAACGATTTATTAGTTACATTAAGAGCAGTATCAGTATCAGATAGTAAAGCGGACTTGGTATTTAAATCACTAGAAGCTCCTACTGCAGAAGTTCCTACAGAAGAAGTTCCAGGTGTAGTAACAGGAGAAGAAGCTATACCAAGTTTAACATGGTTATGGGTTGTAATAGTAATAGTTGTAGTAGTCTTATTAATTTGGTACTTTAGCAGAAGAAAAAGATAAACTTAAAAACCTTTTTTCTTTTTTTATTTTATGAAAAGATTTATAGTAATCTTGATATTAATCTTATTTTTGCCATTAGCCTATGCTGCTTTAGTTAATATCACCAAAGTTGATTTTTCTAATGAGCCTATACAAGCTTACAGGCTATATAATGGCGATGGAATTTCTTTTGATATCGATAATAAAAATTATGTGGTAAGTATAGATGATATAGGAAAAACAAGTGTAAAACTAAAATCTTTTGTTTATAGTGGTAATGAAAGAGAAATGTTATATTTGCTCATAGATAATAGATTTAGTAATAAAATAGATTTTGATAAAGATAATTATTATGATCTAAAAGTTGATTTAGGTAATATAGAAACTAATAGTGCAGTAATTGTATTTGAAAAGTTACATGAATTAAAATCTAGTACTAAAGAAAATAAAATTAATTATAATTTAACTACAGGAATATTAATTGTAGCTATTATAATAGTAGCTGGATTAATAATTTATTTTATATTTAAAAAATAATTATTTTTTGATTTTATCCCAAGAATAAGGTCTATTTAATATTAAATGTTTACATTTCACCCTTGTATCACAATATATAGGAATATTTTTCTTATACAAATCAATACAAAAAAATCTATCATCAAAAACTTTATTTCTGTATCTAAATTTAATTTCCTTTAATACATTTTTATGAATTAAAACACACCCTAAACCACAAGAAACTATTTTTATTAATTTATTACTTAAAAATTCTTGTTCATTTATTGGTGTCATGGATGGTAAATCTTCTTCGTTTGTATAATCATAAAGTACTTCAAATACCTGTGGTATTAAAGTTCTTTTATTACCAATAATATTATGTACAAAATATATTCCAGAAATAACTTGCTTATTATGGCTTATTAATTTTGATAACGCATCTTTATTCGGTAATACGTCTTGCTCTAAGCTAAATAAATAATCATAATTATTATTTATTGTATATTCTCGTAAAATATTTCTACTAGTTATTATCCTGTCTAAAGCACCTTCGAAATAAGGGCCTTTAATTGCACTTAAACCAAATTTTTCAATTTTACTTAGATAATCATCATCTGGAGAATTATCTATTAATAAAACATCATAATTTTTGTAATCTAAAGATTTAACAATTTCTGCATATTGTTTTAATGCATATTCTTTATGAAAAGAAGTCGGACAACCTACTAAAACTCTAGGCTGGTTGTTCGCGGTGTACTTTTTCATATTCTTCTGGTTTATTTGCTAATAAATATTTAAACCATTCTATAGTTAGATATAATCCAGAATCTAATTTAACTACTGGTTTCCAACCTATTAATTGTTTAGCACTTGAAATATCTGGCTTACGTTTACCAGGATCATCTTCCGGAAGTTCCTTAAAAACGAATTTTGATTTTGATTTTGTTGTTTTTTTAATTTTTTTAGCTAAATCAATTACAGTAATTTCCTCTGGGTTACCAAGATTTTTAGGACCAATTTGATCTGAGTTCATCATCTTGACTAAACCATAAACTGTATCTGTTATATAACAAAATGAACGAGTTTGTTTTCCAGTACCATAAATAGTTATTGGATCATTATTTAAACATTGTATTATAAAATTAGACATTACTCTACCGTCACCTGGCCTTAATCTTGGTCCATATGTATTAAAAATGCGTACAATTTTTATTTTAGCATTCTTGCTCCTATGATAAGCCATTAATAAAGTTTCACCAAAACGTTTACTCTCGTCATAACAACTACGAACACCAACTGGATTAACATTACCCCAATAATCCTCACTCTGTGGACTTACTTGTGGTTTACCATATGCTTCACTTGTTGAGCTAAATAATAATACAGCATCTTTTTCCATTGCTAATCTAACTAAGTTATTTGTGCCAAGTGAATTTGTTAATGCTGTATGTACTGGATATTTTTGGTAATCAACTGGACTTGCTCTAGATGCTAAATGATAAATTTGATTTATTTTACCATTAATATTTAAAGGGTTTACAATATCATGCTTAATGAATTTAAAATTTTTATTAGCAAAATTATGTTTAATATGATACATATGTCCTGTACATAAGTTATCTACACATATAACCTCATGACCCTGGGTAAGCAGGTAATCACATAAATGACTACCAATAAAACCAGCACCCCCCGTTATTAATATTCTCATACAACTAAATAATTAGAAAAAATTTATAAAACTAATTGTGCGTGTAAATTCTCAATTTTTTATATTTATCGTCAACATTTAAACGCCACGGCTCGGATTTGAACCGAGAAGCCCTTACGGGCGCCAGCTTTCTAGAAAAAACTCAAGGCTGGTGCACTACCAGGTTATGCGACCGTGGCATAATAAAAATAATTAAAATTAGTTTATAAAGTTTACATTACGTTAAGTAAATGTAAAGCTAATCTATCTGCAGCTCTTATCAAATTTTCGTAACTATCACCTTCTACAACAGTACATTCTTTATTTGAAAATACTCTCGTATAATTTCCAATACCAAGTAATATTACCCCAATATCTTGGGTTGCATCTTTACAATTTCTTACTGGGAAAGTTGTATTTGTTGACATTGTTGTAGCAGATTGAGTTGGTATTTTAAAAACACCGTAATCATTAGTTCCAATAATTCTACTTATTTCAACAGCTGCAACAACTGCTTCACTTCTTAAATTAGGATTTAACGTCATAAAAATACCTTTTTTATTTAAAATTTTATTTTTTATATTTGGCTCAAGATAAATATCTTCTAAATCATAAGGATTATTTCTAAATGAGACAGTGTATTGGTGTAAACCATTTTCATCCTCGACATAAGCTGTTAATATATGCATGGTAATATTTTCCACCTTAGTTTTAGCAAAAGTAAAATCTTCTCCTTTCGGATTTGTATAAGTATATTTATTAGTTAATAAACCAGATTGTCTATTTATTACAACAAAAACTACTAAAATTATTAAAACGATTATTAAAATATAAATAATTATGTTTAATCTTTTTCCTTCGCTCATATTACCCCCAATAATCTTAAATTAATCTTATCTACTATAGTGCTCATACCAATATTATTACCTTGAATAACCAAGCATTTATTATCTTTATAAATATTTGTTGTATTATCTAATTTAAAGTAAAAAGCTTCATCCTCGCAATTTTTAATAGGAAGTTGAGCTGGGCAATCTTCTTCATTTATACAAGCAAAAACAGGCCTTATACCAAGATTTTGCAATGTATAGTATAATTTACCTACACTATAATCATTATTAGGAATAAAGTTACTAGCATTATATAATAAATAAACCTTATCTTGGGTTATTTGGAAATTTGGTAAATTAATATCTTCTAGCTCATTTGGTAATTTATCGAATATAAAATTAATATTATTTTTATTAACAGTCCATCTACCTTCTTCTGTAGGTTGAAATTTAAATCCATTATAATCAATAATATTTATGTTATTAGCTTGATTTTGATTATCAAAAGAGAAATAGCCTATCACGCTAGTTATCATTATAAAAATTATAAATATAACTAATAATAATTTAGATTTTTTGTTAGCCATTATATTAAGAAAAATGATCTAAATAAAAAGCTTTTGTATAAAATAAAAAAAAGAAAAAATAAGTTAGCTTTAAGCGCTAACTACTGTTGGTTTAGCTGTTGTACCAGTAACTTTAACTTCACTGCCTTTTAAGTCAGCTGCATAAGCTGCATAGTTTCTTAATACTGTACCAGCTCTTCTTGTATCTTCGCCTTCCCAACCAGCTACAACTAATGCTACCTTACCATCATTGTCTTTTAAGCTAATTATTGCTTCTCCTTCTTCTAATCCAGAAGCTGCTCCATACGCTGGATAAGTTACTCCAAGGAATTGAGCACTTAACCTGTTAACAGCTGGACCACCAACTAAAATTAAGTTATGATCTGTTGCTGTTGTAACTTCTGTATCTAATACAGCTGAAGGAGATGTATCATATGAAGCAATTGCTACTCCACTTGTTACTCCACCTGTTGCTACTGCTGCACTTCCTTTAACAACAACATTGGCTTGTACTTGATCTCCAGGTACTAATAATTCTACTCTGTCGCTTGCACCACTACTCTTAGGATCTTTTATAACAATACCATATCTTGTCCTATGGTTTTCGTCTTTAGTTCCTAAATTTGTTTGAGTTGTGCCCCATTTTACTTCTGCAGCTTCTTCACTTGATTTTGTTACACCAAGAGAACTAAATCCGCCACTTGCTCTGAACCAATCCATATATATATTATCATCGCCCGCAGTTAATTCACTTGCAGTATCTCCTTCGGTGTGGATAGTTAAAGTAATATTACCATTTACTGCACCACCATCCGCATTTGTAACTGTACGATATGAACTATTAAATCGTACATTAGTGTCTTTTGTGTCATCAAAGCGAAGTTCAGCAAATAGTGCACCTAGGTTACTTACATTACCAGCAAAGGTCTTTTTATTACTTATGTCTTTATCTTTGTAGAATACTGAAACATTTGTTATACCTGTTAACCAAAGTTCCTTTGTATCTGTATTCTTTGTCAAATTATTTGGGCTAAATCCGCTAGTTAATAGTCTAATTGAATCTGCCTTATCTGAAGTAACATGTACTGTGTTTGCTGTACCGAGTCCAGGAACTCTTGAATCAGATGTTAAATCTACACTTTCTGCTAATTCAAATTGAAGACTTAGGTAATTATCGTCTGCAACAGTTAAACTGTCTAAGCAAACACTTACAAAATTATTTGGTAAGTCAACACAATCACCAACTTCAATAGCATCTGCATCAGAACCATCTCTATAGTTCCAATCACTTTCTACACCAATAAATGAACCTGATCCACTTCCAACCATTGCTGCATTAGTTCCGTTGTTTGATATTACTGTTGAACCAATTGTATTTAAGTTACCAATATCCCAAATCCACCTTGGATCATCGTCATCTTCTCCAACATATGGATCTCCGTCTGTGTAAGTTTCAGTAGCATCTGTTCCAAGTACTAAGAAAGCTGATCTTTCAGCTTTAGTATCTGTGTAGAATGTATCATCATTCTTTATCTCTAATCCATTAATTGTTTTAGTGGCATCTGCATTAACAATATCTTGTACACCATCTACTGTAACAATTACATTACCACCTGAACCAACATCTAGTAATTTTACTTCTTTTCCATTAACTTCTACTGAGTCTCCTATTCCTAAATAATATTCTGCTCCTACATTTGCTGTAAATTTACTAGCTGAATCTATACTTGTTATTTTTAATGTTGTTCCTAAGAATTTAATTTCTAAAGCATCACTTGATTTTGTTTTGTTAACTTGAATAGATTCATCAAAACTATAGTAATATCTTATAGCGTCTGCTGAAGAAACCATTACAACTCTATCTTCATAGTCATCATCTGTTAATGGACCTGCTATACTTGTTTGTATTGTTGTATTAGCACTAGCTACTCCAAGTTCAACCAACTCACTAACATCATAATCACTTCCTTGAAAACTAATTGTTCCGTCAAATAACGTATCAATATCTGAATCATCTAAATCTTTATCTAGCTGATTAGCTGCAGCTACATTTTGTCCAATAGGAATATCTTCACTTTCTCCACCTGCAACTGTTACAGTTCCACCTGTGGTTGTACCAGGAACTTTTACAGAAGCTAATCCTGCTGTAATATCATTTAAACCAAGATTATCAATAGCTGCTGAATCTGCTCCAACAACTCCAAGATAATCAAATTGTTTTGCTGTTAGATCAACAAATGGCGTAGGATAATCAGCTAAATCAGCTGCTAACGCACCTGTAATTGTTGCACCTAAAAAA
>ERZ1292623.2794-Hain-H51-01um-R1-2794-length-15312-cov-9_pt1 | contig 15312 bp, 14 predicted proteins | sample MGYA00564398_ERZ1292623 | MGnify/ENA primary metagenome ERZ1292623 (study PRJEB36523, sample SAMEA6512633) | groundwater metagenome | collected 2019-01-07 | study: AquaDiva: Metagenomics assemblies of 32 groundwater samples
TGGCATGATTCGTCGTTGGGGACCGGCCATACACCGGCAGGTGGGCATGTCTAGCGGAGCACCCGGGCGAGGGCCGCGATCGCAGCGACGGCGCCACACCAGAACACGAACGACCATTTCATCAGGTCGGAACTGCGACGCTCGACGAGCGCTTCGATTCGGGAGAACCCCGTGTCCATCTTCGAGTCGAGTCGCGCCATGCTGAGCTGCATTTCGTGAATCGTGCGCTTGATGTCGTCGAGATCATCGTGAACCGTGTCGGAGTTATCCATCCAAGCCACGAGACCCTCCCCGGCATCCTGACCGAGTGACTCCCGCAATTTCCGCGAGAGGAGTGGTGAAACTGACATGGACGGCTCCGGGCTGTGGTGCCGCCGACAGTATGGTATCCACTCGGCCGACCATCATCAATTCCTTTCGTTGAGAACGATCCGGTTGCGGCGACCGAGGTCCAGCGAGATCATTCCCCTTCATGCGAAATACCATCGCGGTGCTTGTCATGGCAGCATCGGCGCTGAGCGCCCAGAGTCCCGCCGCCGCGGCCAAGCCGCACGTCCACATCGTTGCCACCGGCGGCACGATCGCGTCCACCAACTACTACTCGGGCAACACCGGCAAGATCGGCGTCGACGCGCTGCTCAAGGCGGTGCCGCAGCTCGACTCGATCGCCGTGATCTCGGCGCATCAGTTCGCCAACGTGGCGTCGAGCGCGATCACGCCGGACACGTGGCTGACGCTCTCGCGCGCCATATCGGACACTCTGCGCGCACGCGCTGATATCTCCGGCGTCGTGGTCACGCACGGCACTGACACGATGGAGGAGACGGCGTTCTTCCTGGACCTCACCGTCGCCGACGATCGCCCAGTGGTCGTCACCGGCGCGATGCGGCCATCGGACGGCATCGGCAGCGATGGGCCGGCGAATCTCTACAACTCCGTGCGCGTGGCCGGCGACTCACCGGCACGCGGTCGTGGCGCGATGGTGTTGCTCAATGACGAGATCTTCGCAGCGCGCGACGTGAGCAAGATGAACACCGTGCGCACCGACGCGTTCGCGGCGCCGTTTCGAGGGACGTTGGGTGTCGCGGATCCGGAGCGCATCGTATGGCACCGGTTGGCGACGCGCATGCCAGCGTTCGACATCAGCACGGTGAAGGAGCTGCCGCGCGTGGACATTGCGTACGTCTACAGCGGGGCCGACGGCGCCGCGATCGATGCGTACGTGACGGCCGGTGCGAAGGGGATTGTCATTGCCGGCGCGGGCCGCGGCGGCATGACGCGCGGCATGGGTGAAGCGCTTGGCCGCGCGTTGCAGAAGGGCGTGATCGTGGTGTCGGGCAGCCGCGCTGGCTCGGGCTCGGTGCCGGTCGGCAGCGGCGTGCGGCGCGATGGTAAGACGCCGAGCACGATTGGCGCCGGCGACTTGAACGTGCAGAAGGCCCGCGTCCTGCTCATGCTCGCGCTCTCGCGTACGAGCGACGCGCGCGAGATCGCGAAGCTCTTCGCCGAACGGCAGTAGCCCCGTCGCCGGGAGCGCGCAGCATGCGCCCGCGGAGCAGGGCGGCTAGCGGCCGAACCAATACGAGGCTTTGACCGCGATCGTATTGCGCGGTGCGAGTGCGAACAGGTCGCGCGCGTCGCGGCCCAGGTTCAGGGTGCCGGGCTGACCGTTGGACAAGTCGCGGCCCTGGGTCCACACGACGAACAGCACGGAGCCCGGCCGATACTCCCAACGCGTGACCAAGTTGGAGCGGAACTGGCGGAAGTTCGTGCCGCCGGGCGCCGACGACACCGCAGTGTCGAAGTACGATTTGAAGCGCAGGGCGTAGTCGCTTGAGCGCGGCTGGTTCAACTCGCGCACGCTGCTGTACGTGCCGCGTGCGATGAACGGTTGCGCGTACCACTGCACGCTCACGTTCGGTGTCGCGGCATAGCTGATGCGGGTGGTGAGCGATCGGGTTGCCTGTTCGAGCCGGGCGACGGTGTAGTGCGCTGTGTCGGACCTGACGTCGCCGTACACGCCGTAGAACTGCGCGTCCTGCTTCAGGTTTTCGAGGGCGGTGGACATGCCGACTTGCAGGTTGCTCGCCGGGCGCCACAGGAGCCCGGGCTGCACGCGCCAACCGCTGGACCGGCCGGCGTCACCCCTGCTGAAGCCGACGCCAAACTCCGGCTGCAATGCGCGTCGCGCGTCGCCCAGCAACGTGATTGCGGCTTCCTGAGCGGGATCCTTGCGCAGGGCCGGCCCGCCGCGCGTGCATTCCTGCGAACAGACGGCGCCAAAGAGCTTGGACGTCGAGGAGTTGAGAAACACTGTCCACTGTGACGGCAGTTCGACATTGCCATTGACCACGATCATGTCCTCGATGCGGCCCGAGCCGCTCCAGAACGTGATGTGAAACATCGAGATCGCGGCGGTTCGGAACCAACTGGACGCACCGCGCGAAACCAGTCCCACGTCCTGTGTGAGCGACCGATGATCCGACTGACGCGTGTAGCCGGCATCGGTGGGATTGAAGCCCGGCGTGAAATGACGGTATGAGCTGCCGAACCGCACCACGCCGCCCACCTTGCCCAGGAAGATCTGCCCGCCAAGACCCGACAAAGCCGTGGCCGTCGAGTCGACGTCGCGCCCGTCGTCCGGCCGCTGGAACGCGTGAATCTGGGACAGCTGAACGCGTGTCATCGCAGCCGGCGTCCCCTCGAGCCGGCTTCCGGTGAGCCACATGCGCGTGAGCCACTGGCCGTTGTCGGACAGATGATTCGTCGCCAACCCGCCGGTCACTGCCTGCCGTGACAGCAACGAGCCCGACGCGCTGTCCAGTGCGCGCGCGACCCCGGTGAGCATCAAGCCAACGCCGCTGCGGCCGCGACGGAAGTCGCGTTGTACGCGAGTGATGGAATACGCGGTGCGCGGCTCCACCACGCGCACGACTCCAGCGATGTCGCCGCGTTCTTCGCCGGTGACCGCTGCGAGCGACGCGAGCGACGTCCTGCCGCCCAATCGCGACGTCAGCTTGGCCGCGCCGAGGATATTGGTCTCGGCCGGGGCATTGATCCCGCTGTAGTAGCCGGCGAGGGACGGGCTGCGCCCGATGCGTCTGGTATAGAAAAGGCCCTCCGGACTGTTCGGATCGCGTGACATCGAGAAGCGGAAAAGTCCGGCCCCTTCCAGAAAGAACGGTCGACGTTCGGGCAGAAACGTCTCGATCGACGAGAGGTTCAGGACGGCCGGGTCAGACTCCACCTGACCGAAATCCGGATTGATCGTCGCGTCCACGGTCACGTTCGGCAGGGGACCGAACTTGAAGTCAGCGCCGCCGGTGATGCTCGCCGTGACGACTCCGGGTGTGGCCGGCGCATTGTGTACCCGCACCAAGAGGTAGGGCGCCGCCTCGAGTCGTATGCCGCCGGGCAGATCGTCCAGCCCGGTGAGCTGCGTGAATTGGGAGACGAAACCGGACTGCGAGGGACTGTAGCGCGGCCAACTGGACCGTTCACCCGTGCGCCCAATCACGCGCGTGACCATTATGCCGAACGTGGACGCGACGCTCGCGCGTCCGCGAAAGCGCATCTGCGCAAACGGAATGGCGTACTCCGCCGCCCAGCCGAGCGAGTCCACGGACGTGCCAACGTCCCAAATGCCGTCCCACGAAAGGTCGAGGCGATCGTCATCGAAGATCAGGAAGTCCGACTTCACGCCTGCGGGATTGACGACATACTCGTAACCGTTGCGGCCGTCGTGGTAGGTGTCGAGGTCGAGCTGGATGACGTCCGACGGCGGGCCGACGTTGTCACGACGCGTTAATACGCCGACGATGCTGTCGGGGTGTGGGTCGAAAGCACGCACGAGGACGAACAGGGTCCGGGCGTCGTACACGACGCGGACTTCGGTCTTGTACGTGGGCGTGCCGCCTTCGGTGGGACGGAACACCGTGAACGCCGACGCCACGGGCGCATCGCGCCACACCGCCTCGTCGGCACGACCGTCCACGACAGGCGCTGTCTGGGCGCGCCTCGCCTCAAGCTCCTGTGCTCTGGCCGCGGCCGTCAGGCCGATCAGCGTGGCAGCGGCGACGACCATGGGTCTCATGAGCGGAGAAACCTGGCGCGCAACAACGCAATGCCAGGGCGCGCAGTGCGCGCAGCGCGCGCAGACACGCCGGTCAGTAACCGGCGGCGTGGCCGTCCTTGCGCGGATCTGATCCGGCCACGTACCCGCGCGGCAGGCGAATGATCGCCTGACTGCCGCCGAACTGATCCGGCCGCCCAAAGGTCACGATGTGCCCGAGCGCACCGAGTCCCGCGATCACGTCGTCCGGAATCGCGGACTCCACGATCACGCGGGTCGAGTCCATGTGCCGAAAACGCGCCACGTCCTGTGCTCGCTGGATGTCCATGCCGAACACGAGGTGGTTGATCACGAACTGCGCGTGCCCCTGCGCCTGCATCGCGCCGCCCATCAGGCCAAAGCTCATGTACGGCGTGTCGCCACTGCCGTCTGCCGCGGGCGTCGCCCCCGGCTTGGTGATGAATCCCGGGATCAGCGTGTGGAACGGCCGCTTGCCCGGCGCCACCGTGTTCGGCAGGCCCGGCGTGAGTGTGAAGCCGGCGCCGCGATCGTGCAGCGCGAAACCAGTGCCCGGCACGACGATACCCGAGCCGAACTCGTCGTAGATCGAGTTGATGAACGACACCATGTTGCCGTCCTTGTCGGCCACGGTGAGGTAGATCGTCTCGCTGGATACGCGCTCCGGGCCCGGATCGGTGCGCGGCATCGCCTTGGTCAGGTCGATGTGACCGCGGCGCTCCTTGATGAACTCGTCCGAGAGAAGTTGCGCGGGCTTGAGCGTGAGATGGTCCGCGTCGCCGCCGTACTTCACGAGGTCCGCGTAAGCGAGCTTTTTGGCCTCGATCATCAGGTGGAGATACGCGGCCGAGTTGTGGCCCATCGCTTTCAGGTCGTACGACTCGACGATGCGCAGCATCTCCAACACGGCGATGCCCTGGTTGTTGGGCGGCATCTGCCACACGCGATAGCCTTGGAAGGGCACCGAGAGCGGTGTGACCCAGTCCACCCTGTGCTTCCTGAAATCGTCGATCGTGAGGAATCCGCCCAGTTCCTTGAGGTGGTCCACGATCTTCTGGCCCAGCGGCCCGCCGTACAGCGCCGACGGTCCTTCCGCCGCCAACTGCCGCATCGTCTTCGCGAGATCGGGGTTCGTGAAGTAGTCGCCCGCCGCGTACGGCTGGCTGTCGCGCAAGAACGTGGTGCGCGCGCCGGGATCGCGCCGCAGAACGTTGGTCTGACCGGCCCAGTCCACGGCGATCACGGGTGTTACGACGAAGCCTTTCTCAGCGTACCGAATCGCCGGCTCGAGCGCCTTGGCCAGCGAAATCGTGCCGTACTTGCTCAACAGTTCCTGCCAGCCGGCCACGCCGCCGGGCACAGTCACCGATTCCGGGCCGCGCGGAACGTTGCGTCGCCCGCGCTTGATCAGCTCGTCGCGCGTCATGAGCGAGCCAGCCCGGCCCGATGCGTTGAGCGCGACGAGGCGCTTTTCCCTGGCGCTCCAGATGATCGCGAACATGTCGCCGCCGAGTCCCACCATCATGGGTTCGACGACGCCGAGGACGGCAGCCGCGGTGACGGCCGCGTCGATCGCATTGCCACCGTGCTGGAGCACCTCGAGCGCGGCGGTCGTCGCCAGTGGTTGGCTGGTCGCGGCGACGCCGTTGGGCGCGTACACCGGCGATCGTCCCGCCATCGTGGCGATCGGGCGCGCCGGTGTAGCGCGCTGCGCGGCCAGCGGTGGAACGATCGCCGCAACGGCGGCTGACAGAGCGAAGGCGCGGAACGCGCGAATGGGCGTCGTCATGGGGTAAGGTCTCCGAAGGGAACTGGGGGCGCGGCATCAACTTACCGCGCCGACACGAAACCTGCGGCAACGCGCGTCCGTCGTGGTGTGTCACACGAGAGAGCGGCGGAGTTGCCGCCCCTTGACAATCCGATGCAACGCCGTAGTGTATCGGCACACCAGTACAGCCGTGAGGTAGGTATGCCCGCTCCGTGGATCCGTTACTCCGTGCTCGTTGCTGCTCTGGCCCTCATGACGGTGCCCGGTGCCGCGCGTGCCCAAAAGAAGCAGCGCGACGTCATTACGCGTGAGGAAATTCTCAAATCTTCCCAGCCCGCTAGCGATCTCCTCACCGTCATCAAGCTGCTTCGCCCGCACATGCTCGAGGCGCCGCGCGGGACACGCTCGCTTGGCGGCAGCTACACCGCGCCGATCGCGATCTACGTGGACAGGGTCCGCCAGCCGGATGGCGAAGCGCTGCTGCTGATCATGGCGAACACGGTCGCCGAAGTCCGTTACCTGGACGCCAATCGTTCGCAGAACGAGTACGGCATCACCGCGAACGGCGGCGCGATCATCATCAAGAAGTACGTGGCTCTCAGTCTCGCGGACAGCCTCGCCAAAAAGCCGCAGCGCTAACGCGCGGACTCGGGTGACCAAACGGCAACTCGTCAGGTTGGACTGCTAGATTGAGACAGGCGGGATCGACGCCTCCAACCTGACGGAGTATGCCGCGGTACAATCGTCGCCAGTTTCTGGGAATCGCCACCGCCGGTTCGGGTGCGTTCGCGGCCGCCTGCCTGGACGTTGCCGCGCCGCGCATGTTCACGCACGCGGATGCGCTCATCAAGGTCCGGCCCGGGACGCCAACCATCGCGCCCACAATTGGCTACTCCGCGCTTGGTCTCACGACGCCGCGTGATGGCTTCCTCTATGTCCCCACCACATACCAGGCCGCAACCCCGGCGCCGCTCCTGGTCCTTCTGCACGACAACGGCCTCTCGGCGACCGTTTGGGAGACGTATGGCGTCGGTGGGTTACTGGATGATCTCGGCGTCGTGATCCTTGCGCCGGATTCCCGGTATTTCTCGTGGGATATCATCGCCGAGCGCGGCTACTCCAGCGATCCAGCCTACTTCAATTTTGCGCTCGGCTATTTGTTCCAGCGCTGCAACATCAATCCGTCGCGCATCGCTATCGCCGGCTTTTCGGACGGCGGCATAGAGTCGATCGGCGTCGGCGTTGCCAACGGCGACCTCTTTACTCACGTAATGGCCTATTCTCCAGGAGCGCTGTCCGCGCCGTGGACCCAAGGCAAGCCGAAGGTCTTCATCTCGCACGGACAAGCGGACCCGGTCCGGTCATTCGAGTTCGACCGCGACTTCATCGCGCAGCGCCTCATCGACGCGAGTTACAACGTCACGTTCACGCCGTTCGTCGGCGGGCACGAGATTCCGAGCACTGTCCTGCGTCAGTCGGTCGAGTGGTTCTTGGCCTGATCCGCTGGACCCATCGTGGGGGCCGCGCGGCGCGCCGCGTCGCCCGTTCCGCGAGCGTCACTCTGCTGGCCTTCGGGCTGGCATGCCTCGGGGGGCCCACGGGGCCCAAGCTCATCGGCGAAGGGCGGCGGGTTCTCTTCATCGGCAACAGCTACCTGTACCTCCAGGACATTCCCGGGATCGTGCAGGCGCTGGCAGACTCCGCGAAAGGCGACAAGCTCGCGATCGAAACCGTTGCCGGCCCGGACATGGCACTTGTGGATCACTGGGTGTCGGGCGCCGCGCGGGGCGAAGTCCTCAAGGGCGGTTGGGAGTGGGTGGTTCTCCAGCAGGGTCCATCATCGGTCGCTGTCAATCGCGATACGCTGCGCCTCGTCACCAAACTCTTCGCCGACTTGATGGCGCCGGGCAAAGCGAAGCCGGCGCTCTTCTCGGCGTGGCCCTCGTCGTCGCGCTTCCAGGATTTTCCTCGTGCGATCGCGTCGTACTCGCTGGCCGCGAGCGACGTGAATGGAGTGTTCCTGCCGGTGGCGTCCGCGTGGCTGGGCGCCTGGTCGCGCGATCCGTCCATCGAGCTGTATCTCGACGACCTGCATCCTTCGATCGAGGGCGCGTATCTGTCGGCACTGGTGGTCTACGGGCGACTTTTGGGCAAGTCGACGAAGGGTTTGCCGAACGGACTGAGGCTGCACAGCGGCGCAAGCTTCACGATTCCCGCGAGCGTCGCCGCGACGCTCCAGGCGGCCGCTGACTCAGCCCTGGCGTCCACGCCGTAGACGCTCACGCGTGTCGCGGGCCGAGAACGCATCTTCGTGAGGCCGTGGGACCAATCAGACGCCGAGCTTTCGAAGCTCCTTCGCGCGCTCGCGGCTGACGGCAACGCTGCCGCCATCGGACATTTCCGCTGCAAGCCGGCCGGTCTTCAGGCGCCTGAACGCCTTCACGCATGCGAGGTTGACGATGTGCGTGCGATGCACCCGTGCGAACCGCGTTGGGTCCAGCCGCGCCTCGAGCCGGTTGAGCGACAGGTGCAGCAGGTGCTTGCCGCGCGTGGTGAATGCGGTGACGTAGTCGCCGTCGGCCTCGAATCGGATCACGGTGTCCACGGCGATCGGAACGACGGATGCGCCGGTGCGGACGAACAGGCGGCTCATCGGCCCGGTGGAAAACGCCTCGGTCAGCCTGTCGAGCGCTGAGGGCGACGCGGGCTCGCCCAGCAACGAGCGCACGCGATCAAGGCTCTTCTCGAGACGCTCCTGTCCGAACGGCTTGAGCAGGTAGTCCAGCGCGCCCAGCTCGAAGGCGGTCACCGCGTGTTCCGCATGCGCGGTGGTGAAAATCACATGCGGCTGGCGTTTCACGTGACGCAACACTTCGGTGCCGAGCATGCCCGGCATCTGGATGTCGAGGAAGACCAGGTCGGGCTTGAGTGCGTTGATGGCCTCGACCGCGGCTGGCCCCGACGCGGCTTCACCGATGCACGACACCCACGTGACGCTCGCGAGCATGTCGCGTATCCCACGTCGTGCGACCGGCTCGTCGTCCGCGATGAGAACCGCGACGGTGCCGCTAATCGGGCTGCTCCAACGGAAGCGAGAGTGTCGCGGAGTATCCGCCGGCCGGCGCCGGTCCGGCCACGAGAGTCGCAGCCCCGCCATAGAGTGCCGCCAAGCGTTCGCGCAGACGCTTGAGTCCGGTGCCATTCGCGGACGAAGCGCCGGAGCCCCCGACGCCACTGTCGGATACGGTGATGACGATGGTCTTTCCAGCGACGCTGGCAGCGATGGTGATGTCGGTGGGTTCCACCCGCGGCGTTGCGCCGTGGCGCACGGCATTCTCCACCAAAGTCTGCACCGAGAACGACGGCACCATAGCGGAGCGCGCGGCGTCTGATGCGTCGACGCGCACGCGCAAGCGATCGTCGAATCGGATGCGTTCGATACTGAGGTATTTCTCGACGAACGCCAATTCTTCGGACAGGGGCGCCACGTCGTGATCGGTATCGATGGTGCCCCGCAGCAATCCAGCCAGTTCCTCGGCTGCGGTCGCGGCCCGCTTGGGCTCGCGCGGGATCAACTGGACGACGGTGTGCAGCGCGTTGTAGAGGAAGTGCGGGTTCAACTGAGAGCGCAGTGCCGCGAGTTGGGCTTTGGCCGCGCTCGCCTCAGCAAGCGCCGCTCGATCGGCGGCCTTGGCCGAGTACGAGACGCCGGCGACCATGACGTAGAGCCATACGCCCAGCACGAGGAAGGGAACGATGCCGTACCCGATGACGATGACGGGGGTGCCGCGCACGATGGTCTCGATGACGCTGTTCAGGATGAACCAAATGCCGGCAAACGCGCCGGCCGCCACGATGTGGATGGCGATGAACGCGATGCGGAACGGCCGAGGCCATGCCAAGCGTTCGGTGAGGCGGTGGACCAGGATGCCCAGGAGAGCGCCCGCGACGATCATGCGCGCGGCGATATGGGCGGCGGGCACGAAATCTCCGTCGTGTGCCGCCATGATGAGCGCGGTGAAGAGCGCCCAGATGGGCAGCCAGCCGATGAGGACCTGAACCCAAACGACGCGCCGCGTCATGGGGACAACCTATGCGCGACTGCTCAGCGTGGGGCGACGGCCGCCACCCGCTTGGCATCAATACTCAGGGTCAGCGCCCACTTGGCGCCGTCGTCGTAGGAGCGTTCCTGGCGGAACCTGAAGCTCGTGGGCGTGATGTCGCTGTATCGGGTGCGCGCCACGAACGTCTTGCCCTCGGCGTTGTTGCCTGTGCTCATCACGGTCATCACGCCGTCCTTGACCTCGGCGGTGGTGGTGCTGAGCACCGAGCGGTACACGTCCACCGTCGAAATACGCCAGCGCCGCGTCGTGGCATCGTACAGACGCACCGCGTGCGTGAATGACTGCGGGTTCCCGGCAGCGTCGGTGATGCGCAGCTCGTCCTCGAGGCCCCAGCCGTCCAGCGCGCGCCAGGCCTTCCAGCTGCCGAGCATCTTCGGAACGCCGTGGATCTTGGCAGCGAGCGTGTTCACGGTGGGTTTGACCTCCAGCTCCCACTGGCCCAAGAGGAAGTCGAATTGCGCCGCTTCGCGTGGTGGCGCGGCGGGCAGGGCAGGTGCGGTGCCGCCGCCGTGTTGGGCGAAGAGGGGCGTGGCGACGAGGACGAGTCCAGCGACGATGGAACGGACCGGCATGTCTGCTCTCCAAATGGTAGTTGCGAAGCGAAATCGTAGCGCCTCGTAGCGCCGAATCGGCTGTGATTTCGCCCAATGGTCGCGCTGGTACGCCCAACGACACGCATGCCCATCGCGTGGCATCGCTTGCACCGGGTAATGTGCGCACATGCCGACACCGATGATCGTTCTGGATCGCGTCACCAAAACGTACCCCGGCACCGCCGGGCCGTTCACAGCTCTTGCCGATGTCAGCCTCAGCATCAGCTCTGCCGAGTTCGTCGTGGTGGTGGGGCAGTCCGGCAGCGGGAAGTCCACGTTGCTGAGCCTGCTCGCCGGCATCGACCGGCCAAGTTCCGGCGCGGTGCAGGTGGGAGGCACCCGTGTCGACGCCCTGAGTGAGCGCGCGATGTCGGAGTGGCGCGGCATGGCGGTGGGGATCGTCTTTCAGTTCTTCCAGCTTCTTCCGACACTGACGTCGGCGGAGAACGTCATGCTTCCGATGGACTTTGCGCGCACGTGGCCATCACGCGAGCGGCGCGATCGGGCCATGTCGCTCCTGGCTCGGCTTGGGGTAGCGGATCAGGCGGACAAGCTGCCATCGACGCTTTCCGGTGGCCAACAGCAGCGCGTGGCGGTGGCGCGTGCGCTGGCCAATGCGCCATCGGTTCTGCTGGCCGACGAACCGACCGGGAATCTGGACTCGAAGACCGCGCAGTCCATGCTCGAGCTGCTTGGTTCGCTCGCGCAAGAAGGGCAGACCGTGGTGATGGTGACGCACGAGCGCGACGCGCAGCGCCTGGCATCGCGCACCATTCAACTTGCCGATGGCCGAGTTGTGAGCGAGACGCATGCTTAGCCCGCGCTGGCGCAAAGTTCTGCGCGACGTGTGGCTGCACAAAGCGCGCACGGTGCTGGTGGTCGCGGCCATAGCGGTGGGTATCGTGGGCGCGGGAGCGGTACTGGACACCTGGTCGCTGGTGCGCCGGGTGACGACCGCGGAGTTCGACGCCAGCCTGCCGGCGTCGGCCACGTTGCTCACGGACTCGATCGACCAGGCGCTGCTGGTCCGTGTGCGCGCGATGCCGGCCCTCGCGGACGCGCAGGCGCGTCGCACGGTGACGGCGAGCGTGCGAACGCGCAACGGGTCTCAGGCCGCGATGCTCTTCGCGACGGACGACTTTGCGCGGAACCGTGTTGGCGTGCTCAAGCCGGAACAAGGCGAATGGCCGCCCAGGGACGGCAGCATCGTCATCGAGAGTTCGTCGGTCGAGTACTCGGCCGTGCAACTGGGCGACTCGCTGTCCACGCAGTTTGGCGATCGCGATGCCGCGGCGCTGCGCGTGTCCGGCATCACGCGCGATGTGGGCCTGGCGCCGGGATGGATGGAGCACATCGTGTACGCCTTCGTCACGCAGGCCACGCTGCGGCAGCTGGGCGCGCCGGCGTCGCTCAACGAGCTCCAGATCCTGGTGAAGAACCGCTCCATGAATCGCGAGGCTGTGCGTCGCGTCGCGGCCGACGTGAAGTCACTGGTTGAGAGCACCGGGCGTGCTGTGAGCGACGTGGCCGTGCCGGAGCCGGGCCGTCACGTCCATGCCGCGCAGATCGGCTCGCTGCTGTTCACGCAGGGCGCATTCGGCGTGCTGGCGTTGCTGCTTTCCGGCATCCTCGTGGTGAATCTCATCTCGGCGATGCTGGCCGGGCAGCTGCGCGAGATCGGCATCATGAAAGCGATCGGCGCGCGGCCGGCGCAGATCGCGGCGATGTACCTCGCCGTCGCTCTGGTGCTGGGCCTCGTGGCGTCCGCGATCGCAATCCCGATTGCCGCGGTCATAGGACGATGGTATGCGCAGTTCACCGCCGATCTGCTCAACTTCGACATCAGCGGATTCGCGATTCCATCAAGCGTGATCCTGTTGCAGCTGGGCGTGGGCGCCCTGCTGCCGGTGGTGGCCGCGACGATCCCGGTGGTGAAGGGCAGCCGCATCGGCGTGAACGACGCGTTGCGTGACTTGGGGATTTCATTCACGGCCGGGACCAGTGGCGCGTGGTTGTCAAAGACGGGCAGCATCGCACGGCCGTTCCTGTTGTCGTTGCGCAACGCGTTCCGGCGGCGCCAGCGCATGGCGCTTACGCTTGTGACGCTCTCCACCGGCGGCGCCGTGTACCTCGGTGCCGTGAACCTGCGTGCGGCCATCGTCGCGTCCGTTGACATGCTCTTCGCCGTTCAGCCGTTCGACATGTCCGTTCGCCTCGCGGAGCCGCATGCGCCGGACAGTGTCGAGGCGGTCGTGCGCGGTGTCGCGGGCGTGGCGCGCGCCGAGGCGTGGGCGGGGGCGCGGGCGATTCTCCGGCGCAACGATGGATCGGTGGGCGACGCATTCCCGATCGCCGCGCCGCCGGCGGCGACGACGCTGCTTGTTCCGCGAATCGTGGACGGCCGGTGGATGCTTCCGAGCGACACCAACGCGCTGGTGGTGAACCGGCGGCTGTTGTCGGAGGAACCGACCATGATGGTGGGTTCGCGGGTCACGCTGTTGATTGCCGGCATGGCGAGCGAGTGGACGGTGGTTGGCGCCGTCGAGACGGGCCCGTCGCTGGCTGCGTACGCGGCTCGCGAGACCATCGCGCCGATGGTGGGCAGTGGGCGCGTCAGCGCGGTGGTCGTGAGCGGTAGCGTGAACGGCGCCGCTGCCGATTTCGAGCTGCTGCAGCGCCTCCGCTCATCGCTGGCGGACGCCGGGTTCCCGATTCAGTCCGGTCAGTTGATGACGCAGCAGCGGAGTGTGATCGAGGACCACCTGCTGATGGTTGCCGGTTTCCTGGGCAGCATGTCGCTCCTGATGATCGTGGTCGGCGGGCTGGGGTTGGCGTCCACGATGAGCCTGGCTGTGTTGGAGCGGACACGCGAGATCGGGGTGATGCGCGCAATCGGCGCGCGTCATCGATCCATCGTGGCCATCGTGCAGATCGAGGGCCTGGTGATCGCGTTGCTCAGCTGGCTGGTGGCGTTGCCGCTGTCGTTGCCAATGTCCGTGATACTCGGCAGGGCGTTTGGGCGCGTGATGCTGGAGGTGCCGGTGATCCTGGTCCCTGAGACATCCGGCGTTCTCGTGTGGCTTGCCGTCGTGGTTGGCGTGTCCGTCGTTGCGTGCGCTTGGCCGGCATTCCGCGCCATGAGGGTGCCCGTGGCCAGGGCGCTCGCCTACGAGTAGTGGCAATCCATACCTTTGCCGCATGTTCACGCTGACACTGAAGGACTACGAGGAAGTTCGCGCGCGCATCGCGCCGCATATCAAGCACACGCCGTTGCTCACTTCTCGTCAGCTGAGTGAGGCCACCGGCTATGACGCGCGGCTCAAGGCCGAGCTTTTCCAGCGCGTCGGCTCGTACAAGATCCGCGGGCCACTGAACAAGTTCGCGCTGATGCCAGAGGAGCAGAAGAAACGCGGCGTGGTGTGCTCATCGGCCGGCAATCACGCGCAAGGCGTGGCGCTCGCGGCGCAGATCCACGGCATCCGGGCCGTCGTCTGCATGGCGACCAATGCGACGCCGTCCAAGGTCGCCGCGACCAAGGCGTACGGCGCCGAGGTGGTCTTGCATGGGTCCATCTGGGACGAGGCCAACGAGAAGGCGAAGGAGCTCGTGAAGAGCGAAGGCCTCATCTACGTGCATCCGTTCGACGACGAGCAATTGATCGCGGGGCAGGGCACGCTGGGCCTCGAGGTCATTCAGGATTGGCCCGAGCTCGACGCGATCATCGTCCCGATTGGCGGCGGTGGCCTGATCGCCGGCGTCTCAATGGCCGTCAAGAGTTACAACCCGAAGATCAAGGTCATCGGTGTCGAGTCGTCTGACGGGCCCGCGATGCAGGCGAGCGTCGCCGCCGGAAGCCTGCAAACCATCGATTGCAGGACGGTGATCGATGGACTGCGCGTGCGTCGTGTGGGCGAGATCAACTTCTCGGTGGTGCAGCGCTACGTGGACGACATCGTGACGTTGCCGGACACGGACATCTTCGACGCCATGCTCTGGGTGATGGAGCGGTGCAAGCTCGTCGTCGAAGGCGCCGCGGCCGCGCCGGTGGCCGCGCTGCTGCACGGCTTGGTGAAACTCCCCAAGGGCGCGCGCGTGGCCGCCGTGCTCTCCGGCGGCAACATCAACCTGCAACAGCTGCGCGGATTGCGCTGGAACTAGGGTGTCATTCCGACAGCCGTGAGCACAGCCGTCACCATCCGCAGTCTCACAGTCCGCGCTTCGGGGCTGAAGTCTTTGCGGCCGGCGCCGGAAGCGCGGCAGCTGGCCGTTCACTCAGGAGTTTCGTGACGAACCGCTGTCCCTCCGAGATGCGTTCGATCTCGATGGCCATGGCTTCCATCGTCTGCTGCATTTCCATCAAGCGCCGGGATGTATCGGCGTCCATCGCCTGCGATAGGGGCGGGTTGGCTGCCCGCCGCCAGATCAACCGTGCCACCGCGATCGCGAGCGGCGAGAACACGAAGATGGAGAGGAAGGCGGTGATCGGAACGACAATGTCCTCATTCACATGCTAGTCTCGCGCTCGGGTTGCTTCCTGGCAGGCCTGCGTCAGTGCTGTGGGCGTTGTTGACGCAGGCGATAGGTTTGTGGCGCACGAAGGCGTACACCGCGTTGCCCAACGCGGCGATCGAGGCCGAATTGACCCTCGGGTCTGCGCCGAACCGACTTAGACGGTCTTGATCCGCGCCTTGCCGCGCCGGCCAAGCTTGCCGGCGTGCTTGATGGTCACGGTGACGT
>ERZ1292623.2797-Hain-H51-01um-R1-2797-length-15310-cov-13_pt1 | contig 15310 bp, 16 predicted proteins | sample MGYA00564398_ERZ1292623 | MGnify/ENA primary metagenome ERZ1292623 (study PRJEB36523, sample SAMEA6512633) | groundwater metagenome | collected 2019-01-07 | study: AquaDiva: Metagenomics assemblies of 32 groundwater samples
GAAATAGGTAAGAGGTGATTTTATGCCAGCTTCAATAAATCCATATGCTCCCCCTACTAGTTATATACCTCCAACAACTTATCCTGCTCCTATCGGAATAGACACAGGTCGCCCCAAGCCTGGGAGCCCTGATTATCATCGTCCAGTACCTAAAAAAAGTCCTTACGCCTTAAAAGATTATGGTGTTTTCAGTAACGTGGATGAAGAAATAACAGCATTAGAAGAAGAATATCTTCGTCTATCAGAAGGAAAAACTAAGTTATCGGGAACAGATTTTGACCGTGGGTTAGCAAATCAATTAAAAAGCGAATTTGGAATTGATTACAGTATCCCACAAGAAGTGATTAGCCCATACGGTGCCCCCCGTATCCCTGGGATATCCGGTGCGCCTTCAGAAAATCCTGGAGTAAGGGGTCGAAAAGATGCAGAAACCGATGCTCTATTAAACCAAGCCTTGGATGAGCAATTAAAAGCCATCAAGCCTAGGATGGAAGCTTTAAAAGAGAAAAAGATATTCTCTGAAACAGAAGGTCTTTTAGGTAAAGCCAGGACCAAAGAGCAAGCCCTAAGAGAACAACTCTTAGAAGGGCAGACAAAACTTGTTTCATCATTAGAACAACGGCTCAACTCAAGCTTAGAAGAAGCTGGCATCAAAGCAGGAGAAGCCAGAGCCCTCACCGGCTCTGCTTTAGCTCAACGCGGATTAAGTAGATCGACAATGGGCTCTCAAGCTTTAGGTGAAATAACTTCAGCAGAACAAGAGCAGAAGGGGCAATTTATGACTGAAGCGGCAAAAGTAAAAGGCCAGATCTCAACAGGGATTGAGGGCACCCTCAAAGGGATTGAAGACAAAAGGAAAAGACTTGAAATAGATAGAAGCTTAACTAATTTAAAAACCTTCCAAGACATTGGATTCCAAATAGATCATCAGGCCATAGCGGACAAGTTTAAACAAGCGATACTTAACGCCGAACTAGACGCTAATGATAGAATTTTTACTGAGAAACTTGTCGGGGGTATTGCTGGTGGAATCTTAGGTTTTGCGACTAAAATATTTGGAGGTGGATAATGCCATATCAAACAGAGGAATTAAAAAAAGGTCTTTTAGAAGATTTAGGCCAAGCACAAGAAACCGCTTCGAAAGGAGCTGAATCTCGTGGTGCCCCTGAAGAACAGGCATTTGCACCTAGAACAATTCGTTACAAGAATAAAGCCATCGCTCAAGGTGAATTAGAAGCTAACAAAAATAAGATTGAAGAAGTGATCCAACATCTAACAACGGAAGCTGGGTTCACTGATGAAATAGAACAGGGTAAATTCCAACACGATCTAAGGAACAAATATAATAAGTTCCAACTCATGTTACTCCGGCAAGCGGGTCAGCTTGAAGCTGAGATGAGTAAAAGGAAGATGGATCAAAGACAAAGACAGGCCCTACTAGGGGCATTCGTAGGAGTGGCTTCTAGTATATCAGAGGCTGTCGTATCGAACATAGGAACCAAATCTAAGAACCCTTCTTTAGAAATGGCAGAACCAGGGTCTCAAAGATCATCGGTTAATGCACCCCCCAGCCTTGGTGTTGATTTAAATATAATGGATCAATTAGACAGGCAATCTTCTGAAGTCGGATACTTTAAGAGTAGGCCGTTCCAACAAAGGCAAACATATAATGACAGGGTTAACCTTGGCGTCTTAAATCAGTGAGGTATAAATGTCAGAAACAATACTAGCCGTTTTAAATGGGATGTTTGAAGGTTTAAACCGAGGTTTAGATAAGCGTAGAGAATACGCTATCCAAGACAAGAAATTGGAATTAGAAGAGCGGGCTGTCGGCACCAGGGGTGAAGTGGCGAGGTATCAAGCTGAATCAGCATTATCTCTGATGGAAAAGAGACATGATGCTGTTAAGCTTGGGCAAGCTGAATTAGCTTTAAAAACTGAATTAGGAACAAAAGGGGCTAAGACTAAAGAGACGGCTGTGACTGGTGGGCTCAAAATAGCTGAGGGTAAACTGAAGCTTGCTCAAGAAGTAGCGGGTCGAAGGGCTGAAGAAAGTGGTACTAAATCAGTATTAGAAACTAGTAATGCTTTGGCTAGGATCGAACATCAGATGTCTGAAAAAGAAAAAGTAATATTTAAGATCTCAAATGGTCTAAGAGAAGCAGAAGAGGATTTAGCTTCGAACATAAAAAAGAATAGACCACTTGCTGATAATCAAATCATACAAGAAGAAATAAAACTTCATAAAAAGGGGTTAGAAGAAGCTTTGACTTCAAAAGAAATTCTAAAACAACAAAGGGATAAAATAATTCCTCCATCATCTGATGCTAATACAATAAACTTATTAAGTAATGTTGAACAAAATATTGTATCCTCAATTGGGGCTGCTTCTACTAAAGAAGAATTTATAAAACTAGTCCAAGAATTACAAAAAACAGTCAGTGAAAAACACAAAGCTTTCCCAGCAGTAGCTGAAATAATCCGTAAGAAAAAAGCTACTTTTAAAGGTAAATAATCATGGGGTTGCTTGATATAGCTTTAGAAGATGAAGACCCTATACTAGATGATGAGTTAGAGGCATCGGAAGATCTCACCGAGCCACAGCAAAAACTTGTTACTGGCACATTTGCTGTTGCTGCTGCGCCTAAAATAACATTAGAGAAAAAAAGCAAAAGTCTAATGGATATTGTAGCAGAAGATGATTTCGGCAAGAGCCCTGCTAAGCAACAAATTCTTTATGATGGAAAAGAAGTAAAGGACATCGTTACAAAACCTAAATCTTTAATGGATATAGCGGTAGAAGATGAAAACAAGCCTTCGGTATTTCTCATGGGTGAAGATCCCATCACTAACCTAGCAATAAGAACTAAAGAAGGGGTAGTAGGTTTGGGTAAAACAGCTTTGGAAGTGATGTCAGTAGATGAGAATCTCATTGTAGCTGGGATGTCTAAAGTAGCTGGGTACCCAAGCAAGAAAAACTTCTCTGATTATACTTATACTAATTTCCTCCTAGATACTGGGTTACCTGACACAGTAGGAACTCATGCCCTGGGTGTGGCTTTAAGTATTTATGGATCACCACTGAGTTACCTCACTTTTGGCTCTACAGGAGTAGCAAAGCTAGGGGCTCAAGGTGCAAGGCTTACCAATAAAGGATTAGAACTAGCTTCAGCAATTAAGAAAGAACGCTTAGGCGTAGCCATAGAAAAAGCTAGTGTTAAACAACATCACAGATTCATTGACGGGGTTTTAACCCGAGATGAATTAACAGACACTCAAATAAGTAAGCTCCAAAGTAAAATAAGTAAAGATGTTGATAATGAGTTAATAAATAAGTTCCAGGTATTAAAAAAACAAACTCAAACAATAGAGCAAGGTAAAGACGTAGCCAAACTAGGGAACAGTGTCTTTGACTTAAGCGGTATCAGCCTACAAGTACCCTTTACTAGCACTAAATATAATGTAGTTGAAGGCAGTACCATAGCTAAAATAGTCCACGAAACTGCTTTACCAAGAATTAATAAAGCTTTAGCTAAAGTTGAGGCGGTAGCTCCTACTCTAGTTAAAACAGTAAAAGCTTTAAAAGATGAGTTTGGAAAGGTCTTTATCCCAAACTATGGGAGGCCAGCAGAGTTATTGGATATCATCGAAGAAACCATAGATGAATCAAGAAGGATAAAAGCAGCTTCTTTAAAAGAAGTTGAGACCTTTTTTAAGGGATTAACCCCATCTCAAAGAGAGGATTTCACAGAAACGGCTTTATCTTACAATAGAGAGTATCCTAATGTACAAGTTTATATTGAAACTATAACCAAAGATGCACTGGTCCAAGACAGGTTAGATAAATTCTATTCACAAGGTGTTTATACAGGAGAAAAAAGCTGGCCTACAATGATGAAAGAAAGGCTAGGACCTTATGCTAAACTCATCGAAGACACCGAAAGACCTAATTGGTTCCCTGGGATAGTTCCTGATGCAACCCTAGAGAGTCTAAATATTAAAGATTATTTTAGAAATTTTAAATTCCTTCGTGAGCCAAAAGGAATAGTATTTTCATCCTATACCAGAGATCCAATCCAAGCGTTATCTGTGAGATCCACTCAAATAGCTTTTGCAAGATTACAAGAAGAAGCTTACAAAAAAGCAGTTAAGAATGGCTACGGCGGTATGATAGATGCCAAAACTTACAATAGTTTATCATCAGCTATGCAAGATGAATATGTCTCCTTCAAATCTCCTATTGCTTCTTATCTCTTAAATAAACAAGATGACGTATCAAGAGCCAAAGAAGCAACATTTTACACAAAAAGAGATTATAAAGACGCTTGGGATGAGGGTTTTAGTGATGAAAGGAATATTCCTCAAGGGGCTTTGTTCTCTCTCTTAAATGATGCTAATACTATATTCAAAAAAAGTGTGACTCTACTCTTCCCAGCTTACTATGCTAGAAACTTCACTTCTAATATTGTATTCAATGCTTATTCCATTGGAGGCCAAGCCTTTAATCCAAAACAGTTCAAATTAGCTGCTGATGCCATCAGAGGAAAAGACACATACAGACAACTCATAACGGAATCAGGAGAGCGTGTAACTCTTAAAAGTCTCGTAGATGAAGCTAAGATCCACGAAGTGACTGGGATACAGGGCTTATTCTTTGATTTAGCAGGTGAGAAATTAAAAGGCCAAGCTAAGTCAGCTTGGGAACTCACTAAGTCTAGATTCAATCCTTTGAGCCCAGATGCTTTCTTATTTGGCGCTGGGATGAAGTTTAATAGTGCCATAGAGGATCAGGCTAGGTTTGTGAATTACCTTCATTGGCGGATGAAAGGCTTAGACCCAAAACTAGCTGCGATGGAAGCCAAAGACGCTTTGCTTGATTATAATAAGATCACTAAAAGTGAAAGGAAGTGGGGTAGTTTCCTAATCCCATTCTACTCGTTTCAAAAGAAGAACCTAGAGAAACACATCAGAATATTCGCTCACAGACCTGCTTTCACAATGGATTTCGTCAACATGATGGCAGAATTTGGACCGACACAAAATGATTGGGAAGGTTTACCTAAGTGGCTTAAGAATAAAATAAATATAAAGTTTGGTGATTTAATATTTAGTGGCTTCGGATTTGGAATTGAAGATGCATTACAGAACCTAACCTTTGATGAAAGACTGATGGCTGGTAAGGTTAATCCCCTGGTGAGAATTGGATTTGAAAGACTTGCTAATAGAGAATTAGTCTCAGGCAGAGCTCTTCACTCAGTAAATGCTGCTCAAGAGTTTAAGTTTGCCGTTGAATGGGCTGAAGATAACAAGAACCCTATCAGAAACATGATAGGCAAATCCATTGTAGATATGTTTAGCTTGATCAGAGATCCCTCATCTAAACGTAAAGAAAAAATAATAGGTAATGCCCACATCCTTCACCTGACAAGGGCTTTACCTACTGCTAGATGGCAATCTGTACTTAATTATATCCAAAAAGAAGATGAAACCTTGGTAAAAACCATGCTGAGGTTATCTTTAGGTCTTTATGTTTTGACTCCAGATCAAGAGAAGATGGTAGCTTATGCAAGGGCAGAAGTAGCTAGAGAAGGTGCTTTTGAATCTGTGCTAAAGAATGTGGGGTTTGAAATCCCTTACATTGTAGCCAAAGACAAAAGAAACCAAGAGTACCTCAACAAATACGTAAACAATATCCAAAAGGAAAAAGGTAAGTATAAGAACATGGGGGCATTAGAAAGGTTAAAAGAAAGAAGAGAGGATAGATTTGAGCGTATGGTAGAAAGAAGGTCTAGACCCTACTAATGGCTATAGGTACAAGACACGTCATCACTAAGTTTGACTCTAACGCTGTTTCTCATCTCAATGACAACCTAGATTCACTATCTGCTCTAAAGCTAGAAAGCAGATGGGTGAGAGACGTTTCAGGAACTTCAGCAACAGATCGAACCTCTAATTTCGCCCTCACCTCTTATCCATTCCAATCCATGGAATTTGGGACTTATCAAGTCTCTGGTGTAGGCTCTCAGGCGATATGCTCTACTTTTATTCTAAAAGAAAACTATGATTCTATTCTTTATGCCCAAGCCCACGCAAGGCATACCAAGATCTCTGCTCATGTCATTAGCTTAACCAGTGGCTCCAATGGCTGGCTGATCTCTATCGAAGCAAGGGCATTTGAAACAGCAACATTTTCTGGTGTCACCACTAATGCCGTGACTGTGAACTACCAAGTCGTTGGGGCTCCACCCCGTCGATAAGCATCTTAAGCTTATCCACAATGTGCTGATCTGTTTTGATCCTATCTTCTAAAGTAGAGCCGGCGATATGGTTGGTAACTAATAGGTTATAACCAATGCATTGATTAATTGATTCGATATCACTTACGGTATCAAGAGCGGCTCCTGCAATACGCCCTTCAGTGATAGCTTCTACCAATGCCCTTTCATCTAAGACAGATCCTCTTGAGGTATTGATGAGGTAGGCACTCTTTTTCATCATCGCTATTTTCTTAGCATCAAACCATTTATTGTTTTCCTCAGTTTCTGGGATATGGATACTGACATAGTCAGCTTCTTTAAGAAGCCTTACCCCCTGAGGATTAGATCTATCAATGACAATATTAAACATCCCAAACGCCTTAGCAATATACGCAACATGAGACCCGATCCTCCCAAGACCTCCTACAATTGCTATCGTTTTATCGTTTAAAGTATGGCCATATCCGTCTAATGGCCTTGCGTGTGTTAGAATTAATCTAAAAACAAACTCAGCTACTGATTTGATATCTCTTAAGAAACTACGATCGGTTAAATGAATGACTTTAATCCATGGCACTCTATCGAATTTAATATGAGTTAATCCCGTCGTAGCAGAGCACACATACTTTAAAGAGGGGTATCTTTTTATAAGCTCATTAGTGACTTCAACCCTTTGATCTGCAACCAAAATATCACAATCTTGAGCTGATCCAATGTCATCAAAAACATTTCCAAAGACACTCCATCTTGGATAGAATTGATCATCTCCAGGCGTGGGCCTGGCTAAATTTAATACCGTCAAGTTTTTCGATTGCATGACTATCTGGTATCGCTGTATTATTCTACTTGTCTACTCAAAAAGAGAATTTAAGTGCCATTAGATCATATAGAATACGAAAACCTAGTTAACAGATACTTTAATGACTTGAGCAGAACTCAATTTGAGACAGTCTATTGCCCTATCTGCATAGCTTTTTCTGATTACATTTTATTATTCCAAAAAGGGACTCAGAAAATAGTCAGGTGTAAATGCGGATTGGTTTATAGCAAGACCCAGCCTACCCAAAGCGTACTAGATGCATTCTATGCTGAATCCAATGCAATGAAGCTCTGGTCTGATTTTAAAGACACTCCTGAAGAAGAAAATAGACAATTTGAGAAGTATGCCCACGCTATTTTGCAGATAAAACTAATGGGGGTGAAATCAGTCCTAGATATAGGATGTGGCAACGGCGTATTCCTAAACACACTAAGAAAAGAACTCCCAAAAGCTACAAATCTACATGGGGTAGAACCTAACGTTGATGCCTGCAATATCGCTTTATCAAAGGGATTATCTGTATCTAATATCAACTTCTTAGACTTTACTAAATCTCACTGCTTAGGCAAGTATGATTTAATCACTCTTTGGGGGGTATTAGAGCACGTCAAGGATGTAAGAATGGCTTTGAAACAAATCCGTGCCATTCTCAACCCGAATGGGTCTGTTTTGATTTGTGTCCCTAATGTTGATTCAACGATAGTACAAATGACTTGGGGTAAATGCTTTACATTTTGCCCACAGCACCTATGGTATTTCAATACAGAAAGTTTAATCTCTATTCTCCAATCAGAAGGTTTTTTGCTTGTCAGTCATTGGAGCATTGAATCAGAAGCTATCCCAGTCATGAAAGCAGAATATGGCTTAGATCCATATGATAAAATAGAATACTGGGAAGGGCTCCCTTGGAGTGATCCACAAAAGGTTATGGCTCGCTCAATCGGAATTTTAAACCAAGATAAAGGGTATAAGATAGTGATGATTGCTAGATGCAGCACGTTGCAATAATCCCAGCCAGAGCTGGAAGTAAATCAGTAATAGATAAAAATCTCCAAGAGATAAACGGTAAATCCCTGGTCTCAATAGCAGCTAGTCTAACCAAAAAAGCTACTTTTATGGATATGGTTTATTTATCTACTGATATTGAATCATTATCTGCTGCACACTATAGCACTAACTATTTTAAGTTCATTAAAAGACCTAAAGCTTTAGCTACAGATCAAGCAACAATGGCTGATGTAGTTTTAGACCTTATCAAATCTCAACTCATCTCAATAAATGCTTATATATGGCTTATTCAACCGACCTCTCCATTTAGGTGTCTACATGATTTCTTTGAGATTAAAAATCTCTTACAAAAGTATGAACCCATGAGTGTTATCTCTGTCGTAGACGTAGGACCTAATCATCCCAATAGGATGTACACAGTAAAAGAAGCAGAGCTTCTCCCCCTAAGGCATAATAATTTTGATAACAAGCAAGATTTAATAAATGTCTATCTCAGAAACGGATGTTTCTATGTCGTTAAATGTGAGGAGTTCTTAAAGCACAAAACATTTTACTTAAAAACTTGCATCTCTTATCTGATGCCGAAAGAAAGATCGGTTAATATCGATGATGAACATGATCTGATGTGGGCTAGGATGATGGCAAAGTATCAATGAAAACTGTAACTATTGAGCATGGTAAGGACTACCCGACTGCTTTCATCGCTCATTTAGAAGAACTTAAATTACATCTATGCTTATTCAATAGAGCGACCTATTCAAGATGTAAGGCATTGATAGAAGAGTTATCTAAATATCCTAATATAAAGCTTACTCTTATTTGCTCGTCTTCACTTCTAATGGGTGATTACGGCAAAGCCATTGATTACATCAGAAGAGATCATAGGAATTGTCACATTGAAACCATCGATGAAATGCCGCAAAACCCAACTGGTACTGGCAGTGCTATGTTGGTCGGTAAATTAATGATTGCTTTATCCGGCTACTTTTCAACGACTAAACCTAATGCTGTTATTGTAGTAGCCGATCGTTTCGAGACATGGGCGCCGGCTCTTGTAGCTCGTTGTCACAACATTCCTATAGTTCATATCCAAGGCGGGGAAATAACGGGTAACATCGATGATGTGATCCGTCACAGCATCACCCAGGTCGCGGATTATCATTTTGTTTCAACCTATGCTGCTAAGACTTATCTTATAGAGATGGGGCAAGAACCTAAAAGGGTCTATTTAACGGGATGCCCTAGCCTTGACGTTATTGCTAGAAACAAAATCTTTAGACGTTGGGGCAAAGGTAAATACATTATCTCAATATTCCATCCAGAAACTAATCTTGTTGAAAAAGCTTACGAACAAACCAAGATAGTGATGGAAGCTGTGATTGAGTATTGCATTTTAAATGACTACAAATGCTACTGGTATTACCCCAACCCAGATCCTGGTCGTATGGAAATAGTGCGTTACTTAGACAGTGTGTTATCGGAATACTCAAAGCATATCGTGAAAGCAATCAACCTTGAGCCAGAACAGTTTCTAAGACAACTCGCTCAATGTCGGTTGATCATAGGCAATAGCTCGTGTGGGATCCGGGAATCTTCTCGTTTAGGAGTGCCAAGTATCAACGTAGGGGACAGGCAGCTTCTAAGAGAGAGAAGCAATAACGTAATGGACGTAGGCTATGACAAAGATAAGATCTTCAGACTTCTGAAGAAACAGCACGACATGGAAAAATACACACCTTCGAACCTTTATGGGAGTGGGCAATCCACGAAAAGAATGGCTGAATACCTGGCTAGGATGAATTACTCACTTAAAGGCCCGCTAACGTACCCCTTACAAGCTAAATTTAAAGAACAGCACTTCGGTATCACCCGATTTGAAATCAACGAAAGAGGCAGATAGATGGAAGCCAATAAACCTAATCTTAAAATACCCCCGCATAATCAAAAATTGTTCGAAGCTAATCTCGATGCACTAGGTAAAGAGATGGCAGCAATGATAACCCCAGTCCCTGCTCAAGAAATAGCTATTGATGAAGACGTCACTGTGACTGGGTTAAAAAACCCGATCTTCTTAGTGATCATAGGCCTTTCCACTCTCAGAGTATTAGAAGCTGCTAAAAAGATACAAAAGCAAATCACTAACATCATCATCATCGAGCCATCGCTACCCATATTCAAGCAAACCTTGGCAAGGGAATGGATCGGGGGCATAGCAATGGGCTCAAAGATTGACCTCCTGGTGGGGGTCCCCCCTGAAGAAATGTTCCCTCACTTGCTTCGGATATTCACTCATTTCGATCCAGATAAAGGAAGCCGTGCTACTCGGTGTCAAACTCCTGAATTTGTAATCGATCCTTTCGCTTATCCCTTTGACCAAAACGGTAAAATGCACCCAATTGCCGAACAGGTTAAGGACGTTGTCATAGATTCATCCAAACAGGTGTTTCTTTCAATGGGTTGTGGATCAGACTCTTTTTATCGTTGGGAGCAAATGGTAATAAATAAGGATAATCTACAGAAAAGTTATAGAATAGAGCCGTTATTCCAAAAGTTTAAAGGTATGCCAGCAATTGTTTTAGGAGCTGGGCCTAGCATGAAGGATTTCATCGATGCATATCATGAGTACGATCTTGGGAATCGGGCTGTTATCATTGCTTGTGACGCTAGTCTTCGTAAGCTTCTTGACCATAACGTCCGGCCTCATTTTGTTACTCGTTGCGAGCGTAAACTCACTCAGATCTTCGAAGGGGTCACAACAGATCAAACTAAGGACATCTTTTACGCTGCTTATCCTTGGTGCCCTCCTGAGTATTTTGACTTGTTTGAGTCTTCATTTATGCTTTTTCGAGGCAATGGAGTTTGTAAATGGTCTGGATATAATCCAGGGGAGGTCAACGGGGGGGTGTCATCAGCCAACGCAGCAATGGAACTTGCCGCACTCTTTGGATGTGACGAGATCATCTTAAGCGGCGTAGATCTTTGTTTCCTTGATGGGAAATCCCACGTCGAAGGAACAATGGTAGAATTTGACGTAGAAAAAAGTCGCAAGAAATGGAAGAAAATACCTGGTAATAGCGGTGAAGTTACTTCTATCCCCGTTTGGATGCGTTGCCTAAACGAGTATCAAGGTACCGTTTATAAACATAAACCTAAAACATTTTGGAACACTTCTATTAACGGTGCCAAGATCACAGGAACTAAAGTAGCGCCTTGGTTTGAGTTAAATGAAAGAGGATTATTTAAACACCTAGAGGTATCCCCACTCAGTATTATTAAAAATCATTTAGATAGACATACCGGAAACTACGCTGAAACATTTGATAAGATAAGACTAGATTCTGCAAAATACTTTGCCCAATGCCGAATAGATATCTTAAAGCTACTCGGCAATCTTGAAGACTCACTTCTGATCTCAAGACGTGAAGAAGAAAGATTAATCGCTCATCTTAAAGTCTATACTATGCCCCACGAGTATCTCTATCACCTTAATGATTGTCTTAGGAACATCACCCAGATGTACTTAGAACCTTCACGCCAAATAGATCAATTCAAAGCGAAATACTATGTGGATCGTCAATTCACTGACTCCATCATGGATATCGCTCAGCTAGATACCTTCCAAATAGAGAACCGCTGTTCTTCCTTGAAAAACTTACAAGACAAAGAACACGACAGGGCAAAACTTTATGTACAATACAACTTAAATCTATTCACAACTTATTTATATTATCTAGACGAACTGATTAAACTCTTAACCCATGGCCCTGATAGAGACACCCATATCAAAGGTCTCGCCATAGCACCCAAAGAAATAGAAACAAAAGAAGAGGCTTCTCTAAGCTTTATAGGCGGTAGAGCGAGTCTCTAAAGGAGATTATAAAATGGTAATAGCTGAACTTTGCCAGAACCACAACGGGGATGTAACACTTCTAAAAGAAATGACTTTATCTGCTATCGAAGCAGGAGCTAGAGCAGTAAAGATACAAACCTTCTTTGCTTGTGATCTCACAGAAAACTTCCAATTTGATAGAGATAGGATGAAAAACTTAGAGTTAGACTGGCAAGCTCATCAAGAGTTCTTTGATATCTGCAAAAACGCCAAAGTAATACCTATTACTTCTGTCTATTCTGCTAAGTACATGCCTTATCTGCATGATATCGGATTCAAATACGTTAAGATCGGTAGTGCTCAAGCGAGAGATAAACAACTGATATTAAAATATATCAGTACAGGTTTTTCAGTCATTGTCTCAACAGGAGGCAATAATCTTTCCGATATCCCAGCCATAGGCCCACTGGCAGGGATATTACACTGCGTGTCTTTATATCCGCACCATTGGTCTCAATCTAATCTGAATAGGCTTTATGATATCAGAAAGAGATGGCCTAATACTTCATTTGGATTCAGTGATCATTCAGATCCAATCAGTAACGATTGGGCTATAGCTTCAAAGCTTGCCATGGCTATGGGTTCTACTTGGATCGAAAGACATTACACGATGCTCCCAAGAGATGAAACCAAAGACGGCCCTGTGTCTATTACTTACGATCAACTTAAGATCTTGTGTCAAATAGATGCCTTATCATTACACGAAAAGATAAAGCTACTTCCACCGCAGCTATTCTTTTATCCTCAAACCGATAATGAACTAAACAACATTAAAAACTACGAAGGAAGGTGGATTAAAGATTAATGGATATCAAGGGTTTAGTAATCCATGGGCTAAAAGAAAGTAAACCCCAAGCAAAAGAATCTGATATCAAATTAATAGAAAGTATCTTCAAAAAAGAAACCCATATAATACCCAATCGAAAAGAAAGAAGAAGACTAGAGGCATTAGCTAGACGTGACAAACAAAATAAACCCTAAAACCGTCTTACATTTAACTCGCATCCATCCAGATATAAAAATGAGGTTTTTCAAAATAGCGACAGAGTTATATCATTGGAGTCAAGGCACTTTAACCCTCAAGATCACTGATTCATTAAGATCATTTGAGGAACAAGAAATGCTTTACAAAAAAGGCCGTACTGGGCCAGGCAAGAGAGTCACGAATGCTAAAGCAGGTGAGTCCGCTCATAACTATGGCTTAGCCTTTGACGTGGCTTTCGAGGGGAGTGACCCCTACCTTGAATCAAGGATCGATTCTAAGGAGATCTGGCTCAGATACGGCTCAATATGTGAGAGCAATCATATGCTATGGGGGGGTAAATTCGTTACAATCGATGATAACCCCCACGCCGAAAAGACTTACGGCCTCACGATGAGGCAATTGGAAGAGCATTATTTAGAACATGGCTTAGCTTCCCTATGGGGTAGGATTGATGATATTATCCTGGGATATGTTTGATGGCTTCTTGCTCACAGTTCTTATCCTTTGGATAGGAACGGCATCGGTGATAAAGTTTTGCCTTAAGGAGGATTTAAGAAATGGACTTAGATCTAAACGCTATACTAATAAGCTTGATAAGTAAATTCCCAGCCATAGGGTATCTCTTGATGGCATTAGGCACTCTAGTAGTCCTAGGCCAGGCCTATGTAGCAATCACTCCCACCGAAACCGATGATGCGTGGTTTGCTAAGCTAGAGAAGATCCCAGTACTAGGTCATCTTATCAGTGTAATAAAATCATTTGCTCCACTACAAAGGAAGATTAAATAGTCTCCTTCGCACTAGCCTTATTCCAAGCCCTGGCAGCTATTCCTAAGATCTTAGGCTTCCTAGAAGACTTTGCAGCGGGAGTTATGAGTTGGTATATCTCAAGAGCAGAGCAGAAGACTTTATCCTTGATCCAAGACGCAGCAGCTTTATCAGCTAGAGCTAAGAACAAAGAAGAAAGATTGATAGCTTTAGACGCTTGGAAGAAAGCATTGAGTAGACCAAGGTATGAAAAGTAAATTACTTCTGTTTCTTTTACTTACTTCTTGTAGGAGTTCGACACCGCCACAAATCGAGATCTGTTTAGGAGATGGCTTTGGTGGCGCAGATTGCCTATTAGCTACAGGTGAGAAGATAACTAGACTACCTTCAGAGCTTCAGAATTATTGGATGTCCCCAAGTGAAGATTTCTCACGCTTTGCAGCGTGGTGTTACGACACAAGACAGAACTTAATAAGCAAGCATATGGAAGACCTGCGAATTGATTTAAAAGACAGATAAACTGTATTATTAATAGGTCATGAAAGATTTACTACAAAGATTCATCACCGAAACAGACCGTAGATTCCAAAGCCAATTTGACCTGATTAAACAGATAGATAAGAAATGTGATAAACTCATTGAGACCAAGTTTCAAATGAAAGTAATAGTAGCGTTAGTTTCTTTACTTATTAGTGCAGGAGTGAGTGCTTTGATCACGGCTTACGTACAGTATTCTATGGGCAAGGAATAGATGGAAAAGATCTTTCCCACAAAGGAAGATCTGATCAAACAGTTAGAGAAAAGATCTTGCTTTTGTGGTTGTGGTCGCACCTTCAAGGTACTGCCTCACAGTAAACAAAAGTTCTCTTCCAAGAGATGTGAGCTCTTCGGTAACGATAACATAAGTTCTCTATTTCACTGGAAACATGATAAAAATCCACAATGCGCAAAGAAGCCAAAACCCTATAAGTAGCATCGGTGAATAGGTATCGATCATTGCAATGTACTGTCTTAGCCTGGGATGATCGTTGTAAAGCTTCCTTGATGGGATTTCTATTCTCGTTCGCACCTGGCTTAGCGTAGGTAACTTCTCTTTCTTAATCCTACACCTGGCACAATTGGTCTCTCGTAGCTTCACCCTCTTGTATCGGTTGCAGCTAGGGCATAGGATTGTTTTAACCTGCCTTGATCGAGCCATAGCAAGCTCTACATTGTGTCCCATATTACACTGCCAATGAATATTCCACTACTAGTATATTCACTCCCATCTCTCCTAAAAGTTTAATCCAATCCTCATGAATTGTCTTAGTCTCAGTCAGTTCACATAGCTTTCTGCTATACTCACAATTGGGGTAATAACGTGTCCTACCGTAAACTTGTTTTTTAATAATGTTCATATCTTCTCCTTATTTATTGTTTCCATACTGGTATTCCTCTACCCAGACCCATCCACATTCCCAGACCCATACCCATACCCATCCCCATACCCATACCCATACCCATAATCTTCTGTTTTCATATTAGTTCTCCTTTACCCAGACCCATACCCATACCCAGACCCACTCCCACTCCCAGACCCATCAC
>ERZ1292623.2799-Hain-H51-01um-R1-2799-length-15305-cov-7_pt1 | contig 15305 bp, 16 predicted proteins | sample MGYA00564398_ERZ1292623 | MGnify/ENA primary metagenome ERZ1292623 (study PRJEB36523, sample SAMEA6512633) | groundwater metagenome | collected 2019-01-07 | study: AquaDiva: Metagenomics assemblies of 32 groundwater samples
ACCCCGACAAAGGTTAAAAGATTAGATTGCAGCGTTCGGATCACCGAGACATACTTGGTGTGAATAATCCCAGACCAAGTAGGGAATTAATTCATTATCTTCTTTAGTAGCAATACTGGTGGTAAGTTTTTGAATGTTATGCTTAAAAAGTTTTTTTGAACGCTGATTGGCATCGTCGGTTGTATGACCTTTTAGAAGTGAAATAACTATATAATTGGATGGTTCCATAAACATTTCAGAGGTTTTATCTTCAAGAGGTTTGGTAAGTTTATTATCTTCGGTAACAAATACAAAATCGTCGTCGTAGCCAATATATGTTTTGCAGCCTGATTTAATGCTTTTTGGCCCAAGAGTTTCTGCAGACTTGCAAGATCTGGCATAGACGATAGCTTTGTTTAAAATAATTTCATTTTGGCCGGCGATAACAAGGGGTTCATCGTCGTACCCTGCAACAGATGATCCGTTACCGTGGCCATTAATAACGATGAGCGATGGTTTAATTTTCTTTATAACGGAGTTAAATTCTTTGGCATTAGCCCGTTTTTTAGCCAAATCAACTACTTTCAGATTATTTTTTTTGGCCTGATTGATTAGTTCTTGGCTCCAAAAATAAAGATAATTTGTGGTTACGTCGTGATTGGGGCGGGTAATAAGCATAACCTTATTCAGGGAGAAAAAGGCCTTCTTTTAGCGATCTTAGATATTCAAGCTGGATTTGAACAATTTTCTTTCCTACCTGATCATTATCGGTGACTCTTTTAATCAATTCCTCGCGGCTGAATTCCCCATCTGAACCGATAGAAATCTTTTTGCCCCCTGAGAGCGTCCGGAGTCTGGCAATAACGAGTTTTCTTATTTCTTCATTAGTTACTTTTTTTTCAGATAGTTTAGTCATATAAATCCTATTTCACCCAACTTTTCTAAAATTTCTTTTGATAATGGAGTGTGGTTGTCTATTTCCAGACGGGCGACTTTCCAGGTAATAGATTCATCATTTATACTTAAAATTATTTCCCCGCGCAAGCCTAAGGGCAAACTATTGTAAGTTTTATAAAATCTTTGTTCTAAGTCCATATCAATTTTGATTTTATATCATTGTACTATTTTTTCCTATGGGTTAACAATTTTTTGACTTCAAGATCAAAATCAGAAATGTAGTTTTTATCTGCATTACTTCGGTATTTTACATACTCTTTCAAGGCTTTCTTTTCCGCCTGTTTGGCGCTTACCGTGCCGGCATGATGCAGCAATTTCTTTTCACTTGCAGTTAAAAACTCATCAAGTTTATTGATCCAATCCCTCATTTTCATTAATCGGTTGTTACTGGCTTGCAATTCCGCAAAATCAAGATAAAGAGAAACGATAAGGTTCAGCTGATTTATTTCCGCTTCGGTTAAATAGTTTTTGGCAATGACGATATCATTTTCGGTAATATAATCATTTTTAAAGCTAGTGAGTCCCATTAAGGGTTTTTTACAGTTAGCCCGTTTGACAATAATCTCGGCTGCGGTACAGCCGTGAACGGCATAGTGCATTTTATTCTGCACCGTGGCAAAGAATTTTTCTGTCAGTTCGGCGTCAACTTTATAATCAATACTCGTGGCGTAAATATCAGTCACTTTCTGATAGAACATTCGCTCGCTGCTCCGAATATCCCGTACCCGCTGTAATAGTTCCTGAAAGTAGCGCGCGCGGCCGCCGCCCTGTTTGAGACGATCGTCATCCAAGGTAAATCCTTTAATTAAATATTCCCGTAATCTTTCGGTGGCCCATTGGCGAAACTGAGTTCCCCGACCAGACCGGACGCGATAGCCCATCGCCAAAATTGCATCCAAGTTATAGTGTTTTGCATCGTATTCTTTTCCGTCTTCTGCAGTTATTCGGAAATTCCTAATAACTGAATTTTTTTCCAGTTCATCACTTTCAAATATATTTTTGAGGTGTTCATTAACAGTAGGAATACTTACATCAAAAAGCTCGGCAATCAGTTTTTGCGTTAACCAAACATTCTCGTCCTCAATTCTGACGCATATTTTTTCTTCATTGCCAATAATTTGATAGATAGCAATTTGTGGCTGTTCAGGTATTTTTTTCATAATTTTATTCTATCAATTTTTCCTAAGTAATTCTTTGGGGATTAAGATTTGGCCGGTGGTGAGTTTTTTTTGGCTGACACACCCGGGGTGTTAAAGTTAAACATAATTTATTTTAACACCAAAGAGGAAGTTGGTTTTATGTTACTATTTAGCCAGATATGACGCAAAAATTATCTGAGAGCACTAAAAGAGTGCAAGCGGCGCTTAAAAAGTTGGAGTTTACGGGTGAAATTAGGGAAATGCCGGAATCGACGCGGACGGCAGCCGAAGCCGCTCGGGCCATCGGTTGCGAAGTCGGGCAGATTGCCAAATCATTAATTTTTAAAATCAAGAATACTCATTTGCCAGTCTTAATTATTTGTAGCGGTAAAAACCGGGTTGATGAAGTTAAAATCAGCCAACTTATAGGCGAAACAATTGAAAAAGCCGATGCCGCGTTTGTTTTAGAGCAAACAGGGTTTGTAATCGGCGGCATTTCTCCGGTTGGCCATAAACAATCGCTGAGAACATTTATTGATGAAGATTTATTAAGTTATTCAGAAATTTGGGCGGCGGCCGGTACGCCTAGGACGGTGTTTAAATTAACTCCGATGGATTTAGTGAAGTTGACTAAAGGGCAAGTGGCGGAGTGTAAGTGAAGATTAAAGAAAAGGGGTGGTGAGCGGGTAGATTTGAATTGGGCCTTCGGGGAGTACGTCTGGTTGAACTGAGACTAATAAGTTTAAACCTTCTGCGGATAAGGCAATGCCGTGGACTAAAATTGCGTTTGCCTCAGTTTGGAGGCCGGACTGAGTGGATAGAAGAAAAGGTTCTTGATTATCTTTTAAGATGCTAACAACTTGTTCATAGATTATTTCATTTTGTTCGGCAGGGCAGTTAAGATGAAGGGTGGCGGGATGAGTTTGCCAGGGGATAGCGTGGAGTTCACCAATGGGAACAGGAAGAGTAAAAAATGAACCGGTTGGAATACTTGACTGGTCATTTTGGTCGATTAATTGAAGAGTATGTTTAAATTGTCTTAATTTTGCTTCTAATTCCTTTAACGCCATGCCACATTCCTAATATGGCATGGTAAAATATTTAGTGTTAGTAAGGTTGCGGGACGTAATAAATTTACGAAAGTAAATTTAAACGTTCCAGCAACGTAAAAATTTTCAATTTTGTACGTTGCGGGTATGGTTCAATGGTAGAACCACAGATTTCCAATCTGTTGATGCGGGTTCGATTCCCGCTACCCGCTCATCCGTTGATTAGATTGATATATCAATCTAAATATTATGCGCCTATAGCTCAGCGGATAGAGCATCCGCCTTCTAAGCGGAGGGTCGAAGGTTCAATTCCTTCTAGGCGCACTTAGTCCCTGTGAAGCGGAGCCTAAGTGCAAGCACATTTAATGATAAAATAGACATTATGGTGGCTATAGCCCAATGGTAGGGCACTTGCCTGTGGAGCAAGCTACGAGGGTCCGATTCCCTCTAGCCACCCCAAAGTCCTATAGTGTTGTTATCTGGTTGGGAATTTAGTATCCATTTATTCCGGTTCGAACCTATACGTCAGAAAGAGTAAAATATGCAATTATGGCTTCAGAAACACATTTTTGTTTTGAGGAAACATACCCAGGCCACAAATATTGGAGGGGTGGTCCGGATCAACTTGCGAATTTTCAAGATGAACTAAAAATTTATAGATCAGGTTTGGAAACATTGGCCCAAATGTTAGCTTACAGCAACTTTACTAAAGTAGTTACAATTGGGTATTCAGCGGCAAATATGATGACTGATCTTTTAAATATTACAAATTTGCATTCACAATTTCCTCCCCATATTAAGTTAATTGGTGAAATTGCTTGGAAAATATGGTCACACGAAGCAGTTAAGACTTATAAACAATTAGGGGCTTCTTTTGACGGTGGGATATTGTTAGAAGATTTTGCCGAAACAGCTAGGAAAGCTAAAGAAATGAATGAATATTTATTGGATCCGCTAAAAATTCCCTTTAATTTTGCTTTTTTAACAGCAACTGATCAGTCAGTCTTTAGAATGAGCTTTGTTGGTATTAATCCTTTTGTTGCCATTGAACATCCTTCTGGCAAATTAATGAAGTTGTTGGATATGCGTCGATCTCCCAGTAGTATTACTTAAAGTAGTTTCTAACGTCATCCTGTAACTCACCCCAAAAAATGTGGTAAGATAATTTAATGACGTTTCAGAAACAACCAAAACAAAAAAGCAGCTACCCGGGGTTATTGGCCCAATTTGAAGAAAGGCGGAAAAATAATTGGGTTAAGGGACAAATGCAAATTAAAGCAAAACAACAGTTTAAACCCAGTTTTGTTAATTTTAGCCGGAAAAATCCGAATTAATTGGTTTGTTTTAACAGGGAGAGGACTAATAATTTGGCTTCGTCGGGAAGAATACTTTTGATGGCGGCAATTTCATCAGTGGATTGGGTTAAGGCCTGTTGGTAAAGACTTAAGCGGCCGCTGGGCAAAAAACCGGTGTGGTTTTGTTTTTCCAGCCAAAGAGTTTTTACCAGAAAGAGAGATTCTGCCAGTTCGTGGGTGTTTAAAGCGTTTTTAGTGTCGATAACGTCAACCGAAACAGTCACAGGGCTGGTTTTCATAAAAAGAGTTTTTAAAATCCGGTTTAGTTTTTCCAGAGTGACAATGGGGCGGATTTGGCCGTGATTAAGACTTTCAGTCGGAATAGAGTAAGTTAGGCCGCTGCTGGTTTTTAAGTTGAAAAACGGATGCAGTTCAACCGAATCAGTTTTGATGGCCGAAATTTTTAAAATCTTACCAAAGCGAACCAGTAAATCTCCAACCTTTAACATAATCCATTATAGCACTTTAATTAATTAAAGTAATCGCAATTCCCTTTTTGTCTGCCCGGCCGGTGCGGCCGATGCGGTGAATGTAGTCTTCCTGGGATTCAGGTAAATCATAGTTAATGACGTGGCTGACGTCTTCGATATCCAAACCTCTTTGGGCCACATCGGTAGCCAATAAGATTTTAACCTCGCCGCGCTTGAATTGGTTTAAAGCCCGCTGGCGCTGGTTTTGGGATTTGTTGCCGTGAATGGCAGTGGCTTTAAAACCGCGCTCGATGAGCGAGTGGGCCAATTTTTCCATTTCCCATTTGGTGCGGCCAAAAACCAGGACTTTATCAAATCCGGGCTGGATTAAGAGATCGTGAAGAACATCGATTTTACTTTTGCCGGCCAGATGAACAATTTTTTGGTCAACGCTGTCAGCCACGTCATGGGTTTTAACTGAGATGATTACCGGGTTTTTTAAAAATCCAGTCATAACTTCCCGGACTTTGCCTTCGATGGTGGCGGAAAAGAAAAGCGACTGCCTTTTGGCGGGCAAAAAGGAAATTAAGTGCTGGACGTCGTGGATAAAACCCATGTCCAGCATGCGATCGACTTCGTCCAGGACAATGTTGGCAAAATTGTTTAAGTTTAAAATGCGGCGCTGAAGCAAGTCTTTTAAACGGCCGGGAGTGCCGATGACAAAGGCGGGGTTTTGCCTGAGTCTTTGAATTTGCCGGCCCATGGCCGCACCGCCGATACAAAGAGCGGAGCTTAAGCGAAGATTGCCGCTTAAAGCCATAAATTCAGCCTCTATTTGGGAGGCCAGTTCCCTTGTAGGGGTGACGATTAAGACTTTTTCCTGAGGATTTTTTAAGACTTTGTTGATGAGGGGAATTAAAAAGGCGGCAGTTTTACCGGTGCCGGTATTGGCAATGCCGACGACATCTTTACTGTCAAGAATGTGGGGAATGACCTGATCTTGGATCGGGGTGGGAACAAGATAGCCTTTAGTTTGAATATTGAGTTTAAGCGCCGGCTCGATCGCAAAATCAGCGAATTCGTGGGTAATAGGGACGACATCCAGTTTAACCTGGCCTTTAGTTCTTTGAATTAAAAACGAGGGATCAAATTGCCGGGGCTGACGGGGCCGGCGGGAAAATCTTCTTTGTTGATACATACCGAAATTGAGACCTTAAACCAGATCTGTTTTTTTATTAACTGATATCTATTATATCACAAAACAGAGACAGATAGGACTGAGATTGGATTAACGGGTTGAGAAGGTTCACCGAAGGAATTGGCGGTTACCGGAGAAGTGGCAATTTTATCGACCACGTCCAGGCCAGCAGTGACCTGGCCGAAGATAACATAGTTTTTGGGTAAGGCATAATCAGCGTGCATGATAAAAAACTGGGAGCCGTTGGTGTTGGGGCCGCTATTGGCCATGGCAACAGCGCCGCGAATATACTCGCCCGCGAAGGGTTCGTCGTTGAATTTATAGCCCGGACCGCCGGTGCCGTCCCCTTTCGGGTCGCCGCCTTGGATCATAAAACCTTTTATGACCCGGTGGAAAATAGTGTTGTCATAAAAGCCTTTTTGGGCCAGGGTAATAAAATTATTAGCGGTAATCGGGGTGTTTTTAGTGTCCAGTTCGATGGTAATATCGCCGGCAGTGGTTTTAAGAGTGACGGAAGCTGGTTGATTTAAAGGAGCTGTTGGGGTTGAGGGGGAGGGTAAAGGTGATGACATAAGCGTAGTAACTGGTTTGGGTTTGGGCCAGAAAATCAAACCGGCGATAATAATAATTAATAAAGCAATCAGGATTTTAGTCGAATTCATTATATAATCCTAGCATGAGCCGCAAATTTTTCCAATTCAAAAATAAAAAATTAGCTTTGCCATTATTTTTTCCGGATGCAACTAAAGCGGTGGTACGGAGTGTGGACAGCCAGGATATTATTAATACTAAAACGCCGGGAATTTTGGTGAATACTTTGCATTTGTATTTGGATTTAGGAAAAAAAGTACTGGATAAATTTGGAGGAATCGGGCAGTTTATGAATTGGCCGGGGGCATTGATTTCCGATTCCGGCGGGTTTCAGGTGATGAGTTTGGCGAAAAAAGGCAGCGGCAAGGTGACTGACGAAGGCGTGTCGTTTCATTTGAATAAAAAGAAAAAGGTATTGCTGACGCCGGAAAAATCAATTGATTTTCAGTTAAAATTAAAGACGGATTTGCTGGTGGTGCTGGATGATTTTACGCCGCCGGGGGTAAACTATCAGACTGCTAAAGTCACGGTGGAAAGGACGATTAATTGGGCGAGACGGTCTAAAGAAGAGTTTGACAAACAAGTTGAGGGCAGAGAAATTAAGCCGTATTTGGTCGGGGTGGTGCAGGGTGGGATATATCCGGATTTAAGAAAAGAGTGCAGTTTACGTTTGGCAGAGATGGGTTTTGATGGTTTTGGCTACGGGGGTTGGCCGATGGATAATGAAGGCAAGTTTGATTACCAAAGCGCGCAGATAATTGCGGACAATACGCTGAAAGACAGTTTTCTATATGGTTTGGGAATCGGCAAACCGGATGAGATGGTTAATTTAGCGAAGATGGGCTATGACATTTTTGACTGTGTGCTGCCGACGCGGGATGCCAGGCATGGGCGGTTGTATGTGAGCGATGGCGGAATAAAAGGTTATAAATTTTACACGCCGGATAAGGAAAGATATTATTGTGACAGCGAGGCGGTGGATGAAAATTGCGACTGTTTGCTGTGTAAGAATTATTCCCGGGCGTACTTACGGCATTTGTTTAAAATTAAGGATTTAACCGCGGTAAGGCTGGCCACAATCCATAATTTAAGATTTTACAGCCGGGTAATGGAAAAGTTACAGAAAGACACTTCAAGTAGAGTACCTGAAGTTGTATAGTAGAGTTGATGCCTGCCAAAAATGCGCTGAAAGAATACCATGAAAACGGCTATTACCACCTCTACAACCGCGGAGTCAATAAAGGATTGATATTTTTAGACGATCAAGACTATAAAACTTTTTTATACTACTTGAAAGTTTACCTTTGTTCGGAAGAACTTCAGGTAGAGTACCTGAAGTTGTATCCGTCGAGGAAGTTGAAGAATTATTGTGAACGGCTAAAATTACTGGTTTATTGTTTGATGCCAAACCATTTCCACTTATTAGTTTGGCAGAAAGACGCTGAGGCAATCAATTATTTCATGAGATCGCTAACAGTTAAATATGCGATGTACTTTAATAAGAAATATAAAAGGATCGGACCTTTGTTCCAGGGGGTTTATAAGGCCGTCAGGGTGACAAGCGAACCTCAATTAATATATTTGTCGAAATATATTCACCGGAATCCAATAGGGCTGACTTCAGGTAGAGTACCTGAAGTTTATAAATACTCCAGTTATCAAAATTATTTAGGGATGTTTGATCAGGAATGGGTAAAGCGGGAGGAAATTCTGGAGTATTTCTCACAAACTAAACTGGCAAATTCATATAAAACATTTGTTGAGGAAATTGACGAAAGAGATCTGTGGATGGTTAAAGGTTTTGTTATTGAGGAAATTTGACTTCAGGTAGAGTACCTGAAGTTGCGGAGGCGGAGGTGCTGTTGGTGGCCGAAACGATGGGCTTCGTCGCGGAGTTGAATCAACAAGCGGCAGGCGCTATTTTCCAATGGAAGCGGTTTGATGGTTTTTTGGCGAGTTTTTGGATCATAGAAAACTAAGCGATCGGGTTTTTTGGCTAAACCAATAACCCGGCATCCGCCGGGCAAGCGGGACATGACTTTTAAAACTGCTTTAATTTGGGTGAGTGAACCATCAACAATAATTAAATCCGGCTTCCCCCACTCCAGATGGTTTAACCGGCGTTTCAACATTTGCGCCATCATGGCCGGGTCGTTACTGGTGGTGAGGCTGCGGATGTTAAATAAACGGTACTGGCTTTTGTCCAGGCGGCCATTAATGGCCGCCACCATCGCGCCAGTGGGGTTGGTACCGGACAGATTGCTGATATCATAGGTTTCGATCCGATGGACCGGAAACTTGAATAAGCGCTTAAGTTCCAGAAAAACATGGTCCTGATTAAGGTGCGGCAGTTCCAAAGACATTAATTTGGCTTGCCAGAAATTAGTTAAAGCCTGAAGCTGGCGGTTAACCAAAGCAGCGGATTCATATTGTTTAGCTTGGCTGAAAGTAAGCATCTCTTTTTTTAACTTGGAAATCAGGCGTTTTTGCTTGTTTTGGAAAAATAAAGTCAGTGAATGAATATTTTTCTGATAATCTTTGGGGGTAATTATTCCGGTGCAGGCGCCGGGGCAGAGATTTAAGTGAAAGTAAAAACAGGCCTGGTGATGCATTTTTTGAGCCGGGGAGGCGTTACAGAAAGGAAAAATATGGCGTAAGCGTTCCAGAATTTGGCGCAAAGTGCGGCTGGAGCTGAAAGGACCGAAGGTGCCGGTTTGACGGGTAATTAAAATCCTGGGGTAAGCCTCTTTAGTAATAGTTAAATAAACCGGGGATTTATCGTCTTTTAAAATTAAGTTAAAGCGCGGCTGGTAAAGTTTAATTAACTGGCTTTCGGTTAAAATGGCTTCGATTTCAGAAGTTAAGGTTTTGAATTTAAGCCGGTCGGCAGTTTGGAGCATGAGCTTGGTTTTAGGGTCTAACCGGGCCAGTTGGCAATAGCTGTTTAAGCGGTTTTTGAGATTTTTGGCTTTGCCGACGTAAATTACTTTCCCGGATTGCATGAACCAGTAAACACCGGGAGTAGCGGGAACTCCGGCAGTTTTAGGTTTAAACATAGTTATTAAGAAATTTTCCGGTGTAAGATTGTTTGGCTTTAATAATATCGGCGGGCAAGCCCTGGGCGACTATTTGGCCGCCGCCATCCCCGCCTTCCGGGCCGAGATCGATAACCCAGTCGGCATTTTTAATGACTTCTAAATTATGTTCGATAACAATGACGGTGTTCCCCTGCTCCACTAATTGTTTTAAAACAAAAATTAATTTTTTCAAGTCTTCGAAGTGAAGGCCGGTGGTAGGTTCGTCCAGCAAATATAAAGTTTGGCCGCGGCCTTTGACAGACAGTTCCCGGGCGAGTTTGACCCGCTGGGCTTCGCCGCCGGATAAAGTCGGGGCCGGCTGGCCCAGGGTGATGTAATCCAAACCAACGGCTTTTAAAGTAACCAGTTTGGGAGTTAAACCGGAATAACTGGGGAAAAAGTTCAGGGCTTCGCTAACAGTCATGTCTAAAACCTGGCTGATGTTTTTGTCCTGGTATAAAATTTCCAAAGTCGGCTGCTGGTAGCGGCGGCCATTGCAAACTTCGCAGGTAATGTAGACGTCGGGCATGAACTGCATTTCGATTTTTACCTGGCCTTCGCCCTGGCAGGCTTCGCAGCGGCCGCCCTTAACGTTGAATGAGAACTTGCCGGGCTTGAAACCGTTGATTTTAGCGGCTTTGGTTTGAGCAAAAATAGCGCGAATGAAATCAAAAGCTTTGGTGTAGGTAGCCGGATTGCTTCTCGGGGTGCGGCCGATGGGACTTTGATCAATTAAAGCGACACGGGTGAGACTTTCCGCACCTTCAAGATTTAAAAAATTATTTTTTACCTGCTTAAAATAAGGATTTAATTTGGCTTTGACGGCCGGATAAAGCGTGTCGTGAATTAAACTGCTTTTGCCGGAACCGGAAACGCCGGTGATGACAATTAAACGGTTTAAAGTAAAATCAACAGTTAAATTTTTTAAATTGTTTTGAGTACAGCCGGAGAGAGTTAGATGATAGATTTTAGATTTTAGATCATAGACAGAGGGAATAGAGATACCGTGATGATTTTTTAGGAATTGGCCGGTGAGGGAATTTTTATTAGCCATGACTTGGGTCGGAGTGCCGGCGGCAACAATGTGACCGCCGTGTTTGCCGGCCCGTGGGCCGAAGTCCACCAGATAATCGGCTTGAAGCATGATGTCTTTGTCGTGCTCGACTACAATAATAGTGTTGCCCAGATCGCGGAGTTTTTTTAAAGTGGCGATTAGTTTTTGATTATCCCGTTGGTGGAGGCCGATGGAGGGTTCGTCTAAAACATAAAGCACGCCGGTGAGGCCGGAACCAATTTGGGAAGCGAGGCGGATACGCTGGGCTTCGCCGCCGGCCAAAGTCCCGGCCTGACGGGAAAGAGTCAAATAATCCAGGCCCACGGAAAGCAAAAATTCCAAGCGGGTGTTAATTTCTTTAAGAATCAGTTTGGCGATGGCTAACTCTTTGGAGTTTAACTGACTGTCATTTTTAGTTATGGTTAAACAATCTTTAATGGAGAGAGTGGTTAATTCATAAATATTTAAATTATTAAAAGTAACGGATAAGGCCTCAGGTTTTAAGCGGCTGCCCTGGCAAGTGGGGCAAACTTCTTCATTCATGTATTTGCTGATTTCACTGCGAATAAAATCCGAGTCGGTTTCGCGGTAGCGGCGTTCGAGATGAGTGACAAAACCTTCCCAAATGACGGAGCCGTAAAGCAGTTTAAGCTGAAAAGATTCCGGCAGTTCTTTCCAGCTTAGTTTGGGGTCGATTTTTTCCAATTGAAACAGGGTTTCGATTTTGGGCCGGATCCAGGTGCCGACGGACATTTGAGTGGCCAAAGGAATAATCGCGCCTTCAAAAACCGATAAAGCCGGAGCGATTAATTTATTTAAATCAATCTTTAATAAGGTGCCCAGGCCGGTGCAGTTGGGGCAGGCGCCATGGGGAGAGTTAAAAGAAAACAAGCGCGGAGCCAGTTCCGGCAAGGATAAATTGCAGTCAGGACAGGCGTATTTTTGGGAAAATAAATGGTCGGTAAAGTCTTTGGGCTGGTCAGGAAAGGTTAAAGACGGGTCGTTAATTTGGCTGATAATACTCAGGCCGCCGGATAAATCATTGGCTTTTTCCAGGCTGTTGAATAAGCGGGAGTGAAGTCCGGTTAAATCTTTTTTGGTGATGCTTAAGCGTTCGATAACAACGTCGATGGTGTGGCGGTTGGTTTTAATTAATAAAAAGTCATCAGTTAAGTTGTGGATTTGGCCGTCGAGCCGAATTTTGCTGTAGCCTTTTTTGGTTAAACTTTTGAATAGTTCGGTAAACTCGCCTTTTTTGTCCTGAATGATTGGCGATAAAATCATAAAGCGGGAGGGTTTTTGGCCGACCAAGGATTCAACGATCAGGTTTTTAATCTGGTTAACAATTTGATCGATGGTTTGCGGGCTGATTTCCCTGGCGCAATGGTGGCAGTGAGGCCGGCCGGCGCGGGCATAAAGAAGTCGAAGATAGTCATAAATTTCGGTGATGGTGCCGACGGTAGAGCGCGGATTACGGGAAGTGGTTTTTTGGTCGATGGCGATGGCCGGAGACAAGCCGGATAAACTATCGACGTCGGGTTTGGTCATGAGGCCCAAAAATTGACGGGCGTAACTGGATAGCGATTCAACGTAGCGGCGCTGGCCTTCGGCGTAAATCGTGTCAAAAGCCAAGGAGCTTTTGCCGGAGCCGGACAGGCCGGTGAAAACCACCAGTTTTTCCTTGGGAATATCCAAGTCGATATTTTTTAAGTTGTGCTGGCGGGCGCCCCGGACTTTAATCAAGTTGTCCATATTGATCCCTTAATTTGGCGGCCAGTTCAAAGTTTAAATTTTTGGCAGCCAATAACATTTTTTTCTTCAGAGTTTTTTTCATTTTTTGTTTATCGTCGGCGGTTAAATTGGTTGGGTCAAAGGGAATTATTTTTGGTTCTGTCACCTGGGCGATCAGGCGGTCGCGAATTGGTTTACTGATGGAGATGGGTTTAATATGGTGTTTTTGGTTGTAATTCAGCTGAATTTGGCGGCGGCGGGAAACTTCGTCAATGGCCCGTTGCATCGAGCCGGTGATCCGGTCGGCATACATAATTACTTGGCCGGATAAGTGGCGGGCGGCGCGGCCCATGGTTTGAATTAAGGCGGTGGCGGAGCGCAAAAAGCCTTCTTTATCAGCGTCCAAAATAGCGACTAAACTAACTTCGGGTAAGTCCAGGCCTTCGCGCAATAAATTGATGCCGACTAAAACATCGAAGTTGCCGGAGCGAAGATCAGCCAAGATATCCGAGCGTTCCAAAGTAACGATATCGCTGTGGAGGTATTTGACCTTCAAGGATAATCCCTGAAGGTATTCGGAAAGGGCTTCGCTGTTTTTTTTGGTTAAGGTGGTGACTAAAACGCGTTCTTTTTTGGCCACCCGGAGTTTGATTTCCCTAACTAAGTCGTTTATTTGACCGGAGGTTTTACGGATGGAAATAACAGGGTCGATTAAGCCGGTGGGGCGGATTAATTGTTCCACGACTTCCCCACTTTGGGAAATTTCCCAGTCGTTGGGAGTGGCGGAAACATAAATGGTTTGAGGGACGAGGTGGAGAAATTCCAGAAATTTTAATGGGCGGTTATCAATGGCGGCGGGTAAACGGAAACCGTAATCGATTAAAGTTTGTTTGCGGGATTGGTCACCGTTATACATGCCGCGGATTTGGGGAACGGCCATGTGGGATTCGTCGATGACGGTTAAGAAATTAGCGGTATTGAATTTTTTGGAGGCGTGGGAAAAATAATCCAGCAAAGAAAAAGGCGGGTCGCCGGGATTGCGGCCGTCAAAATAACGGGAGTAGTTTTCAATGCCGTTGACAAAACCCAGAGATTCGATCATCTCCAGGTCGTAGTTAACTTTTTGTTCCAAACGAAAGGCTTCAATTATTTTGCCCTGCTTTTTAAAATCTTTGAGGCGCTGGTTTAAATCCTGTCGAATTTTCTTTATGGCATCTTTTTGGGTAATGGGATTAGTCAGGTAATGTTTGGCGGGGTAAATTGTTTCGCGCCTGGGGCTAGTCCGGGATTCAGGCAAGGGTTCGAGACTGATTGGATCGACCCGGTCCATAGACTCGATTTGGTTATCCAGGAGAGTTATTTTAAGGCAGTAATCAGTGTAGGCCGGGTGAATGAGCAGGTTTTCGCCTTTTAACTGCCAGATACCGCGTTTGAGTTGTATATCATTGCGTTCGTATTGCAAATCGGCCAGGCGGGTAAGAACCGTGGTTTTGTCGATGAGCTGGCCTTCGATCAATTCTAAGACATATTGGCCATATTTAACCGGCGAACCGAGGTTATAAATACAAGAGACGGAAGCAACGACAATCGTGTCCGGCCGGGTGAGCAAATTGGCGGTGGCGGAAAGGCGAAGTTTGTCGATTTCGTCGTTAATATTGGTTTCTTTTTCAATATAGGTGTCGGTTTTGGGAATATAAGCTTCGGGCTGGTAATAGTCGTAATAAGAGACAAAGTAAGAAACGGCATTTTGGGGAAAGAAGTCCCGGAATTCCTGGTAAAGCTGGGCAGCTAAGGTTTTATTGTGGGAAATGATCAGGGTGGGTTTTTGCACGGCTTGAATGACGTTGGCAATAGTAAATGTTTTGCCACTGCCGGTGACCCCCAGGAGAGTTTGGTGGGATTTATTTTGTTTCAGACCGGAAACCAATTGGTTAATAGCTTGGGGTTGGTCGCCGGTGGGTTTAAAAGTGGACTTTAGGGAAAATTGCATAACCTTATATTATAATCGAAGTTAAGATATGAAGCGAGCGTGGGTGTTTACTAATGGAGAGTTGAGCTGTGCGCCGAAAATTAAGCGGCAAGCCGGAGATATTTTGATTGGGGTAGATGGCGGAACCATGCATATTTTAAAGCTGAGGCTGAAGCCGGATTTAATTATCGGGGATATGGATTCGCTAAAGAAAATTCCGGCCGGAGTGAAAGTAATTAAATATCCAAAAGATAAGGATTTGACGGATACGGAGTTAGCCTTAAATTACTGCGAGAAAAAGAAAATTAAAGAAGTAATTGTCGTTGGGTTTTTGGGAAGAAGATTAGATCACATGATCAGCAATTTAATGGTGATGGCCAAGAGCAAGCTGAAGATTAAAGTGATTGAGGGCAATCAGGAGCTGCAAATTGTCAGAGATACAATAACTATAACCGGGGAAAAAGGCGATCTGGTGTCGCTTGTTCCCCTATTGGGTGATTGTCAGAAAGTAACTACCAAAGGATTGAAGTGGGGCCTGCGAGGTGAGACCTTGCAGGTTGGGAAAGGGAGAGGGGTGAGCAATGTGATGATGGGAAAATCCGCAAGAGTCAGTTTAACCAAGGGTTGTTTGTTGGTAGTGAAGACAGTTGTATAATTAGGAAATTAAGATATGGGCCGGTAGCTCAGCGGTAGAGCAATCGCCTCTTAAGCGATTGGTCCTGGGTTCAAATCCCAGCCGGCTCACAGAGATAAAAGGATTGATATAGTAACCTTTTTAAGGTTTAGTGCACTCGGA
>ERZ1292623.2801-Hain-H51-01um-R1-2801-length-15298-cov-14_pt1 | contig 15298 bp, 13 predicted proteins | sample MGYA00564398_ERZ1292623 | MGnify/ENA primary metagenome ERZ1292623 (study PRJEB36523, sample SAMEA6512633) | groundwater metagenome | collected 2019-01-07 | study: AquaDiva: Metagenomics assemblies of 32 groundwater samples
AGGTTTTACGAGCCCGCGATAACCCGCCTGCCGGCGAGGCAGGCAAGATTGTTGTCTGGGGAGATGGATCTGAGGAAAGAGACTTGCTTTACGTTTCAGATTTGGTCGATTTTGTGGAAGATATTTTAAAAAAACAAAAAGATCCGTTTGAATTAATTAACATTGGGCAAGGAAAAGCCTTCTCCGTAAAAGATGTGGTAAGGAAGATTATTGAGGTTTCCGGAAAAAAAATAAAATTGGAATTTGATCTATCCGCGCCCACGATTAAATTTAATTTGTCTGTTAATATTGATAGAGCACGAAAAAAATATAACTGGAAACCAAAAATTTCTCTTGAAGAAGGAATAAAAAAAACAATATCTTGGTATAAGCAAAGCTTAGAAAAAAAATAAATGAGAAATACCAAACACAACTTCTATAAGGATAAAAATATACTTGTTACCGGCGGGACTGGTTTAATTGGAAGACCTTTGGTTAAGATGCTTATTGAGGTCGGAGGCAAGGTTACGGTTGCTTCTTTGGATGATCGATCACGTGCCCACCCCGAAGCGAAATTTTTAAAGCTCGACCTTACCGATATTAATAATTGCCTTAAAGCTGTTCGTGGAATGGATTACGTGTTTCACCTTGCTGGCATAAAAGGATCTCCTAAGATGACAAAAGAACGCCCAGCAAGTTTCTTTGTCCCGACAATTCTTTTCAATACTAATATGATGGAGGCGGCGCGGCGTGCCGGAGTAAAACATTATCTTTATACTAGCACGATTGGGGTATATGCACCGGCCCAAGTTTTTTACGAAGATGATGTCTGGAAGACTTTTCCTTCTGAAAATGACAAATTTGCCGGATGGGCAAAGCGCATGGGAGAACTCCAGGCGCAGGCCTATAGAATAGAATACGGCTGGGATAAGGTTTCCATTGTTAGACCTGCGAATGTATACGGGCCTTACGATAATTTTGATCCTGAGAACGCGATGGTAATTCCCTCACTCATCGCGCGCGCACTTGGTGGAGAAAATCCGCTTGTGGTATGGGGCGACGGAACGCCTATTCGCGATTTTATCCATGCGAGGGACGTTGCCTGCGGAATGATGTTAGCTGTTCAAAAAGAAGTCAATGTGCCCGTTAATTTGGGTAGCGGTACCGGAGTGACAATAAAACAGATTGCAGAAACAATTGCCAGATTCGTACCGGGAGGGCCTATTAAAATTGTTTGGGATAAGAAAAAGCCCATGGGTGACAAAAAAAGACTAATGGATATAACAAGGGCAAAAAAACTTCTTGAATTTAAACCAATTGTCTCACTTGAGCAAGGAATTAAAGAAACCATAGAGTGGTATCTAAAAAACAAAGTTCTATTAGATAAGAGATATAACGTTTTTTATGAAACCAAATCCTAAAAAGAAAAAAAGTAAGTATTTAATTACCGGTACCACAAGTGGACTGGGTAAGTATCTTCAGGATCAATTGAGCGGAATTTCTTTTAATAGAGATAGTACGACAGTAGAAGAAGTAGATGTAATTATTCACTGCGCGTTTAATAGTGCAAGGGAAATTAACTACAGAAATCTTTATCGATATCTTTCTGACAATATTTTTCTAACCAAAAAATTAGCCAAAATCCCTCATAAAAAATTTATTTACATTTCATCCGTGGATGTGTACCCAAAAAATAATAAAAAACATTCCGAAAATGAAGTAATAGATATTAACCAAACATCTAGCATTTATGCGACAACCAAGCTTATGTCAGAAAGTATAATCCAAAATCTTTGCCCCAATTTTTTGATACTAAGATGCACGGCTCTCTTAGGTAGGGATTCTAGAGAAAATAGCTTGATAAAAATTATAAAAGAAGAGAATCCAACCCTAACTTTATCTGCCGACTCCGTATTTAACTATATTTTACATAAAGATGTTTTAGAATTTATAAAGATAGCCGTTGAGAAAAATTTACAAGGAGCATACAATCTGTCATCATCAAAAAATATCACTCTTCTCGAAATAACCGAACTACTTGGAAAGAAAGTTAGTTTTGGGAATTATACGTACAATGTAGGAAATATAGATAATGAAAAGGCTTCCAAACTACTTCCAAGTTTTAAAAAGACTTCACGGGAAGTGGTAAGTGAATTAACAAAATTAATAGCATGAAAACGACTCTTTTTGTTCCAACTTTAAATGAAATCGAAGGCATGAAAACTATAATGCCGCGCGTAAAAAAACAGTGGGTTGATGAAATCTTAGTGCTTGATGGTGGCTCTACGGACGGTACGGTAGAATATGCAAAATCGAAAGGTTATCGGATAGTCATGCAAAAATCAAAAGGCATCACAAATGCCTATCGTGAGGCCCTAAAGGTCGCCAAAGGTGACTATATTATAGCTTTTAGTCCGGATGGAAATTCTGTTCCCGAGGTAATACCAAAACTCGTCCGAAAAATAAAGGAAGGTTACGACATGGTAATTGCCTCCCGATATAAAGGAAACGCAAAAAGCGATGACGATGATCCTGTCACGGCTTTTGGCAACTTCCTGTTTACAAAAATAATCAATATAGCTTTTGGCGGGAACTATACGGATACACTTGTGATGTTCCGGGCGTTTAAGAAAGATATAGTTCAGAAAATTCCAATCGGTATTCCAAGAGCCGGATTAGAACCGATTCTGTCGATTCGATGCGCTAAACTGAAACTTAAAGTCACCGAAATTTCGGCAAGTGAACCTAAACGTATTGGCAGTGCACGCAAGATGAACCCCCTTTTAAACGGCTTGGATATTCTCCGCTTGATCTTTTCGGAGTTAATACACTAACAAGAGACGCTAGATACGTGTATTGCGCATTTCTTATTTTTAGATATAATGAGGCAACTCGCGATTATGGGTTTAAAGAAATTGAAGATTAAAAAGCTTATAAATTTCGCTGATAAGCGACCGTTGATTGTTTTTATTTTCCTCGCAGTAATTGTCTTCTTTCTTTTTCGCGACTTATTCAGCTCTTATTTCGAAGCAGATGAATGGTTTCATTATACATATTATTTCCCATTAACACGTAAGCCTGATGGATTTTTAACAGCCATCATATCAACAATCATAAGCTCGGGTCCACTTTCGGCCGGACAGCACGTTATTCCAGTAGCATCCGCAATCTATTTTTTAAATACAAAATTTTTTGGTTTGAATTATGCTCCATATGCGTTCATGTCCTTGTTGCTTCATTCTATAAATAGCTTCTTAGTATTCCTTATTATGAGAGCGTTTCTTGATAAAAGAGAAGTAGTTACTAAGAATATCTTTGCTCTCCTTTCGGGTTTGTTTTTTGCATTATCACCACAACCTTCCCACGCGATAACTGGTGCTGCGCCATTTTATGGACAGAATATTTTGTCCGTGACTTTTTTCCTATTGTGTATTTTTTCATTTAAGCTTGCATATATTCGTAAAAACAAGAAACTTATATATCTTTCGATACTGTTTCTCTTTTTAGCTCTTTTCACCAAAGAAACAGCGGTATTTCTTTTTGGGCTGCTCCCATTCATGGTTATAATCGAAAAAAAGATTTTTCCTCTGAAATTTTTAGCCAAATTGTTTGTTATATGCCTTATCGTATACGTCATATTTCGTTTTTTAGTTCCGAATGTTTACCAGGGAGTATGGCCGTTAGTTGATAGATTAATAGGAAACTATGTTTCATCATCTCTCCCTTCTTGGCAAAAGCAATCAGTCCAAGAAATAACGACAAGTGATACTGGTACAATTGTAAGTCGCGACCTCTCATTTTATAAAAATGTACCTGGGGAGGTAATTTTGCGTACCGTGACCTTTCCGTTTAGAATGACAGGCACTTTATTTTTCCCAAGACCAACAGTATTTTCCATCGTAGAATTTATTACCCCAATTGTTGTTCCCTTGCCCGATTCTTCCGCACGACTTAGCTTCTCATATGGTGCAGGAAATTTTAGCGTCATCTACTTAGCGGCCTTAGGTATTCTTATCTTTTGCACAAAATTAATAATAAAATTTATCCGTAAGGGCTATTTGGATGATGTGCGAGTATTAGTAACCGGACTTGCGATTATTGTACTTTCAACGCTGCCGTTAGTTGCAATTATGTTTTCCTTTCCGCGCTGGGGATATGATTTTTATTTTGATTCCCGATTTTATTATAATCCCAATGTTGGCGCCGCGATAGTATTTCCATTTTTGATTTTAGGAATTGCAAACTTTCTTTCAAAAGCCATTCGAAGAGAAGCATTTTTCCCCATGATTGCCATACTCGTTTTTATAGTTTGGCTGATTAATAATATTATTGTGCTAAAGGGAGACATCAGGTATAACACCCAAAATTTTCAACCGGATCGACGGGAGGTCGTTACGCAGCTGAAAGATCATCTTCCAAAACTTCCCGAGAAAATTGTTTTTTATATGGAAACAGACGGACTTTCTGCCTATGGACCAAAACTTCCATTTCAAACTGGCGTTCCTCAAGCATTAACAGTTATTTATTACGATAGAAGCCCTTTGCCGGATAGTTTTTTTAATAAAGCACTTTTTGACGGTATGCCTCAAGGATATTCAAATTCGCAAGATAAGGGATTCGGATACTATACGTCCAAAAAAGATCTTTCCGAAGCTCTTATTTTGAGAAAGTTTGAACTTTCCGATGTCCATGCATTTTATTATAAGTCGTTGAAAGGCAAGCTTTTGGATAAGACCTTGCAGGTTAGAAAAGAAATGCAGGATTATCTTAATCAAACAGATATACCTGATTGGAGGAAATTTAACGGTCCCTCGTTAGGAATAAAGTTTCTTTATCCTCAATTAACAAAGGTTGAAGATTTAAAGATAACTGATACAAATACTATAAAGTCATTATTGCTCAAAGATCCAGAATTTAGCGCGGAAATTTTTGCTATAACTGTTTCCCCTGCGTTTAATATTCATGATAACATTCAATTTCCAAGTCAAAAAGACGGAGTACCCTTAATTTTTCAAGACACTATCGAAAAGAATGTTTTTTTTGACAAATATCGTTCTAATAAATTAACCGTAACCAATGAAGATATGCCTCGATATTTTATAAAATTTAATGATATACTAATCTACATCAAAATAGGAAACAGCAGTCCAGAAGGTTTAAGGATTATAGAACGAATCTTAGGATCTTTAGAAATTATTGATGAAAAATAAAAAAATTAACTTTGAAGAGGATTATTTTGAAGGATATTACAAGGGGATTGCCAATTTCACTAAAAAGAGAGATAGAGAACTCGCGAATTGGTTTAGGGGAATTTTTGAATACATAAACAACTATTATCCTCTAAAAAAGGGAAAAGGTAAAAAGCTGATCGAATTTGGCTGCGCAACAGGAGCAGCTTCCTCGGTCTTGAGAGACCTTGGTTGGAACGTTACCGCAACAGATGTTTCAAAGTATGCGGTTCAAAGAGCTCAAAAAAATTTCAAAAACATAAAATTTTTAGTTCACGACATGGAAAAACCATTCAAGAAAGATAAGTTCGATCTTGCGGTTGCGTTTGATGTTATTGAGCATTTGCCTAGTCCTGAGGTCGGTATAAGAAATGTGCACAATCTTCTCAGGAAAAACGGGGTAGCCATTTTTACTACTCCTAACGATTACAGTCATGTGTATAATGACCCAACCCATATTAGCGTCAAGAAGCCTCGTGAATGGGTAAGAATTCTAAAAAAAGTAGGATTTCAAAACATTTCTGTAAAGCAGGTGGCTCTTGTGCCGTACTTTTATAGATGGCACCAAAGACTTGCTTTTGTTTTTCCTTTCGAAGTAAACTTTAAATATATAATTTCACCCGTCATATTAATTGCTAGAAAATGAAAAAAATAAATATTATCGAGCTTCTTATAATTATCGGATTAGGTTTAACACCGCTTTTATGGTTCCATGGCAATCAAGTAATTCTGGGTCATGACGCAGGGTTAACTTTATCTCCGATCTCTCATTTCTTCGATAGACTTTATGCTTGGACAGAAAGATTTGGTTTTGGAAGCGATCAAACTTACGCTATATCGGGATTTTTTATACACGGTCTTGAGGCTTTAACCGCATCTCTGGGTTTTAATCTCCAAAATATTCAAAAAATTGTTTTTATTTTTTGGTTTTTACTTCCTGGGCTTACGATGTATTATTTTTCTACCTCTCTAAGCAAAAAACTCAATCTTAAATACTTCGCGCTCCCAGCATCTATTTTCTATATGTTTAACCATTTTCTTCTGCAAGGATGGTTTGTGGCAGAAAGAACAAAGTTTTCCGTATACGCAGCTTTACCTCTTGTTATGGCTTTCTTATTTGATTGGGAAGAAAAAAGAAGATCAACTTTTAAAACTGCACTTCTTCTTTCTTTAACTCTTTTCTTTTTAAATGGGGAAGCAAGTTTACCGCTATTCGGCGGTCTTATTCTTTCCTTTATAGTCTTTATAATATTCTACTTTGTACGTGGATTTTCTTGGAAGAAGCTAAAAAAACTCAGCAAATTAGTGAGCATAACTACCCTAATTAGCGCATTTCTTAATGCTTACTGGATACTTCCTTACGGACATTATGTTTTACAAGCTTACTCAAATCAAATCTCACAAGCTGGGGGTCTTGGTGGAGTTTTAGGGTGGATAGATTACGTCAGTGGAAACAGCTCTCTATCCAATCTTTTCAGACTTCAAGGAATACCAGAGTGGTATCTCAACAATCTCCATCCTTACTCATCACCTTTTTTGAATAACCCACTTTTAATAGCAATAAGTTTTCTGATTGCTATTAGTGCTTTCTTGCCGCTATATCTGATCAAGGAGTCTGACAAAAGAAAAAAAATTATACTCTTTTCTTTTTTGGCCTTACTTGCAATGATTTTTATGGCTGGTTCACATCGGCCTTTTGGAGCCATTTATGTTTTTCTTATAAATTTCTTTCCGGGGTTTATAGCTTTTAGGAATCCTTTATATAAATTTGCACCGGCCCTCTGGTTTTCATATGCTATTTTAATAGGTTTTACAATCAATTATTTCTTGCAGAAGATGGAACTTCGCAGAAAATTATTGGTTTATAGTTTATATTTTGCTTTATCTTTTGGAATTATTCTGTACAGCTTCCCATTCCTAACAGGCTCTTTTTTCGACTATATGGTTGGACTCAGAAGCATGAGAGTTGATGTCCCTCAATACGTTTTAGATTTTAGAAAATGGGTTGAATCGTCTGATAGAATAGGCACAAAAGTTTTGGCCCTTCCCCCTCCTAATTCTGAAAACAAATTTGATGCTTACACTTGGGGATATTGGAGTCTTTCCCCATTAACTAGCTTGCTGACAAATGCTCTAGTTATTAACGAAAGCAATTTTATGTCAGCGTCAGAGATTCGCCTCGTAGAAACTCTTTATAAAATGATGAAGATGAATGAACCTGGATGGCAGAATTTCGCAAGCCTTCTGGGAATAAAATCCTTTCTTCTAAGAAAAGATTTTGTGTGGAACTTAAAAGGTTCGCCAACATACAATCCTTTAGAATATGAAGAAGCTTTGAAAAGTTCTGATTTGAAGCTAGTCAAAAAATTTGGCGAATGGGAGGTTTACGATTTCAAGGACGAGAGTATTTCTAACATAGAACTGTTTTCGAATGTCAACTATTTAGTTGGGGACGTTACAGATATTGGTAAAGTTTCTTCTCTTCCCGATTTTAGCGCAAAAGAACCCATATACGTTTCAGCTACTGTTAGTGATGACTCGGAAGAGATTTTAAAGATGAAGGACAAATTATATTTAGTTCCAGCCTGTGTTTCATGTAATCTACAACATAAGTTTATTAATATTGATCTTTTTAGGCCGTTAATTACACGAGAGTCTATATTCTATCCCTTAGTAGTTATTAAAACTAGACTTGAGGAAAAAAAATTGATTTCAAGACCGGAAAAGGTTAATTATTATCTTTATAAATCTTTGAGAAATACTCTTGCCTTAGATATGTTTGTTTCCCAGAAAAAAGACTCAGAGCTTTTAAAAGACGAGCTTTCTGATTACGGAAAATCATTAGAAAGCCTAGATAAACCTCTCAATGATTATCTCTCGTCAGTAGAAACTATAGATAATAATTTTTTGCTGGAATTAAATGATGTTTTAAGGATAGAAAAAACAATAATCATCAGAAATTCTAGCGATCTTTCCGACAAGGAAACGCTAGATCTTTTAAACGAAAAATACAGGTTTTTGGAAAATGTAAAGGAAAAAGTTGATAGCGTTATATGGAGAACAACAGACGAAATTAATAAAAGATTTTTAGTAGTCTCAAATTCAGATTTAGAATTCGATTTTCTTTATAGGACAAATTTTTCAGGTACTCTATCAGCAATGGTTAATTTTACACTGGACGACAAAAATTATGAAGTTGACCCAAAATCTCTCTCATCCGGGTGGTTCTCATTAGGCAATCTATCTCTTTCAAAGGGAATACACAAATTAAAGGTGGAACAACCTAAAGAGAATCTTTACCCTGGATCTTCTTCTATTCAGCTTAATTCTTCGTCTGATTTTTCTTGTTTTTCATCAAATACAATAACCGGGAACAAGAATGATATCTATAAAATATCCTTCCAGCATAAACGACTTGCTGGAGGCAAGAAGTTTTTTGCCAAAATTCTCTCTGGTAATATAAATCCTAATCCTTTGGACACAACAGGTGACATCTTGAATTCAACTTCAGTTTGGGATAGCTATGCCATAGTGTACCTTTTAGGAGAAGTTGAGTCCTTCTATTTAACAATTTGTAATCTGCCTTCGCCGGATAAAGAGGAATTTACATCATCAATAGAGTTAAAAGACATAAATATTAGAAAAGTTGCTGTTCCTGATGTTGTTTTATACCATTCTTCTTCTGCTGGGGAGCCTGTGAATAGTAAATTCGATAAAGTATCACAAACAGAGTATTCTGTTTCTTTAGGCTCGGATAATAGAAAGAAAGCAATAATGCTCGGTGAATCATACAATAAAAATTGGGTTTTAGAAGATTCTAAAGACAGTATCAAATTTACTGCAAATGGTTATGCTAATGGATGGATAATAAAAGGAGACAAGAAAGATATACGCATAAAGTATAAACTACAAGATTTCGTAAGCTTAGGATTTGCTATGAGTGGCGTTTCATTTACTTTGAGTGCCTTGTATTTGTTAACAATGTTTAGAAAAAAATGAATAGAGTCAAGGAATATCTTTCCGAAACATATAAATGGTATGGCTCAAATATGCAAAAAATTATTTTTGTTATTGGGCTGCATATTGTTTTGTCATATTTTGTAAATCTGCCATACATTAATATCTTTACCAGTCTTTTTTCTTTCTTACCATATTTTTTTGATTGGATTGCAATTTTAATTCTCTTTAAACCTAAAAAAGAATTAATTCTGAAGACAGGGATTCTATTATTTGCAGTCAGTTATTTTTTTGCGTTAATAAAATTAAATTTTGTTCTTGAGGTTCTCGGAGAAGTAAGTTTTTTAATGATTGGAACTTATGTTATCCTATCGCTTCGCGAAATAAGGGAAAAAAGTAATTAACGGAAGGGGACAGCCTTATTATTTCTGGATTTTCTAAAACCTAGTTCCGAATGCTTAAAATTTGCTATGCACGCCGATACCAAATGTCCTATCATCATATGAACATCTTCAGTCGGTCCGTAATGAGCGGTTTTTACTATTAGCGGAACGTCAACGATTTGAGCAAGTTTTCCACCACTGTTAAAACCCGTAAGACCAATTGTTTTTGCTCCAACTTTTTTTGAATAAAGTATTGCGTTAATAACGTTTTTTGTATTACCACTACCCGATATTGCAATTACAACATCGTCTCGCTCTAGAAGATTGCGAAGTTGCTGAAGAAAGATATCATCATAGCTTAAGTCATTTGCGTATGCAGTAATTAGCGCAACATTATCTGTTAAGGATATAACATGAAGCCGTTTTTCACTCTTGTCATAGACGCGAGCCAGCGTTCCTTTACCTAGATCTGCTGCCATGTGAGATGAGGTACTTGCTGCTCCTCCGTTTCCTAGTATATAAATATTTTTATCTGTTTGATATGCAACAAGTATAACTTCAATTATTTTTGCAATTGATTTTTTATCAAGCAGAACTATGCATTTTATAACTTCCTGAAAGTATGAATCTATAAAATGCAATATCAATTCTTGGACAGCTGCTTGGGATTTACTGCCTTTTGTCATTATTCACTTACAAAAATAATTTTACTGCCTTGAGGTTCCAAATTAAAATCCGTAGGTTTTAATTCTTTCAAGCTTTGAAGTATTCTACCACGATTTCTCTCTTTAGCATAGAGCAATAAAAATCCTCCACCTCCAGCACCTAATATTTTTCCTCCCTCTGTGCCGTTTTTCTTTGAAATCCTATACCAGTTATCAATTGTTCTTGAGCTAACTCCCTGGGCCATACGTCTTTTTAGCATCCAGTTTTGATCAAGGAGTTGCCCAAAGTCATCAATCGAATTATCGCTAAGATCCTTTCGCATTTCATGAGCAAGCATAACCATTTGATCCATAATTCCACGACTTTTGGCTACTTTTGCCATATTCTGGCTTTGTTTCTCTAAAATTTTATTGCTTGATCGAGTCAAGCCTGTGTATAAAAGTAAAAGTTGCTTCTCAAGTTTTTTTTTGATTTCAAGTGAACAGATGATCGGGTTTAGGGTAACGCTACCGTCTGGTAAAAATTGGATAAACTGAAAACCTCCATAAGCTGCAATATATTGGTCTTGTTTGCCAATTGGATTTTTGAGAATTTCGATTTCAATTTCGCAAGCCTCTTTTGCTAGCTGTTCGGCCGACACATATTTGCCTTTGTAAGCATACAGTGCGTTTAGAAGTCCAACGGTGTAAGAACTTGAGGAACCAAGCCCTGTTCCTTCAGATGGAATATCTGCCATTGACGTTACTTCTATTCCACGCTCGATTCCTACCATTTTTAAGCACTCACGTATTAAAGGGTGCTCAATTTGAGAGGCGTTATCAACATTTTCAGTCTGTGAATAGGAGGCTCTAATTTTATTATCGAATTTTTTGTTAACTGTAATGTAGATATATTTATTAATCGCCGTTGTTACAACAGCACCGGGTTTATATTTATAGTAGGCAGAAATGTCTGATCCTCCTCCAACAAAACTTATCCGAAGAGGAGTACGAGAAATTATCATTTTCGAAGTAGTTTTTCTAATTCTTTCAAGCGCTCTGGCGTTCCGAAGTCCATAGTAAGTTCTTCCGTATTATAACCATAAATAGGAACATTTTCATCAAGTAACTTTGTCAAAAGATTATGTTCAAAGTCATATGGAGTTTTGGCAAGTAAATATTTTTTAATATTTTTGCTTACTAAATACACAGCTGCTAGATTATAAGGATTTGTTGGAATTTGAGTATGTGGTTTTTTTAGAATTTTTGTTATTCGTGCATCCGAATTAAATTTGACAAGGTTGGAGTCTTTTGGATGCTCACTTGGGTGAATAGCAGCAGTGACGACCGCTTTCTTTTTTTTGTGAAAAGCGAGCATTTTCTTTAAATTAATTTCTGAGTACACATCTCCGAATAATAAGAAAAAGTCTTCTTCAATTATATCTTTTACTAAATTTAATATGCCTCCCGTGCCAAGCGGTTTCTTTTCCTGAGTAAGTTTTATAAGAACTCCATAATCTTTTCTCTCGACATAATCCTTAATTTTGTTAGCCAAATATCCAGTACATATTATGATACTTTGAAATTCATTCGTTTTTAAATGTTCAATTATGTGATCAAGGAAAGGTTTGCCTTTTAATGAAATTAGGAGCTTAGGAGTATTGGGGAAATTTTTAAGCATTCTCGTTCCTTTTCCTCCTGCAATTATTACTGCCTGCATATTAATCGGTTAAAACTCCTCTCAAACCTTCTTTAAGGCTCACTTTTGGTTTCCAGCCAAAAGCTTTCTTTGTTTTTTCATAAGAACCGTATTCATCCTTCATCTCATCAGTTCGATACAAATCGGAATTAGACTTTAGCTTAATATCAAACCCTTTTATTTTAGCAATTATTCTGATAATCTCTTTAGCGCTTGTCCCTTTGTTTGTACAAATATTATATATTGATACTCCAGGTTTCTCTCGTCTTTCGATTGCTAAAATAAAAGCATTGACTAAGTCATCAATATAAACATAATCTCTTTTCGTTTTGGTATCGCCTAACACTATTTCTCTTTTTCCGCGATTAAGTTGTTTGAGAATTGTAGGAATAAGAAAATTTATATTCTGTCCCGGGCCATAAACATTAAAAATTCTAAAAATTATAAACTCTTTTTGATCATTAGCGTAAAAATCAATCAGCTTTTCTGTTATCAATTTGGACTTACCAAGTGTGTTTTGTGGGTTTGCAGGATGGTTCTCAGAAATCGGTAAATGAACAATCTTGCCGTAAACTTTTCCAGTTGAGCTATACAAAAATTTTCGAGATTTCTTTGATTTTGAAAAAGCATCTAGAATATTTTTTGTTCCCTGTAGGTTAGTCTCAAGCGCTTCAAATTTATTTTCTTCGATGTCCTTATGTTGTGTAAGAGCAGCAAGATGAACAACAACCTCAGCGCCGCGAATTGCCCCCCCGACAATTCTGCGATCAAGAACGCCTCCTTCATCATGGGGAAGTCCGCTAACAATATGTCCTCTTTGAATAAGCGCTCGGCCTAAGTGCGTTCCTATAAATCCATTAATTCCTGTAATTAATATTCTCATATTATTTCTATGTCATCCTGAACACTAGTGAAGGATCTTTACGTTAAGATTCTTCGTCTACGACTCAGAATGACAAGACTAGTTTTTAATAACTGTTGGCGTCAATTGACTCTCTCCAATAGTTAAGAGTAGATTCCAAAGTTTGTTCAAGTTTTATTGTAGGTTTCCAACCTGTCAATTCCTCAAACTTCTCAAACTTACCAATCAATATATTTAGTTCCGTAGGTCTAACACGTTCCTTATCGACCTCGTATTTTATCTTATCTCGCGCTGGCGATAGCTTTATAAGCATTTTCAAACATTGTTTGATTGTGTAGATTTGATCAGAGCCAATTAAATAAAGTTCCCCTGGAATTCCTTTTTCCATTGCGAGAAAATAGGCGCGAGCCATGTCTTTCACGTCTGTAAAATTTCTTTTAGCCGAAAGATTTCCCACTTTTACTACTGGTTTTTGTAAGTCCCGCTCGATCCGTGCAATTTGGTAAGCAAATGAGGAAAGCGCTCCTAATATGTCTCTTCTTGGGCCCTCGTGATTAAATGCGCGAGTTCTTATGATTTTAAATCCATAAGAAGCTTGATAAGCCTGACACACTGCATCCTGGGCAGCTTTGCTCGCTGCATATAAATTTACAGGGGCAAGTATTGTTTCTTCTGTTATTGGTATTTTTTCTTTTGGTACGTCGCCATATTCTTCTGGCGTGCATGAGATCAAAATTCTTGGATTGAGGTTGGAGGTTCGGAGTGCTTCAAAGAGATTAATCGTACCAATTGCATTAACTTGCATGTAAGCCGAGGGCATATCCCAGCTAGGGCTTACCCAGGAAAGAGCTGCCAAATGATAAATGTAATCAGGTTTAGAAATTCTTAAAGCCTTAATAAGGCTAGTTTGATCAATGAGTTCGCCATCTATTAAAGTTATTTTATCTAGAATTTGACCAATATTCCGTAGCCGTGAATTAACTCGCTTGAGTCCAAATATTTTATAATTTGTATTCTCAAGAAGATAATCTGCAAGGTGACTTCCAACAAAGCCCGTAATTCCTGTAATTAATACTCTTTTTTGTCTATTCATTTAAGCCTGATTATACTCCCAACTGCAGTGAGAAAATCATTACAAACAAAATCAGGTTTAACATCGTATAGTGCGTCCTGACCTTTATAGCCTGTCATAACAATTACTGTTGGAACTTTAAGTTTTTTACCGGCTAAAATATCCTTTGTTTGATCACCAATTACACCAAATACTTTTTTCGAACCAAAAACAGCGAGCGCCTTTTTGTACATTGCAATATTAGGCTTCCTGCAATCGCATTCAATACGGTATTTCACAGCAAATGCAGGAATGTCAGGATGATTTTTCTCCGGATGATGAGGGCAAGAATAAATTGCATCAATATATGCATTTTCTTTTTTTAACTTATCAACCAACAGATCGTTAATTTTTATCAAATCCTTTATCGAAATCAATCCGCGGGCAATCACAGGCTGATTAGTTATAACTACAACTGCAATATTATTTTTGTTCAAGAGGGCAATTCCATCGATTACTCCTGGAAGAATCCGAATTTGCTTTTTATCCCGAAGATAGTTTAACTCCCCATTTATTGTTCCATCGCGATCCAAAAAAATAATGCCTTTATAATCTTTTTTATTTCTATAAATTTGTTCAATAAAATGTTGCATTTGTATCGATTGTTTATTTTTTACCGAAGGTCTTTCCACAATTTTTTTATTTCCCACAAAACATCTAGTATTACCCGGGGTCGTACAAAAGTATTTCTTTTTCCTACCCCATAAACTGTTCTTCCGCGAGTTCTTGGATAGTGCGTTACTCCAATTTGTCCTATTGAAAATCCATTTTTCTTGGCTTTTATTAAAACTTCAGCATCTATTAATCCGGTTTTAGACTTTAACTGTATATTATCAAAGACCTCTCTTTTATATAGCTTGAAGGAAGAATCGACATCTTTAACTTTAAAGTTAAATAAAATTCTAATAAGCAAATTGTAAACATTAGCAACAAAAATTCTCATAGGAGGATCCTGTCTATTAATTCTATAGCCTGAAATAATATCATAGGATTTTAGTAAGGGAAGTAGTTTGTCCATATCCCTTATGTCGAACTGATTATCTGAGTCAGTATAGAAGATCAGCTCTTTTGAAGAACGAGTGAAGCCCGATCGAAGTGCCGTTCCGTATCCTAATTTTCTTTTGAAATTGATTAATTCAATAAGTTTGTTTTCTTTGGTAAGATTTGAAACTATTTCTGCGGTTTTATCGGTACTTCCGCTGGCAATAACCAATATTTCATAATCTTTAAACCGTTTATGTAAGTATTTATTAACTGAAGAGACACAGTCTTTGATATTTTGCTCCTCGTTAAGAGCAGGCAAAAATACGGAGATGCTTTTATTAGCCATTAGCGAATTATACAAGATCACGCTTAAATTGTATAATGAATCAGCGACTATCCGAGGGCTATCAGCCCTCGGCTGTAAAGCTCTTTTCAAGATAGTAAAAAGAGA
>ERZ1292623.1492-Hain-H51-01um-R1-1492-length-22465-cov-4_pt2 | contig 15297 bp, 20 predicted proteins | sample MGYA00564398_ERZ1292623 | MGnify/ENA primary metagenome ERZ1292623 (study PRJEB36523, sample SAMEA6512633) | groundwater metagenome | collected 2019-01-07 | study: AquaDiva: Metagenomics assemblies of 32 groundwater samples
TTTATATCTAAATATGTTGTTAAATTTTGAAAAGAAACATATTTTGTATTAAAAACAAGAGTGCATTGTTTTTATATATGCTTTTTCATTTGTAATTTCATGCCAATAAACGCAGGTTACGAGTACTTTAATGCAGAAAAAAAGTATCTGGAAGCGCAGACTCTTGAGGAAAAGATTGCTTGTCTTAAAGAGTTGATTAAAGCGGCTCCTAAGCACAAATCAAGTGAGAATCTGCTGGCTGAGTTAAAAACCCGTCTAAGAAAATTCATGGAAAAGGCGGAGAAAAGTGCATCAGTAGGGAAAGGCAAAAAAGGAATAAGAAAAGAAGGGTTTCAAGTAATTCTAGTCGGTTATTCAAATTCAGGAAAATCGCAGCTCCTGGCTTCACTTACAAACGCCACCCCCAAAATATCTCCTCAACCATACACTACAATTGAGCCAGGCATAGGAACAATGTATTACGAAGGAGTCTCTGCCCAGATAGTTGACCTTCCAGCCCTAAACAGTAAAAATTTTGACATAGGGCTGTTGCACACAGCAGATTTGATCTTAATAACTGTATCTAAGTTAGAAGACTATTTCTTAGTGGACAAATCATTGGAAAGAGCTACAAGCAAAAGAATTCTTGTTATTACTCACACAGATTTATTGGATCCAAACGAGTTGCGCAGACTTGAGGCTCAATTAAAGTCAAAAAGGCTAAATTACATTTTAGTCTCAAGCAAAACCCATTCAGGAATTTCAGATCTTAAAAAAAAGATTTTCGATGGAATGGGAGTCATAAGAATCTATACTAAAGAGCCAGGAAAACCTGTCTCTATAATGCCAATAGTCAGGCCAATAGGTAGCACTGTAAAAGATGTAGCAGAATCAATTTACAAAGGATTTTCAAAGCAAATAACTGAAACACGCCTAACGGGACCCAGCGGTAAATTCGCAAATCAAAGAGTGGGCATAGACCATGTCCTTAAAGACAAAGATGTTTTAGAATTTAAGACAAGATAACACCTGATTTGATTTTGAGTTGCCTTATCCAACTTCATGACAAACCAGAAAAGTAGCAGGAATGACCACCAATCTCCAAAACTAAAAATTTATGATTAATATAAAAAAATCACAAGAATTAAAATATTAATAATGTCAGCTTAGCAAAAATAATCAAAAAATAAAAATCAGTTCTTTCTCTTAACCATTATAATTATTCCAACAACAATAGCTGCAATAACTATTATAGCAATAATCCAGCCCATACCTAACTTGCCTTCTGAAGCGGAACCTAGAGCTCCCTGACCTTGACCGGACGCACCAGTACCACTAGCTGAACCAGTAGAACCAGTTGAGCTACCATTAGAAGGAGCAGTTGAGCCAGATGAGCCTGTGGAGCCAGCAGATGATCCACTTGATCCAGAACTTCCAGAGCTAGATGAACCAGTTGAACCGCCGGAGTCTACAGTATAAGTTGTCGAAGAAACTCCAGTATTACCAGCACGATCAACTACTGTGCATGTATAAGTGAAACCACCAGTATTAACAATAGCACCAATACCATCAGGAGAAGTCGAAGTGCCAGCACTGGAATTTACCCCCGAAGTAACATCAGAACTAGCACAAGTGCATGGGAAAGCTCCTCCAACATCAACAGTGGTAGGAGAACAAGCAGGTGTAGCAACAGGCTTCGTGTTATCTATTCTAATTAATCTCAACATTGAATTTGCATGATACGTGGTACCATTAGCAGTAAGATTGTAGTTACCAGCAGTATCATTAACCATGAAAGTGATATTATATGTTCCATCTAAATAATGTGATAGATTCATGCTTGTGCTCCAATAATGCGTATTTCCTTCCTGAACGCCTATCAAAGTATCATTAAGAACACCAGTAGCATTAATTATGTTAAATATAACTGTGCTTATTCCAGTTCTAGCATCAGCAACTGAAACATTTAAAGTCAAATTAGTAGGATTCGTTACAATCGAATGATTGTTCCCACTGGTAAGACTGGTAATGTTCACATTCAAAGGCTCTGTATTATCTATAATTATCTCGCTTAAGTTTGAAGTAAAACCAATACCTAGTTTGGAGATTTCAGCCCAAACAGAGCCATTAAATATTGTAGCATTAAGTAAATACTTACCGTCAGGGATTCTTGCTCCAGTTACATTTTGAGAAAGATTCAAAGGACCAAAACAACTTACATTTGTTCCGATACCAATAGCACCAGGGTTATTAAAACAGTGAGTAACATTTCCTATAATAGCCCACTCTGTTGGAGTAATGTTATAATAAAATGTAGCATTAAGAGTACCAATATGACCCTCAATATTAACAATACCCCCAGTACCATTTATGAATGTAAAGTTCACAACAAATGCAGCAGAGTTTGACCCAGAATGATTAGTTCCAGAAGCAGGAGAAAGAATTCTTGAGTTCGCCTGAACTGCTGCAGCCATAACAAACCAAGCAAGCAAAGCAACAACAACTAAAGCTACAACAGACGAAAACAAAACTTTCTTAAAACTCTTATCAACAACCATCTTTTTATGTCTAGCAAATAACTGTTTAATATATAAACCTTTTCTTTTTCTTGTATCCGAATATAACCAAAACGCATGCCGTCGGAAAAAGAAAATCACTAATACGAAATTTATTTTATCACAATATCCACAAATAAATTAGTTCTCACTTGAAATTTTCTCTTATCGGCTTAATTATAATCTCAAGATTCTCCACAGTCGAATTTTTCAAATCTAAAGGATGTAATTTTCCAAGAGAGTAATCCTTTTCCATATCGTCGTATTTGGAGTATTTCTTATTACCTCCAAATTTTGAAGGTCTTTTTATTTCAACAGCGCCACAGACAGGGAAGATAATTAGTTTATTTATCTGCAAGATAGGATTGTCTGTTGCATCTTTCTCTGGACAGTAAGCCTCTAGTATTGTTTTCTTTATTACTTCGTAGCTATCAGTCACTGCAATCCCACTTCCAGGAATAGATTTTGACATTTTCTTTCCAGGTCCTTTCAAAGAAGTAATTAAAGGTGTATGAATGGCGACAAAGGAAGAGTCAATTTTTTTGTTTAAGTCTTTTCCAATCATGTGAACCTTACGTTGCTCTAGTCCTCCCAAAGCAGCATCTGCTTTCAAGTGTTTGATATCAGCTACTTGCATAAGAGGATACCATAATTGAGATATAGTTGCGTTTTCAACATCTCTAGCTATCTCTTGCATACTTCTAAGACCTCGACTAACAGTAGTTTCCTGTGATAAAGACATTACATCAAACTGATACTCTTTAGTGAACTGAAAGTCACTTCCAAGAGCAATCTCAAAACTTTTATCTATAGACTTGACAGTTTTTTTCCAGGATTCAACCTCTTTGCCGATAGAAACAGAGTCTCCTTTTCTATTCAGCATAGCATGGACATCTGCAAGTAAAACCTTCACTCTAAATCCTGCTTTAGCACAATCCTTCAGTTTAAGTATTGTAACAAAATGACCTAGATGCATTGGTCCAGATGGTTCATACCCACAATATATTATAGGCTTCTTCTTTCCAAGCAAAATCTTTAGCTCGTCCAGTGTAACTATTTCCTCCGTATTTCTAGTTATAATAGAAAGTTTATCCGCTTCATTCATATTTTCTCCTGTAGAAAGGTTAATTTAAACTTTATTCTTTCTCATCCATGCGCAAATGGGCAATTATTATAGCAATAATAGGTTTAGGAATACTTCTAGCAATGCTGTTCAATAACCCTGTAAAAATAAGTTCTCTAGAAAAGATGAGAGCAGGAACGCTAGTATCACTGCAAGGAACTGTCTCAAAAGAAAAAGAATCATCTTTTGGAAAAACATTTTCCATAGACAATATTCCAGTTTTCTGTGAATGTAAAAAAGTCTACGCAAACAAAAAAGTTTCAGCAATAGGAATAGTTGAAGATTACTATGAACTAAGAGTAAGAGTCTTAGAAATAAAAATCATAGACAGTTGAGAACGAAAATGTTTATAATATATGTTAACTCATAATTATTTTAATGAGAGATATAACTAAAGCACTAGATTCATTAGTTAAAGAAGCTTCCGAAATTTTCAATCGTGAAGGTGATGCTCATGCTCCCCGACCTGATGGAATAATAGTTTTAGGAGATTTGTATGTCTCAGAGACAATCACTGCTATGAAAAGAAATGAAATTTTAAAAAATGTCCCTATAACAACTGGACCTCGGCTAAGTAATGGTGCGTGGTATTCTGTAGATACAAATCAATTATTTAAAGAATATCAGTCTGCTTGATTAATTAATTCGTAAACCTTTGCAGCTTTCTTCCCAATAACTTTCTCCAAATCAGAGATTGGTGCATTCGCCAGATTCTTTAAAGTCTTAAATTCCAAAATAAGTTTTTGGGCAGTGGCAGGACCAATGCTCGGAAAACCCTCTAAAATAAACTGAATCTGCTCAGAATCAGTCAGAGCTATCTTTGAAACCCTCAAAGAACTAGAAGACTTCTGTTTTTTATTCGCAAGAACAGCAATATATTTCGCAGTATCTCTCTCATTATAAGTAAAAATTATAGGAACCTGAAACTCAGTAATTATAGAAAGCAACATTCCTCTAAAAGCATTCTCGTGAATCTGTCCAGAATAAAGATTTTCAGAATCCAAACCCTCAACAATCAAAAAATGTAAAGGATACTGCTTAATCTCCAAAAGCTGATCAACAAGTCGTTTATTTATTATAGAAGACTTAAAATCAGAAATAGTCTTTCTCTCAATGGCAATATCTCCAACTACATAATCAGCAACAGGAAGTTGTTTAAATTCCAAATTAAAACCCATTTTCTTCAACTCAATAGGTACGTAAGAATTTGCCTCTCGATTATCGACAATTATAGTCTTACCATTTTCAACAGTCTTCTTCTTTGAAAAAATATCGATAAATGAAGCCATTATTGAAGAGAGAAATCTTAAGTATATTATTTTATGTTGTATCTTTATAGGAGTTACAATACAAAGATTTAAATATGTGAAATTATCCTTATTTCTATGAGAATTTATGATACTAAAGGAAATCCTAAGTCTAATCACCGAAGAGGCGATACAACTTACTTAGATGAAATTGGTGCTACGGCTACGGTTGCTACAACTGTAGGATACTTGGCAAGCCAACTATCTCTCTTACCCCATGTACGTGAAATGCTCTATAATGCAAGACACGCAGGCAAAACAATAAGCGATGCAGTCAAAGGCGGACCTGAAGGAATGCGTGCTGCAAAAAGCCTAGATGAAGCTATTACTATTGTTGAAACTGCACGTGGTGATAACATAGAAGCAGCTAATACTTTAGAAACATATCTTGTTGCCCGCAAAGATTTAGTTGGAAAACTTGTGCTAACCTATAGAGAAAACGAAACTTTCGGTCGAGAAGCAGAGCGACTAAAACTGCAAGTTGAAGGATCACTAAAAAATCTGTTTGAGATTGGCAATGATTTAAAGCCAAACAGCTGGAAAAAGAACGTTGATTCTTGGGTTATCAAGTTATATGGCCAAGATCCAATAATTGCAGCAGAAAAATCTGAACGTGTTCGTAAATTCTATGAAGAAGCACGTAAATTCTATGATGCTCGTGAAAAGAATGAACATGTTGTAAAAGAGTTTTGCAATTATTTAGAAAATGTTAAAACTGAAAGTGAAACTCAAAATAATCATTTTAATGAATTATTCCCTGAAATTATTGGTAGAGTAAAAGAAGGATATGAAACTGAAGATATTGTATTTGCTCAACGACGTGCAAAAGACTTTTCTAAAGAACGAAATGCAGACACCTCTCAACATGTCAAAGATTTCAGACGAGATGTAGATACAACTTATGAAGAAGTTCGACAAGAAATGCCAATTCGCGAATATTCAGATACTAATTGGGTAGACGTTATTACTCACCCTATGACTATTGGTCTTGCTGTTGCAATGATTGGATACAGTGCAAGTAGACTTGCATTACCTCGCATTATTCGAAATCCAATTACTAAAGCACTTGCTTTACCAATTACATTGCCTGTCAGAGGTTTACACGCTCTTGGTAAACGGGGAATACAAACCTTAAAAAGGCGCAAAATAGCTAAAAATATAGGAGAATCTCAAAAATGATCGGAAAACATTTACTAAATGATGTTGTTTTTTGTAATGAAAATGATTCTATCCTTGAAGTATCTCGCATACTAAGAGACACAAAATCAAGGCATCTGATTATTATTGATTCTCATAAAAAACCTTTGGGAATCATCTCTACAGTGGACATAAACAATAGAGTTATTGCTGAAGCAAAAGACCCTGCAAAGACCCTTGCTAAGCAGATAATGTCTAAGCCAATTCAAACAATTGAAGTCTCAAGCACATGCGAAGAAGCATACAAAAAAATGATAGAACATGAAACATATTCTATGCCTGTCACAGAAAATGGAATCTTAATAGGGTCACTTAGCTTCAATAAGATATTTGGGAGAGTTTGCTAATGAAGAGTATTAGAGATTTAGTAAAGCATATGCCTGAAACAAGAAGCGGTCTAGAAGAAGCAGTAAGAGAGTATGACTCAGACATTGCAGAAGCAGTTAAAAGAAATCCAAATTATGAGCGACAACTAAGAGAAGTTACCGAAAGGACATTTAACAAATACAAAGAATATCTTGGAGGTCTCACACAGAAATTAAGTGCTGCAGGTCACGCAGTTGGTTACACTGCAGACGCATGGCTTGCAACAGGAGATATTGTTGGTTCTTTAGGAGGAAACTTCTTAGACTTATTAGCACAGATACCAGAAAAAGCTTATAGTTTAGTATATGCTGCAAGAACAGGAAATTATCTTGACAGTTTCCAGAATATCTTTGAAGGGCTATTAAGTTACCTCCCAGGATTTACAGTAATGGACCAAGGATTAAGCAGAATAATCCAGAAACGCATGGTTAAATATGCATCAAAAGAAATGCGTAAAATAATTGGCGCTGAAGATAGATCTTCATATGACTCTTCTCCTCAAAACATCAAAGATACTGAATATACTGATGTTCAGTCAAGAAGAGATAACATTATTAGAGTAGACTTTAGAAAAGAAGCTGATAAGCGTAAAAAAATCGCTGCTTAATTCACTTAAATTTTTCAAGAGTAATATCTCGGTTCTTCAAATCCTGTTTCACAGACTCAATAGTCCTATGCATTTTCTTCTCGCGCGCTATTGATGCGTAGTGATGAGCTTCATCTCGTGTGCCTTTTGTTATAAGAATTGCAAGTTTGCCAGGCATGAGTCTTGCAGTACGTCCAGCTCTCTGTATCTTGCGTATTTCAGATGGAATAGGCTCATAGAAATAAACAGCATTGACTTCAGGTATATCCAGTCCTTCTTCTCCAATGGAAGTCGCGCATAAAACATTTACTTCTCCTGACTTGAATTTATCTAGCACTTCTCTCTGTTCTTTCTGCGTTAGTCCTGTACTAACTCCAGCTTGTTTTTTCTTTGCCTGACCTATGAAAACACTGGCCTTAATTCCAGAGTATTCATTTAGCCTTCGTGCAATAGTGCTTGCAGTCTCCCTAAACTGTGAGAAAACAATAATCTTCGAATCATTTTTATTTTCAAAATCAGACTCTATCAAAGTCTTTAGCTCTGCTATCTTTGGATGTTCAATCCCTTCTGCAATCAGTTTCTTGACAGAAATGAGAGCAGCCCGAAATTCCACAGAGTTCACAAGTGTCTGAACACCTTTGCTTTTTTTATCAATTGCCTGCTGCTCTAAGTTGCCCAAATAATCTCGCAGTCCTGAGAGAGTTTGTGTTTCCAAAAGTTCTTGTGCATGAGAAATTTTTATTGCCTGAGCGCATAGGGACATTCCAATCATTGCATTGAAATTTCCTCCTCCAGTTTGAGCTGCAAGACTGTTTTGTAATTTAAGCAAAGTTATTTTATTTGCAGGCGCAAAAAGTAAATTTCTGTTTCGCAGCTGCTCTACTTTAGAGTCAAATATTCGCTTTAGTAAAATTTGTATTTCAATAAATTCTTTAGGAAAGGGCACTTCATGCTTCTGATAATCTCTCTCTTGTAGGTATTCTTTAACATCTTCCGAATCGCGGTCACGAATTTCTACAGCGTCCACTGCCAAGTGTTTGCATATCTGCTGCACTTTCTCCTTGTCAGAGCCCGGAGAGGCAGTTAACCCAAGAATTCTTTGGTCAGTTGCTTGCTCTTTGTAAGCTTTTGCAATATAAGTGTAATCATAATTCTTTAAGCATCTGTGCGCCTCGTCAATTACAAGTAAAACTACTTCTGCAAGTGAGTAGAGCCCAGCGCGCACATCGTTTGCAACACATTGAGGTGTGGAAAAAATAATCTCTGCTGTCTGCCATATTTTTTTTCGCATAGGAGCATGCACTTCTCCTGTAAACAATTGCAAATCTGCAAATAATTCAGGAAGTTGTTTTCTAAAAGACTCGATATGCTGTTCTACGAGCGGTCGAGTTGGGGCCAGCACCAAAACCTTCTTCCCAGGAAATTTCTTAAGCCTATCCACAGAAAGCATTATTGCGATTAAAGTCTTTCCAATTCCTGTAGGCAATATCACAAGAGTATTTTTCTCCTTCGCAGTCTCAACAATTGAAGTCTGATACTCTCGAGGATTTATATTTAGTAGTTCTTTCATTATAATCCTGAAATGTAATAAGTAATAAAGATATGGATAACTGCGTTGTTTAGATGACATAGTTTTAGCAGTTATCCATTAGAGAACTGCGGACAAAATGTAACTTATCCTACGCAGTTGTCTATATATGTCACTATCTTCTGCAGTTTACCTGCGAGCCTAAACTATATTGGGTAGAATATCTTTCTTCCGGAATTGCTTCTTCAGCTTCCAGAGCCATTCTTACTAGTTCTTCTCTATTTTTAGGCGAAAAGTTTTTCGTAGCTCTATCCATTATATCCCCAAGAGAGCTGGATCTTTTTCTTAAAGATGTTCTTCTGGGTCCCTGATACCGATGATGCTTTCCTTGATACCCATCACAAAAACCTGCAAATTCTAAAGAAGATTCTGTAGTTTCTCTTGAAACTGGTTCTCTAAAAATCTCTCCAATATATACGATTCCAGTTCCAAAAATAGGTTTTATAATTAAATCATTTGCAAGAGTAAATAGTCTGAACAAGCCTTCTTTTGAAACAGCCATTCAAATCAAAAGCAAAGAGTACATTGTGCATATCAAAGTGATAACCGCTAGAATTGACCACAAAACCCTGGATCCAAAGTAAATCTGCGTGCCATCAAGCTTTGAGAAAGGAATCATGTTCCAGAAAGCGTAGAAAGTTGCCAAGCGTCCCAAAGCACTTGCTCCGGGAATCCAGTAAGATACAAAAGCCACAATTAGAACCGCAATTATTCCTCCAGCCCCAACCCATGAGTTATGGTAATCTGTCATTTCTGTAAAGCTAAATGGTCCAAATCTTTTAGCAGCGCGTCTTTTCAAAGCCTTAGTCTCATAAGTAAGAATAGTCATAAGATTAACCGTGCCTAAAGATATCACAGTTACAAAAAGAGGAAATATTATTCCAACAGGAACACTCTTTTCCATATGAGAGCTCACAGAAAACCCGTATCTCTGCATTCTCCATATATCATGTTCCACATCAGCATCAAGCCGAGAGGCAATAATTTTCTTTCCAATTATATTGGCGCATATTACAATAGCCGAAAACCCTATTACAGTTACAACTGCCCCTAGATTTAATGAAAGCAAGTGGCGACCGCCTGTAACAATACCTAAAACCACAATAGCAATTATTATTTGAATAATCTCTGATTCTCTCATAGAAAGAAGATTAAATCATTTTATATAAATCTTCTCGTGTTAAATATATAAAAAATCAATTAATAAGTATTGTGTAATATACTCGTTCTGTAAGCGTAAAGTATAAATAGACACCCCCTGTATTTTTAATATGTTAAAAATAAAGAGAATAAGTGAAGTTTTAGGAAAACACGTCTACACTGCTGAAGGAGAGTACTTCGGACAAGTTGAAGACGTTAATCTAATGGATAATAAAATTGATGGATGGAAAATAAGAGTAAGCAGTGGATTCATGAGCTCACTAGGCGGAGCAAAGGGAGTAATTATCCCCCAGCAGTTCGTTAAAGCAATTGGAGATGTTTTTGTAATAAGCAAAGGTTCTTTGCCTTCAAGAGATGACAGCATTGGTCTTCCTTCAGGTCCTTCTTCCCAAGCAGGCATGGGTTCACCAGGTTCATCCTCTTCAGGCTCCATGATGATGAACGATTCATTCTAAGTTCAACCTATAATCCTTAAAATTTTAGACAATATTTATATAGTTTAAATCTTTAATTGAATCATGGCTAACATTTCTGTAAGAGACCACATGCTTTCTTCTTTTATTGTCGGAATCGGATTTTGGTTAATTAACATAACTCATGCATCCCAAAATAACTTATGGTTTTATCTAGCAACAGCATTAATTTCAGGCTTGGCATTTATATTTTTATTAATTTACAGCTTTAAAGCGGTAAGACAAGGAGATAAAGTGGGCTGGGCTTATTTTGTAACAGATGTTTGCATGATTATTTCATACATTATTCTTGTTTTGCCTAGTTGGATTTAATCTTTTGGTGAATATTTATATATTGTAATAGTTTGTAGTCTTCATGGCAGAAACAATTCTATCAAGCCCAATTATATCCGAAGCAGTCTTGCCGTTCATTCTTATTTTCACAGTCGTTTATGCAATTCTTCAAAAATCAAAAATCTTAGGAGATGACAAAAAGCAAATCGACGCTTTAGTAGGATTAGTGGTTGGACTAATTACAATCACATTTGCAAGAGCAGTCGGAATAATAAGCAGCTTGCTTCCATTCCTCGCAATTTCAGTAGTTATGATTTTAATTTTCCTAATATTAACTGCAATGGTATCTCACGAAAAAACATCCACTTGGGAAATAGGTTTCAAAAAAACAATAATGGTAATGGCATTCATCGCAGTCGTTATCGCAGGAATGGTAGTCACAGGTGCTTGGGATTACCTTGCTTATCAGTTCAGTGGGCCGGGCGGTTCAGTATGGTTCACAAACATAGTGTTTCTGGTAATAATAGGTGCAACAGTCGCACTTGTATTCTTCGGAGAAAAGAGAAAATCAAAAGATAAAGAATAATCAAAAGCATCAATTTCCAAACAAGACAGCATTACGAAACATATTTAAATAAAGTTGCTAAATTTAAAGAATGATTAACTTAGGAGCATTCTTGCAATTCTTCTCCATATACGATTTATACGCTCAATGGGAGTCTTCAGGAGTATTTGATTTCCTTCTTCCAATGCTATTAATTTTCGCAGTTATCTTCGGAATTCTTACATCTACCGGAGTTCTAGGTTCAAACCGAGGAGTCAATTTTGTGATTGCTGCAGCTGCAGCACTGATGGCAATGCGTCTGCAAATAGTTTCTAGTTTCTTTTCAGTAATCTTCCCAGGTCTTGGAATCGGAATAGCAGTGCTAGTAGTCGTTCTAATACTTGCAGGGCTATTCATGGGTGAAGGAAACTTTAGGGAATGGATGCCAACTTTCTTCTGGGGAGGGTTAATTTTAGGATTGATCATAGTAGTTTCAGTAGTCAATGAGTTTGCATGGTTCGGTTCTGCGTGGTGGCAACAGAACTGGGTATCAATTATATGGATTATTGTTTTAGTTGCAATTCTTGCACCAATGTTCACAACTCCAAAAACAGCATCTGAAAAGAAAGATGAAAATGCAGTCTACGGAACATTACCATTCAAACCTATAAGAGGTTCTTAAAAAATGGCAGCAGACGTTTCCGCATTTGTTTATTTCTTGCCAATATTTGCATTCCTTATTGTCTTTGCGCTTATGTTCGCAGTTCTTGCAAAAACACAATTCTTGGGGGAAAACAAATTTTTCCAGCTTATGTTCGCATTCATAATAGCAACAATTTTTGTCACAGCTTCAAGTGCCCGTCAAGTAGTCCTCAACGTAATTCCTTGGTTTGCAGTTCTTATTATAGCGATGCTCCTGCTTCTTACAATGATTAATTTCATGAACAAAGGAGACATGATTACAAAAACTGCAGGGTTTGGCTGGCTGTTCATAATACTGTTAATAATTATTTTCTTTGTATCTGGAGTAAAAGTCTTTTCTTCAACCCTGGGACCTTATCTGCCAGGAGCGCTCCAAACAGAAACAAGTAACGCAGACCCTACTCTGTTAAACTTCTTTGATTGGTTGTATTCTCCAAGAGTTGCAGGATTCTTCTTAATAGCTATAGTTGCAGCCATTGTGAGTTGGGTCCTGGTAAAGACTGGCGGAATGGGCGCTGTTAAAAAATAAACACTCTCTAAATTACACCATAATGTTAATAATTGAAAAATGATGAGTCCTATTTATAAGCCATATTTTTGTAGATGCTAATTAATTAAACAGAGACATTATTTTTCTTTCTTTTTATTACTAAGCAAACAAAACTTATTATCCATAAGATAATTCCCACAACTAAAGATACTGCAAAAAGTATAGCATCTCCTAAACTCTGATTTAACAGTAAAAGTCCAATGACTGATAATATAATTATCCATATATCTGATTTAATCTGTATAGAAAAAGACATAGGAGTGTATTTATCAAGAATAACTAAAATAAAGACCAAACAAATAAATCCAATAATAATCGATATCCAAAGAGTAATCAAAGTAGGAAGTCCAGCTGTCACAAAGATTATTGTAGCGACTACAGCAGATTGTATAATAAGAGCCAACAAAATCCACAAAAGGTTTGTTAATTTCACCATTTAATCCTATTTCTTATGCTCACTAGAGTGCCTTGTTCCTAGCACTTTTCCCATAGTCTTCTGCGTCTCAATAAGCTCTTTCTTTATATCTTCCACATTAGTTACATAGTCTCCAACTTTTCGTAAGACTGAAGTCTGCAGTGCGTCAATTATCTTCTCTATTCTCTTTAGTCTTTCCTCAATAGCTTCAGTTTTAGCATCAAGTTCAGTCTTAGAGGATATAATCTTCTCCATCTTCCTGCGGACTTCTGAAAGCTTTTCAGACACTATCTGTTCTGATATTTCAGTTATTGTGTCGCTGCTTACAGCAGAAGAAGCGTATTCGCCCCCTCCAGAATAATCATATCCGCTAAACTGTTGAGCCTGTCCCTGCTGTCCGGCGTTCTGGTCATATGTTGGATAGAATTCTTGCCCATCTGTAGAGTTTTGAGGTGCACCCATCATAGAAGGTTGTAGCCCTGGATTCTGTCCTTCAAAAGTGCTAGAACCCACTTCAGCAGCCTGATTAAGACCATACTGTCCTCCACCAACAGCTGCTTTTATCTTGCTCTGTGCAAGCGCGTCAGAAATATCCCTATAGGAAACTCCTTGCTCCTGCATTCGTGAGATTATAGTCTGCTCGTCAGCTCCTGACTGCTGCATATTTTGAACTTCTTCTAGTACACCCATTATTTCTTTCCGTGCGCGCTCATAAACAAGTCAACCTGTCTTTGTATCATAAGCACTTCCTCCTTTCTTGCTGTCTCTGCTAATTGGTCTGCAACTTTCTTAAGAAATTCCTGCATCTTTAAGTGTTCAGAACGCATAGCTAAACTCGTTTTCTTTAGTTCTTGCAGTTCCAAAAACATTGATTCTCTGTCCTCAACAAGATTTTTCCCGACGAGTAAAAGCCTGTCTTTTAGTAGCCTCTGCCTCTCCTCTATATCTTTAAGGCGGGTATTAACATCAACAAAATATTGCTCTTCCGCAGACTGATAGTTGCCTTCCATGTTAATAGAATGTTGTCTCTCTTTATATTGCTTTTGACATCCTTAATGTATTTAAAGTAGTTTCTTCTAAATTCGTAATGAGTCACAAGCCATTCACAGTAGAAAAAGTTTTGCTGCTAATCTTTATCGCGGTGTGCCTCATACTCTCAGTTGTCCTCTCTATGAATAGTGTTACAGGGTATATAATAGCAGAAAAAGTAGACTCCACATTAAACTTCTCAGCATTAATTCTCTTTTTATCAGGTCTATTTGGAGCACTAATATACTTGTCCAAATTCAGATAACTATTTAACGAATAAATCTAGTTTTATCAGAATGGTGTTTGCATTAAAATCTCCTTTGTATGCTGTTGAGCTGCAGCGCAAGGAAGGAGAAAATATTCTCTACGTTAATTATCTTGGAGCTTCGATGACTCCTTCCATTTCAGAATCTGCAGATGTGATGGCTCGAACTGTAGATTCTTTAATTGAAAATTCAGAAGTTTCTAGAATTATTTTTGTACAGCAGAGAAATTACAACTACCCTTTCGAACAAGTAATATTATTATCAGAAATAGCCCAGCTATACACTTATTTATTCCAACAGGAAAGAATACTCTCTCCTGACAAATTAAATTTATTCACAAGCATTGAGTTTGCTCCAAGAGAGTTAAGCTATTTACTTAGTCTTCTAAGGCAGGATCCAGCTTCATGCTATTTAGAGTTAACAAAACGTATATCAAAATACAAAGCTAATAAGCAAAACCCCCAATTTGATAATTATCTGCGCACTCTCTCCAGATTCAAAGATTTGTTAGAAAAAACAAAATTAATATCCCTATTAATTGATGTAATAGAAACTTATTCTGTAGGTGACAGAACAATATATTCTTCTATATTTAGGCCAAATATCCTCCCTAACTTTACGTTCACTCGACTGGTAGCACAGCTTCCTGATAATGCGGAGCTTCTCGATCAATATGAAGTGGAAGTGCAGTCAGAAAAAGTAGTTGTAACAATTCTTAGTGTGCCAGGAGATTCAAAATATCTCTACCATATCATGCCTCCTGAATATGCTCTAACGGAAGACCATCATCTTCTCCTTAATTTGGGGAAAAATGTACTCTTACAGCACCAGCCAAAATCTGAGGAATTCACAGATCCTGAAAAAGTAAGATCTCTTTTCTTTAACGTTGCAAGAGACCTAATTTCTGAATTATCTAAAAACAAGCAGATCGCACTTAACTATCGGGAGCTCAACGGCTTAGCAAAAATTCTTGTAAGGCAGACAATTGGATTTGGTTTAATTGAAGTTCTTCTCTTTGATGAAAATCTTCAAGACATTTTTCTAAATGCTCCAATTGCGCAAAACCCTGTATTTGTAAGACATGGAAAGTATGGTGACTGCGTAACAAATATCTTGCCATCTTATGAAGACGCAGACTCTTGGTCTGCCAAATTAAGATTGCAGTCAGGCAGGCCTTTGGACG
>ERZ1292623.2803-Hain-H51-01um-R1-2803-length-15293-cov-19_pt1 | contig 15293 bp, 18 predicted proteins | sample MGYA00564398_ERZ1292623 | MGnify/ENA primary metagenome ERZ1292623 (study PRJEB36523, sample SAMEA6512633) | groundwater metagenome | collected 2019-01-07 | study: AquaDiva: Metagenomics assemblies of 32 groundwater samples
TTGAAGAAGTTCCAATTTATCATGGAAAAAATGTTGTAGGTTATAGAAGACATTAATTGATTTCTTTGGATTTTTATAATTAATTTCCTAGAACATCTTTTACAACATTTTCTAATCCTAATACAATTGTTTTTCCACCTTCTGATTTAGAAAAATTTTCTTTTATGTCTAATGCTTTTAATTGTTTGTATGCTTCAAATAATTTGCCTTCTTCTATTCCCATTTTATTTAGGATTTCTCCAGTAATTCTTATAGATTCTACCTCGGCCCAGGCTAATTTTATTTGTCCTGCAGCTTCACTTTCTGCCTCTGCTTGTTTTACTAAACTTGTTCTATATTGGTTTGGTAGATTAATATCTTCCAAATATAACCCTGTCATTTCTATACCTAATCTTTCTAACTCCCCATAAGGGGGGCTTCTTGGTGGCGGAGCTATATTAAGTTGATTGACTAGCGCATTTTGATCTGATTCGTACCTTAATTGACTTAGGCTTCTTGCTCCTGCATATGAAACTAATTGTGAGTGTCCTATTGCTGAAGCAAAATTTTCTGCACTTTCTTCTGCTTCTCTTACAAATCTTCGTGCATCGAATATTTTGTAATTCATTGTTGCATTTAATCGTTCAATTTCAATACTATCTCTAGTCAATACGTTTGTTGCACATAGATTTTTTTGTCTTGTTCTTTGATCTATAACAATTCCACTTTGATATAAAAAAAACCATCCCCAAATCCAATCATAGTTTGTTTTCTTTGAAAGTAATTTGTAAACTTGACTATCTCTATCTTTTGGGTCTAATATTTTTCCCCCCTCTTAGTTTGACGAGTTCAAATCCGTCTGGAAGTTCCATTATTTTAATTGGCCAAAAAGTCGAAAATTTTTTTTCCAAAGGATAATCATGTAAAGGGTTGTATTTGACAAAATCCTCTCGTTTTTTATTTGGATTAGAGTACTCTACCATTTTTTCACTATTAAATTGGTATTTTTAAAACTTTCTAGTAGTTACTTTATAAGGATAGAATTGTAGAAATTTTTAAGGAAGTGAAGCCCCCAAAGATCTTAATTGCCGTTCGATTGCATGTCTTCTTGATACTGCTGCAGTAGTGTTTAGATTTATTATGTTAAGATACTCTGCTTGTAGCGCAGCTATTGTTTTTTGGTCTGCACCATGATAAAATGTATTTAGTTCCCAGACTGAAAAATACCTGTGAATTCCTCTGTCAAAAATAAGGAAAAATATAATTAAGGCTATTGACCATCCATAAATGCTTCTTGTCAAGCTTCCCAGTTCATTATACCTATAAATAAACAGCATTATGTATACAAGTGCAAAGAATGACCAAATTAATCTTCTTCCTATACTCCCAAGATTTGTTGTGTGTATAAAGTAAAATACTATCATAAGACTTAAAGAAGTTAATATCACTATTCCTAATGTTCCGTAAGGTAGCAAAATTCCAAGAGTTAATTGGTTTTCTGAAATAAATCTTATTGCTATTATTGAAATGACTGCAGCTATGACTATTGCTACAGAGTTTCCTGCATCAAATAAATTTACTTTTTTTAAAATTGCTTGTATCACAACAAAAAGTAGAATTAACATCATAACTTTTGTTGCGAAGAATTCGTTTGTTGAATAATCTCCAATTATGAACTGAAAGATTGGCGTTGCAACACCAATTGCAGAATTTATAATTTCTTGAGTGAACTGGACTGCTTCTGGAGCAGGCTCTGCACTTATTATAGGAAACATGGAAAGGATTAATAAGGATAATCCAACTTCTTTTCTCATTGTTTAAAAACGATTGTATAGTTTAAAAATATTCCTTTGATAGATTAATAGTTCTTTTAGAAAAGGAGTTTTTATTGATAAAAATATTTATAAATGTGTTATTCATCTTTCTGTGATGGATAAAAAGGTGTTAGGTATTTTTATTTTAATGTTGATAGTTATTAGCTTTGTTGGTTTTGCTAAAGCTTTGGATGTTCCTAAAGATAATGTTAAAGGGGATAAAAGTGTCGCAAATGTCAATAATTATTTCTCTTTTTTGGATATATGGGAGAAAGGCACCTCTTTAGATCAAACTGCTGCTAAATATCTCTTTTTATTTTTAATTATGCTGTTTGTTCTTGCGGTTTTGAGCAGCGCAGACTTTCCCCAAAGCTCGGTTTTAAGATTTTTTTTATCAATAGTTATTGGTTTTTTAGCTACTTTTTTTATTACTCCTGATGAGATTTATGCGCTTTTGGCTTCTTATTCGGGATTAGGTTTAACAATATCTTTATTTTTGCCTGTTTTTATTTTAGTTTTATCGACAGTAATGCTTGCCAGAAGAGCAAATTCTTTAGGGGTTTCTTCATCTGTATTTTTATGGGCAATTTATGGTGTTTATATGATTTACAAAGGATCAATGATATTTTTATTCAAATTAATGATAACTAATCATGAAAGCATTTCTGTTGCTGCTGATGGAAATGTAGCATGGGGTAATGCGGTAATCTCTCCATTATATGCCCCTTTATTGACAATGTTATCCTCTGAATCATTAGTTCAAATTTCAAAATCTTCTTCAATTGTTGGATTGATGATACTTGTTATAGGGCTTCTTTCAATATGGTTAGGAGTTTTCAATAGAAGGTTTTGGGTTGGTCCTTTATTAGAATCGATTAGAAATGATCAAATTGAAAGTTTTAAAGATACACAAAGACGAGCGCGAGCTGTTGAAGACGAAAGAGCTGAAGCTACAAGGGGAAATCGCCGAAGGTGACATTTTTAAATAATTAACTCTTAAATGTGTTATGAAAAAAGGCATTATTTTTTTATTGCTATTATTTTACTTTTTACCTTTCTTTATTGCACAGAGCAATTTAGGCAGTATTGAAAGTAAGGTTAATGGGGTAGATGATACTTTAAATAAATATAATGATAAAGATTATTTAGCCCAAGAATGGAATAAGATTTTATTACAAAATAAATTTATTTCAGAGGTTAATACTTTTCTTACCAATTTGAACCCTATCTTTATTTTTTTATTAAATACAAATTATTACTTATCTTTCTATTTTTTAATTATTTTATTCTTATGGATTTGGTTTTTACTAGAATTTTCCAGACTTTTTAAAATTCATCCAATTAGCGCAAGATTTTCTTTGTTAATTGGACTGGTTATTACTATTGTTATTTCTCATTTAAAGGTATTGGATTTTCTATCATCTTTAATCTTATTTTTAATTTTTAATTCAAAAGAAATTCCTATTTTTGGTAGTTTTATTGGCGGATGGATTTTTGGTTTTGTAATGTTCTTTTTAATTTTGTCATTTTTTATCTTTTTAAGCCGTTTTAATAAAAAGTTTGTTAAATTCATGAAAGAACAAAGAAAACGGGAAGAGGAGGAAGAGACGGAAATTGCAAGAAAAAGGATTAAAAAATTTTCCCAAAAGTTTAATTTTATTTCTTTATAGATTTGGATACTTCTTCTGCTACTTTTTTGGTTGTTTTTAAATTTCTTCCAAGGTTTTCTGCTTCTTCACTATCCCTTTCTTCATTGGATCTATTTAACAACTTTCTTATGAAGTAGGATATTAAGTAAAATATTACAGACCATATAAGTACGACTAAAATTATTATCCCCAAAGTTTTTAGGAATGAAGGAGTTAAATTAAATAGTTTGTGTAACCATATTGTAGGGTATAGTATGAGTTTTTTTATTAAAGGTAGGAAAAATGAATTTATCCATAAAAAATTATATCCCTTGAATATAATAAAATATAAAACTGCTATAACTACTGCCCAAATTATTGTTCCAATTATGCCTCCTCCTGCAATGAATCTTATTATTCCTTCTCCAAACCTGATTTTACTACCTATCCAAGTTCCAAATGCTCTAAGTGCATTTCTGAAAAACCAAGCCAATGTTAAAGGTAAAATTATATATTGTGCAATATTCCAGAAAGCATTAAACCAGCTTTCTATAGAATTTGTTTCTTTTTCTTTATATTGATTTAGCTCATTTTCAAGGCGTGCTATTTTGTCGGCATCTGTTTCTGTTTTCCAGAATTGCCACCATTGTTTTGAACCAGTGCTTGTGCTTGGGGCTGAAGGTGTTCCGCTTGGGATTTCACTTGGGGTGGTTGGTGTGGGTTGTGGCTGGTTTGTTTCTTCATTTCCCCCTATATTACTTGCGGGAATATCAAGTGCTGATATGTTTAAAGCAATAAAACCTGCTATATAAAACAAAATTAGAAATAATACTATCAATCTTTTATTCATCAATCAAATTATGTTTTCTGTTTTAAATAGTTTATTGTTTTTATTTGCTTCAGCCAAACGCTCGTCTCATATCAATAACTTGAACTGACTGAACGTCTTCTATTGTTCTTAATTTGTCTTCTAATGGCTCAAGCTCGTTATCTTCGTTCCATGCAAAGAAAAGAATTATTGCTTTTAATCCAAAGGCAATTAGCTCTTCAGAGGTTTGTATGTTTTTTGCGCCCAACTTGTCGGCATATTTAGTTGCAATTATTTTTATATCTTCCAAATCCACGTCAGGAGAGGTAGGCATTAATTTTATTTTTACTGCTGCGGTTCCCATGCGAGAGCACCCCCTGTTTCTCTCGCGCTCTCTCCTCGAAGCGCTGAGGGGCAATATCTTTTAATTGCCTCCGTCGGATATTGCATATTTTTTACCATAATAAGTGTTTTGAAAAGTTGTTTATAAAGTTTTTTGATGCCAAATTTAATAAGTGATTATTACTTATTTAATAAACAGAATTAGAATCCATAAATTTTTCTTAATTGATCTTCTGTTGGAATATTATTATATATCTCTCCTCTTGGTCCGTAATATATATTTTTATCTCTTCTTATTGGAACAGGTATAACACTTCCATTGCTATTACTAACATTAATTATCATTGTATTTGCATCTCTTTCAACTCTTTCTATTTTTTGATACATCTTATCTTTATCATACTCATTTCCAGCTATTGCTCCTGCTCCGGCCCCTATTGCTGCACCCCCTAGTGCATAATCCCAATGTCCAGTTGCTGCTCCTAATAATCCTCCAGCAAGAGCACCAAAAAGTGCTCCTGTTCCTGAACCTCTATGTGGTTCTGAAATGGTTTCACAACTTGTAGAAAAAACTATAGCAGATAGACCTAATCCAACAAGAGCTATATTTTTATTTATTCTTTTTGTTAAGCTCATATTTTAATTAGTGTGCTCACTTATTTAAACTTTTTGTTATTTTTTGGACACGAAATTCTTTTAAAGTGCTTTATTTTTCATATGAAATGGTTCAAGGAAATTATGATAAAATTATTGAGAAGATGTCCAAGAGTTCTGGAGTTGAAATTGATGAGATTGAAAGACGAATTGAGGCGAAAAGAGCGAAACTATCCGGGCTTATAAGCAAAGATGGCGCGGCGCAAGTTATAGCGGCCGAATTAGGAATTAATTTTGACAACGAGAAATTGAAGATTGAAGAACTGCTTCCAGGAATGAGGAAGGCGAATGTTACGGGGCAGATAATTAATTTGTCTCCTGTAAGGAATTTTAAAAATAAAGCTGGTAAAGAAGGTAAGGTTGCTAACTTAGTAATTGCTGATGACACGAGCAATGTAAAAGTTGTTTTATGGGATGTGCATCATATTGAATTAATTGAAAATGGTAAATTAAAAGAGGGAAGCGTTATAGAAATTATAAACGGCTCTGTTAGAGATGGTGAAGTTCATTTAGGGAGTTTTTCTGAATTAAAACCATCAACAGAGGTCTTTGCAAATTTGATTTTGAATAAAGTTACTAAAGAGAAAAATGTTTTTGATTTTAAAGTCGGCGAAAATGTAAAAGTCCGCGCATTTGTTGTTCAGACATTCGAGCCGAAGATATTTGAGAAAAAAGACGGCTCGGGAAAGGGAAGTTTAATGAATATTGTAATTGATGACGGAAGTGAAACAATAAGAACGGTTTTATTTAATGAGGCCGTAAGCAAAATTGGCTTGAGTGATTTGGAGGATAAAGAAAAGGTGTTGAACCAAAGAGAGGACTTGTTAGGGAAGGAAATGTTTTTTGTAGGAAACGTTAGAAATAATAGTTTTTTCAACACGCCCGAATTTGTTGTCGACTCTGTTGAGCTTATTGATTTGGATAATTTAATTTCTGGACTAGAAAGAAGATAAATATTTAAATTAGATCTTTATTGATGTTGAATGGGTGAGGATAAATATCTTGAACGTTTAAAATCGATGAGAGATGTGATGGGTAGAATTTCTTATCTTGGAGGTGCGAGAAGTTCTTATCGTTCAGGGAAGGCAAAAGGACTTTCTTATCCATTGGGTTATGGTAAATATTATGATTTAGGTTGGTCTAGGCAAGCTTTAAATGATGCTTCAAAGTCAGGAAATATTGAACAGGCATTGCAAGGGGCTTATAGTTATAAAGAAATTGGCAAAGGGGGAAAACCTTTTGTTAAAAATAAACTTCTTGATGCCTTGAGCAAAGGTATGAGTAATAGGATGGTGAGTAGAGAGGATATTATTAATGTAGAAAAATTTTTAAAACAAAATCCTACAAAACCAAACACTCTTGAGAAAACAGCGTCGGGGGCAGCGATGGTCTTGGGAATTGTTGGAGGATTATTTCTTTTAGCACCGACGATAAACGGCAATGTTGTTGGATTTGATTCTTCTCCAAGAGGAATATGGGGAATTATTGTTTTTTCTATTGGGTTTCTTGGCGCTTATTTGTTTTTTAGAGAATGATCTCTTTATAATTCTACTAAATTAATATTTGGTATTGATTTGAATTTTTTGTCCGAAGAAATTATTGCTCCTTCACATTTTGCTATATGGACTGAATCAAAAACATTAAGGTTGTATTCTTTTTGGTAATAGCATGCTTGAAAGTAGTATTCCGGCTTGTCGTCTTTTAATTCTCCAATGCTCAGAGCGAAACTGATTAATTTTAGAGGGTCGTAATCAATTTTCTTGGCTATTAACATTAATTCAATGATAGTTGCTGAAGAGATTATTATTTCATCTTTGTATTTTTTGTAAATTTTTGATGCTTTTTTCTTGAGCCAATCATCTTTCTTTGCCAAAGCCAAAATAAAATCAATATCTGCGTAAATCATCTATTTTTTGTCCTACCTCTTTTATTGCTTCTTCTTCAGCGAGTTCTTTTAATTGTGATACAGAATATTTTTCTATCTTTTTGGACAAATCACTCATGTCGAGGTGAAGTGGCTTTAGAGTAATTTCATTTTCCTTGTCTATTAAGATAAATTGCTTGCCATATTTATCCCTAAGTTTTTTCTTTAATACTATTCTTCCTAATTTATCTGTTTGGACTATCATGGTAAATATCTTAATAATTGGTAATTTATAAACTTTTTGGTAAAATTGTCTTTGGGATTGATTGTGTATTTTTAATTTAATATTTTTCGGAAATTATTTTATTATTAATCTGTTATTCAAGCTATCTTTATGAAGTATATTTGTAACACGAATAATCTTTATAAACCGACGGGTTTTGGGTGTTTTATAATGAAAAACGAATCCGACAAGATTAAAGAAGCTGTTTCTGGAGAAGAAGAAAGTGAAATTGAAGAGATTAAAAAAACAAAAAAGAAGGAAGGCAAAGAGCCAGAGTTGACGGACTTGCCTGGAATAGGGCCTGCCGTCTCTGCAAAGCTTGAAGGCGCAGGGATTACTGATTTAATGGGCTTGGCTGTAATAGGGCCTAATGAACTTTCTGATATTTCTGGGATTAGTCCGGCTGTTGCGCGAAAAGCAATTCAAGCTGCGCGAAGTTTATTAGATTTGGGTTTTGTCGATGGTGCAGAGTTCGCAAAGAGAAGAGAAAATACACTTTATATTACCACAGGAAGTAAAAATTTCGATGAACTTCTGGGTGGAAGGGGTATTGAAAGCAGGGCTATTACTGAGGCATACGGTGCCTTTGGTTCTGGAAAAACGCAGCTTGGTTTAACTTTGGCTGTCAACGTGCAAATGCCGACGGAAAAAGGCGGAGCAAACGGGAAATGTGTTTTCATAGATACTGAAGGTACCTTTAGACCTGCGAGAATAAAACAAGTTGCGGAAAAAATGGGAGCTTCCCCTGAAAAGGTATTGAAAAATATTTTAGTTGCGCGCGCCTTTAATTCTGACCATCAGATTTTGTTAGTTGACAAGGTCTCTGAATTGATAAAAAATGGCGAGCCAATCAAACTTATGATTATAGATTCTTTGACTGCGCATTTCAGAGCTGAATTTTCGGGAAGAGGGCAATTGGCAGATAGGCAACAACGTCTAAATAAATATCTCCATAGTTTAATGAAATTAGCAGAGCAGCATAATCTTGCGGTTTATGTTACTAATCAAGTAATGTCAAATCCTGCGCAAATGTTCGGCGATCCGACTGTTGCAATTGGCGGAAATATTGTAGGACATGCGTGTTTAACTGGAGATAGTTTAATACAGCTGGCAGATGGTTCAATAAAAGAAATTAAAGAGATGAAACAAGATAAAGTGATTTCCACTGAATTTAAATCTTTGAATTTAGGTAATGCTGACTCTGAATTAGTTTTTGTTAATCCCAATGTTGATAAAGTTTATACCATTAAAACAAACAATCAAATAGAATGCTCTTCCATGCATAGATTTTTTACAATCGAGAATTTTTCTATTGTTGAAAAAGAGGCTAAAGATTTGAAAGAGGGAGATTTTGTTATGCAAGTTGGAAAATTAAATATTGAAGGAGAAGAGCAGAAACTTCCTTCGATGAACGTTAAAAGGATTGGAAGAATTTCTAAAGATGATTCTGAAAAGATTGTGGATGAGTTGAAGAAAGATAATTTAACTAGAAAACAAATTTGTGAGAAAGTTGGCATAACAGCAAGGCAATTTAGAAGAGTTTTAAATCAGTCTTATCCTACAAATCTTGAAAGTTTAAGTAAGTTGAATGATCATTTTTCTGGAAGATTGCAATTGCAATTTGAGCCAGTTTATAGCTATAAACATAAAAACTTGAACGTGCCGATAGCAATGGGCTCACAGCTTGCTCAAATTCTTGGATATTTTATTGGAGATGGAAATTTTGAAGAAAGAAGTTTAAGATTTAGAGATGCGCGAATTGATGTTTTAAAATTTTATAGTTCATTGTTTAAAGATGTTTTTAATATTGATGGAAAAATTAGTAAGATGAGCAAAAAAAATTGCTATACTCTTTCTGTTAATTCAAAAGAGATTCAAAATTTATTTACGATAATCTTGCCTGATATTGTTAATCTTGTTGGGAGAAGTAAGGAAGAAGTTGTTAAAGGATTTATTAAAGGATTTGTAGATGCAGAAGGACACATTGATAAAAAAAGAGCTATGATAACTGTTGCGCAGAAAGAGAAACAAATCTTGAGGCACTTGCAAATGTTTTTGTTGAGGTTTGGCATTAGAAGCACTATTAAGTTTGATATTGGAAGAAAGAAAATGAGTATATTAAGAGTTTCTGACAGAGATATTGTTAAATATTTGCAAATAGGCTTTACGGCTGAAGATAAACAAAAAAGATTATTGGATGTTGTTAGAGGTATTGAAGGAACTTATTCTAAAGAAATGATGCCAATTACAAGGAGAGATTTAAAAGAATTACTTGAAGTTTGTGGTTTAGAATATTCTAAATCTATAAAACCAAGAGGAAAGGAATATAGATGGGTTAATCGAAATGAATTGGAAAATGCTTTAAAGGCATTAATGAATTTGAGAATTAAGGATAGACAAATAAAACAGAAAATTGAATTTATATTTAAGCTATTAAATTCTGGAACAAAGTTTGATAAGATTCGAGAGATTCATGTTCAGGAAAATAAAGATAAGGAGTTGTTTTATGATTTTTCTGTTCCTTCACATGAAAATTATATTGCAAACGGATTTATTGTTCATAACTCGACGTACAGAATTTATTTGCGTCGCGGTAAACAAGGTTCACGTGTAGCTAAATTAATTGATTCGCCCAATTTGCCAGACAATGAATGCGTTTTCTTTGTCACCGAGGGCGGAGTTGTTGATACTGCGTGATTTACCAAAATATTTAAACAGATTTTTGTTCCTTAATTTATGAAGAATCCAGTTATTGCTCTTGCTCCGATAAGGTATTTTGATATTTCTAAAGAGGACAATCTTGAAAAGGTAAAGAGATATATTAATTTGGCGAAAAAAGAAGGCGCAGATATAATCTGTTTTCCGGAATCGACGTTGCATAAGAAGACGTTGCATTTGGAACATAAAATAATAAAAGAAGTACAAGAAGAGTGCAAAAAAAATTCTATATGGTGTATTGTTACTGAAGATATGAAGATAGGGAATAAATTTTACAACACTTCGCTTTTGATAAATAGAAAAGGTGAAATAAAGGGAAAATACAAGAAAATTCATCTTTATGATGAAGAACATTTGTCTAAGGGCAAAAAAGTTGAGGTATTTAAGACAGATTTTGGAAAGATAGGTATCGTCGTTTGTTGGGATCTTGCATTTCCTACATTATTTAGGAAAATGAAAAAGGCGGGCGCGCAGATTGTTTTTTGTCCGGCTTATTGGTGTTATGAAGAAAAAGCGCATGACAAAGATCATAAACAAAGAGAAATACAAATTTTAAAATCATTGGTTTCGGCGCGGGCATTTGAAAATCGTTTTTTTGTTGCGTTGTGCAATCCGTTAGTTGACAGAAAAGATATGGTTTCGTATTCGGCAATTGTTTCACCACACCACATTCTGCAAGAAAGTGTTGACAGCGAAAAGATTATGATACAAAAAATAGATCTTAAGGAAATATATCGAGCTGAAAAAATTTACAAAAATGTTTAAGTACTTTTTTTAAGAAAATCAATTACTTGTTCTATAAGCCCTTCTCTTTCATTCTCAAAGAAATCAAATCCAGGAGTTGTGTTTACTTCAAGCAGTAATGGGGCGCCGTCTTTTTCAAGAAAGTCAATGCCGCAAATTTTTATTCCGGATAGAGTTTTTACTTTTTCTATAATATTTTTTAATTTTTTGTTAATCGGGAATTTTTTAAATTTTTTTTGATATACCCCTGTTGATTTCCAGCCCTTATTTTCTTTTAATGCGGTCTGGACGATTTTATCTCCTATTAATGTTACCCTGTATGAAGGCGAGTGGATGAATTCTTGTGCGATTATAGGTATTCGTTCGTTAGCGCTATTCCAAAATTTTTTTATTATTTCGTCGGCCTCTTTCAAATTTTCAGCTTTTTCGACGAAGTCTCCTTGTGTTCCTTCAATTCTTTTTAGTACTATCGGCCATTTGTTGAAATCAGCAATTTCGTTTTTGGCGAGGTTTATATTTTCAGATAAAAGAATTGTTTCTGGGACTGGTATCTTGTGCTCTTTACATTTTAAATAAAATAACCATTTATCTTCTATATAGTAATAGGTCTCTGATGAATCAATAACTTTTTTCCCGAGCGCCTCAAGTGTCTTTATAATTTCATAAACGAAATCCTCTGCGCTATTGTTATAGATTATATCACATTTTTTTGCCTTTTGTTCTAATTCGGTTTCATTTATTTTGTCCAGAATATTAAACATAACAAGATCTATGTTCTTTTTTTTGCATATCTTTGCAAAGATTTTTTCATCTTTTCCAAGTTTCTTTTCAGAAAAAAGATAGCCAAGTGTGAACCTCTTCATGAACGAACTAATGAGGTTTGATATTTAAATATTGATAAACGCCTTGATTACTTAATTAAGGATTAACTCCCCACCATTTTCCTCGTGATATAGAAAAATTACAAATAATTATCTCTTTAGTTCATTAAATTTACTTACAATTAGGTTTTGAATATCTTTGTCCAAATCTATTAAACCATTATTATAATTTTGTTTTGTTGCTAAACAAAAAGATGCAAATAATAGGGCTAAAGTTATTTGAATGTCTTTTGAACTAGCACTATCTTCTGCTCCATCGAAGTTTATAGGAAATCCTCCATTTAACAAATACCAACCATTCACCTTTATGTCCTCATGACAATTAACTTCTTTGTTTGCTATTTTTCTTAAATTAACTGCTGAAAATTCTCTATCTGAAGAAGAAACACTAACTAATATAGCATCTTTCTTTAGATATCTATAAAGTGAAGTGTCAATTATTTCTTTTCCAGTGCTACCAATAACAACATCAAAACTACCTAAAATTGACTTAAGACTTTCTTTTCCATAATCAGATATTTTAGAATCCAAATCATACCTTTTAACCAAAAAGTCACCATTTAATCTTTCATATATTGCATTACCAACAGCTCCAGCGCCTATAATCAAAACACTTTTTGGTTTAAGGTTTAATCTAGTTAAACTTTTCTTTAGTCTTTCAATGCAAGTTTTAGCTATTATTGGGGATTCTATATTTAGTTTAGCATTAGAACGGGCTACATTAATCACTGGAAATCCTAATTTAACATTTTTTAGTTTTTCGTAACCTGCAGAAGTTTGTTCAATTCCCACTATATTTGATGCATTCTTTAAGATTTTGTTAGCATGTGATAAAATACTTCCGCCATCCTCAAGTATTATAACTTTGTCATAATCTGTTAATTTTACTTTCTTATTAACATATTCTAATAATTCTTTAGTGTAATCTTCAAATTGTTCGTCAAAAGATGAATATGGGTCAAAGGATTCACTTTTTGGAGAAACATAGATTCCCATTTTTTGAAATCTATTAAGAACTTGATGATTTGTTGAATAACATTTTCCAATTAAGAATATATTTTGAGGTTTCAAACCTTTTTCAATAAAATATTCAAACATTATTCTTTGACTCTCTAAGATATGTTGAGATGCTATTAGTAATACCTTATCAAATTTCGTATCCTTATAGCAAGAATTAACAAAATCTAATAATGGCAAGTTTGTTCTTTTCATTATTATCAATAAAATTAGTAGCTTAATAAGTTTTCCAGTTCAACTCTCTTCCGGAGCACTTAACTATTTGGTCATACGCTGTTGAGGGGCAGTGAGCCATAAACCTCGTTAGTTATTCGGTTTATGTAGCTAACTTAATCCTAAGGATAAACGCCCCCACGAGATGATTAACCTTAGGTTAAGGTTAGCACGATATTTCTAAGAGGTTTCTCGACGATAAGGTTTTTCCATCAAAAAAGTTAGCAGTTTAGAACAACTTTTATTTTTTTATGGCTGGTTAAACGCCCCCGCATTTTTCCTAAATAAATTATTAAAAGATATATTTTTAAACTATATTTAGAGTATACGTTAGAGGTGATAAGCACCTCAGAAGCTTATTCTGAGAACATTAAACATGGGGAAAAACCTACAAGAAGTAATAGAAGAAATTGGAAGTATAAGGCTTAAAGGTACTGCCTTGGGATGGAGCGCCAAACAAACATTTGAAACATATAAAAGTCTATTACCTCAAGAAGTAATATTGGTGGACTTTCCGTCCAAAAATCTAAATTGTGTAGGTTATGCATTAGATTTAAATCACACCACAAGTGATCTTACTGGACATTTAGAACGCGATTTTGATCAAGTCGATAGTCCTAAAGATGCAAATATTTATGTCCTGTACTTTCATGAAGACTGGATTCATACAGGAAAAATTGTAGATGATAGAACGGCAGTGTCTAAATGGGGCTGGTTTGAACCAGTTTTCAAACACCCTATTTTATTTTATCCCGGAAGTTGGGATGAGATTAGATACTTTAGAAGAAAAGGAGCATAATTACAATGGAAATTGGAATAATAGGTTTAGGAGATATGGGTAAATTATATGCAAGAGAATTTACTAGACAGGGCTATAGAGTTAATGGTTGTGATTTACCTGAAAAAAGAAATCAATTAGAGCAAGAATTAGGGGGAACTGGAGTTTATGTTCTAGATGGAGGTGTTGCTGTTTCAAGAAGAAGCGATTTAATATTTTATTCTGTAGAAGCAGAGAATATAGGAAGAGTAGTAAGTCAATTTGGTCCGTCAACAAAAACAGGAGCGATAGTTGCTGGTCAAACTTCAGTAAAAACTCCAGAAATTGAAGCCTTTGAAAAATATTTACCTAAAGATGTAAATATAGTTACTTGCCATTCTTTACATGGTCCAACAGTTAGCCCAATTGGACAAAGTTTAGCAGTTATTAGGCACAGAAGTTCTGATGAAGATTATAAAAGAGCTTTAGAAACTTTTGAAAAATTGGGTTCAAAAATAATTGAAATTCCTACATATCAAGAACATGATAAGGTTACAGCAGATACTCAAGCAGTTACTCACGTAGGATTTGAGAGCATGGGAACTGCATGGAAGAATGCAGGGATTTATCCATGGGAAAATGCTTCTTATGTAGGTGGAATTGATAATGTAAAAGTTTTGATGACTCTTAGAATTTATGGCGGAAAATCACACGTTTATTCTGGGTTGGCAATATTAAATCCATTTGCAAGAGAACAAGTCAGACAATATGCTGCTTCCGAATCTGGGTTATTTAAGTTAATGATTCAAGAAGATGAAACAACTTTTAGGGAAAGAATGAAAACAGCAGGAAATTTTGTTTTTGGAAATAATGATTCTCCAATATTAGTAGATGATGGAATTATGAGGGAGTTTAGTCTTGGTAGTCAAAAAGAAAGAAAACCAAATTCACATCTAAGTCTTTTAGCAATGGTAGATGCTTGGCATCAATTAGGAGTAAATCCTTATAAAAATTTGATATGCCAAACTCCTCTTTTTAGATTAAGATTAGGAATAGCAGAATATTTATTTAGAAACCAAGAACTTCTGGAGGAATCAGTTAAAACTGCTTTGTTTGATAAAGGAATAAGAGGAGATGATTTAGAATTCCATACTGCAGTAAGGGAATGGGCTTCAATGATAAGTCATGGAGATATAGATGGATACAAACAGCAATTCGATGCAACAAAGGAATTTTTTAAAGACAGAATTCCTGAAGGCATGAAAAGGAGTAATGAACTTATTAAGAGATTATCAAAGAGCAGTTAAACGCCCCCCGAATCTTGTACCTAAAAGTTTTATATTCGCTGTGTAAACGCCCTTGCGGGAGCGTTTAACCAAATTTTAACATAAATGGGCTTGTTTTTACACATAAAGTCATGCTATTGTTAACCTAAGGTAACATGCCCCCCACGATTACTTAATCCTAAGGATTAAGGAACCAACTTTTTCCCCAATTTAATTTTTGTTTACTATCTTTTTGTAGAAATCTTTAGCAGAGATATAATGTGGCAAGTTGAGTTCTTTTGCTATTTTCCTTGTTTCTTTCTTAT
>ERZ1292623.673-Hain-H51-01um-R1-673-length-35318-cov-9_pt2 | contig 15289 bp, 12 predicted proteins | sample MGYA00564398_ERZ1292623 | MGnify/ENA primary metagenome ERZ1292623 (study PRJEB36523, sample SAMEA6512633) | groundwater metagenome | collected 2019-01-07 | study: AquaDiva: Metagenomics assemblies of 32 groundwater samples
TCGGCAATCCGCCGCGAGATGGCGGAGCTCACAGCGCGCCGCGCCGAGGCGGAGAAGCTCTCCGCCTACCTCAAGCCCGTCGCCAAAGCGATCGAGGAAGCGAGCCTGACGCCGGGTGAGGAGACGAAGCTCGAGGACGAGGCGCGCCGGCTGGAGAACGCCTCCGAGATTCGCGAGGTGGCGTCCGCGTTCAGCACGCTCATTGAAGACGAAGAGGCTGGCATTCTTTTGCGGTTGGGGCAGGCGAGTCGCGCGCTTCAGCAGTTGCAGAAGTTCGACCCCACACTGGCCAAAGTGCAGGAGGCCTTCGACGCGGGGTTCTATTCCATTGAGTCCGTGGCGCGCGAGGTCTCGGAGTACGCGGCCAACGTGGATCTCGATCCCGCACGGCTGGGCGATGTGCGCTCGCGGCGTGATCTGCTGTTCCGGCTCACGAAGAAGTACGGCCCGACCGTGTCCGACGTGATTGCCGCGGGAAAGAGCGCTCGCCGAGAACTGGACCTGCTCGATACCGCCGGGCTGGACCTGCGATCGCTCCAGTCCAGCATGGACAAGGCGTCAGCGGAGCTCGATCGCGCTGCCGCGGCACTCACGCAGAAGCGCCTGGATGCGGCTCGGCGTTTTGCCGCGGCCGTCGACGCCATCCTGCCGGAGTTGGGCATGGAGGACGGTCATCTCCAGGTGGCGCTGGTGCCGCAGCAGGCAATCGGACCGCGTGGCGGCGAAGATGTGGAGTTTCGTGTCGCGCTCAATCTGGGCCACGACATGCGCCCCCTGGCACGCGTGGCGTCAGGTGGTGAATTGTCGCGCGTGATGCTGGCGATCAAGACCATCCTCGCACGATTGGACCACGTGCCGACGCTCGTCTTTGACGAAGTGGACGCCGGTATTGGTGGAAAAGTCGGCCTGCAGGTGGGCGACATGCTGCGGGGAGTCGCCGCGTCGCATCAGGTGTTCGCCATCACGCACCTTCCCCAGATCGCCGCCAAGGCACACCGGCACATTCAGGTGGCCAAGGGCGCCCGCGCTGGAGTCACGACCGCCGACGTCGTCACGCTCAGGGACGAACAGCGCGTGCACGAGATCGCGCGAATGCTCGGCGGCGACGCCGAGAGCGCTACCAGCCGCGCGCATGCCGCGGAGCTGTTGGCGGGCGCCGATGCCGCGGCGCCCAAGCCCGGCAAGGGGAAGCGGTCTACCGGCCGCCCGGCTGAAAGTAGATCCGAACCTCGAGCTGATCCCGCGTGAATTTCGCGGCGCCCACGGCGCCGCTGATGGTCTCGAGGTGCGAATACCGCATCTCCATCGGCAGCGGGCGATCGCCGCGACGAAAGGTCGAAAGCGTCGTGAAGCTCACGCCGCCCCCAACGAGTTGCGTGTTACCGGTCAGGTCCGCTGTCCTCTTGGCGTATGAGCCATGCACGGACAGCGGCGCCGTGATATGCCAGCGCGGCTCGATGTCCACGGACATGCGCCACGTATCCGTCGCCGGCATGACGGCGTTCGAGCCAACCGACGTGTACGAGGCCGCGCCGAGGAGCGCGACGCGGCCGCGCTGAACCTCGGCAATGGCGCGCGCGTCAAACCCGATGGCGCCGTCGCCAATCCGCAGGTCCGCGACGCCAACGGGTGCCTGTCGCGACCCGGAAGGCAGGTGTGCGGACGACGCCACCAGCAGGCGCATGCCGAGACCACGGCGCTCGGTCACGGGACGATCGAACATCAGGAATTTGAAGCCGACCTCGACGTCGCCGATTCCGAATACCTCATTGCTCGCCAATGAGTCGCGGCCAAGGTCCGAGAGCACGTAGCTCGTGAGATTGGCGGCTCCGGCTGGCCCGACGGCAGACGCGGGGATCGCGGTAATGAGGTCGGTCGCGGATACCAACAGGTCCTTGTACTTGAGGTTGAAGTCGGCCACGCGCGCGGCCACCGCGGACTGCGCGACGGATGAACTGCGTGGCACGAACGCCTGGCCGGTCTCGCCGGACCTCCCGTACAGCGACGCCACGGTGGACGCGAACGACTGCGATGATTGGATCAGTTGCTGCGCCTCGGCTTGGCGTGCCAGAAGAGCGGGGCAGCCGGCGGAACCAGGGCTGGCAGCGCAGGCGGTGAGCCGATTCTGAAGTTGGGTGACCGCGGTGGCGAACTGCGTCTGCACTTGGCCGTTCATCGCGGACGCCGTGACATTGGAGCGGTGCGGATTGGGCCCGACGTTGGCGCCGGTGCTGTCGAGCCGCAGCAACCCTGAAAGCCGCTTGCGGATCACCGGAACCATCACCGAGAACGACAGCCGGTTCATGACACCGTACTCGATCGTGAACGGCAGCTGTTCTTCGCGGGCCATGGCGTCGAGTCGCGACTTGCCCAGTGATAGCGTGAACGCCGTGGCAGACGCGGCCTGAATCAGCGACTGGGTGGTGGCCAGCGGTAACAGCTGCGACGCACCCAACGAGTCGGAGGAGTACGGGGCACCGAGGGCCAATTGCTTGCTGCTCCCGAAGCGCTGGTCGTAGCGCGTCCAGACCACGGGCATCCGCAGGCGGGCCAAGCCTCGGGGGACGAGGCTGGCGTCGTCGAGCAAACTCAAGCCGCCCTGCGCTCCGAGACTGTTCGGTGCGGCCATAAGAACGACCAGTGCCGCCGCGAGCCAGCGCGGCTGAATGTCACGCATCGTTGACGTGCATCGTGCCGCCGGTCATTGTTCGCCGCACGCCTCTAACATAATTGCGCCCATAGTGTCATTGCGTCCGCCCCCGCGCGTGCCCTGGCAGGTCACGGGGAATCACTGGATCTCGCTCCCCTGTGTTCACCCCGCCGACGGCTCGGTGTTCGCCGCGGGCTTCCTGCATCGCGGCACCAGGTCGGCGATCGAGTTGGCGGGCGGCCCGGGGTTCATCGACGGCGAGGGGCCGCCGTTGTTCCGGCTCCGCATCACGCTCGACGGCAAGGCCTATGCGTTTTCCGATGCGCGCATGGTCTGGGAGCGCGCTCTTGGCTGGCTGCCAACGTTCACGTGGACGGTTGGTGCGGTGGTGGTGCGTGGGACCATCTTCGCGCCTTTCGGTCGCGATTCTGACTGCGCTGGCGCGGTCTATGCGTTGTCCGTGGAGAATCGCGGTTCGTCCAAACTCGCGGCTGTGCTCGTGGCCGAAGGGACGCTGGGGCATCGTCAGCTTCGCGTGCAAACGGAGCGGGCCTTCGAACCGGGCAGCCATCGCGTGGAAGCCGTGGACGGCGACGTGGTGCTCGGCGGCCGCTCGCCGGACGCGCTGGTCGCCCTGGCCATCGGCGCGGATGGAGACGCCACGGTCTCCGTGCAGCAGGGGCCGGCGCCGAGTTACACCATCGAGCGTTCGCTGTCCGTGGAGAGCAACGGACGTACGCAGATCGCCTTCTACATCGCGGCAGGCCCGGAACCGGATGGCGCCCGCGCGTCCATGGCGGTGCTGCGTCGCCGTGGCTGGAAGGATCTGCTGCGCGAGACGCGCGACGCGCTCAAGCAGCTGGAGCAGACGACCGGTCACGAACAGCTCGACGGCCTGATCAATCGCCACTTGCTGTTCGCCTACTTCTATGGAGTAGGCCGCGCGCTGGACGACGCGCACTTCTACCTCGTTCGGACGCGCGTTCCCTGGCATGGCCGCGGCGTGACGGTACGGGACTGGGAAGCGCTCATGTGGACGCTGCCCGCCATCCAGCTGGCCGACGCACCGCTCGCCCGTGAATTGCTTCTCCGCGCGTGCGAAATCCACGGGTACGCGCCAGGCCGGGGCGTGCACTACTTCGATGGCAGCATGTTTGCGCCAGGGTTCTCGCTCGAGGGCGCGGCCGTGTACGCCATCGCGGTGGACCGCTACATCCGCGACACCAATGACGATCAGATCGTCGAAGAACCGGTCCTCGCGGATACGCTGTACCTCTCCGCCGAAGATCTGGCGGAGCGCCGCGATCGCAACGTGCCGCTGTACACCACCGAAGTCACGCTGTCCGGCACGCCGGCGCCACAGCCGTTCACGTTGCATGGCAATGCGGTCGTCGCCCAGGCCTTCGACATCCTGCGACGCACGCTCGACGAGGACTCCGCGAAGGACCTCGAGGATCCCGAGGCCATCCGTGCCGCCCTGCGACGCCACTTTGTGGCGGCCGATGCCGGCAAACAACGTTTCGTGAGCGCCACCGACCTGGCCGGGCACACCACGGCCGAGGACGACCCGGTTGCGTCGATGCTGTGGTTGCCCCTGTACGACGCGATGGAGCGTTCGGACTCCACCTATCGCCGCACCGTGAAGGGCGCGGGCTCCACGCCCCGCGAGTTGGCTCACCAGTGCGCCCGATTGCTGGGGCCGGAGTCGACCGCGGTTCTCGAGTGGTTCAGACGAGCCCAGTTGGACCAGGGTTATGCGGCGGAGATCGTGACGCCGGACGGCACTGCCCAACTCAACGGCGGCGATGCCTCACTTTCAGGGCTGCTGGCGTGGTGTGCCTGGTATGCGGTTCATGCTCTTGGAGAGCGACCGTAACAACTCTGGGAAGTGGGAATCGGTCCAAATCCCGTTTCCCAAGGCCGTGCCGGTCTGTATATTTCGCGGCGCTGCGGGAATAGCTCAGTTGGTAGAGCACAACCTTGCCAAGGTTGGGGTCGCGGGTTCGAGTCCCGTTTCCCGCTCTGCGAAGCACACGGCGGCGGGGAGGCGGAATCCGCTTGCCAGTCGTTGCCTTCCAAGGGGAGAAGGGTCTGCATGTTACCAGGCGCGGGGATGGCGAAACTGGTAGACGCAAGGGACTTAAAATCCCTTGGGGGCGACCCCGTCCGGGTTCGAGTCCCGGTCCCTGCATTCCCGACACGAATACGTGGCACGCTGGCGCTGGTGCTCCCTTCGGCCGATATTGCCGGGATTGGTCAGCACGTTGCATGACAGGGTCGAATCCGTGAGCCGCACGAACCCTGTGACCCAAACAATAGAACGGCACATGATTCGATACGCGATGCGGCGTGTCGCGCTGCTTGGGCTCTCGGCCCTCAGTGTGACGCTTCTTGCCACGTGCGACCTTGCGACACTGACCGGGACCGACACAACCTCGCCGGCGACGCGACTGGATTCCACGGACCTCACGGTGTCCGGTGGCACCGGCGTCGTGTTGGGCGCGTCGATCACCATGGGACTGACGTCCCCGCTGGACCTGTCCAGCGCCTTCAAACGTTGGACAAGCAGCGCGCCGGCCACAGTCAGCATCGACAGCATGACTGGCGTGGCGACTGGATTGGCCATCGGGTCCGCGACAATCACTGGTCGTGTTGTGGCGCCCGAGATCCCCGCGGGCGTGAGCAAGTCACAGGTGGTGACGGTGCGCTACGCGAGTATCCGAATCACGGCGCCCGTGGTGACGGATTCGATGTCGGGACTGGGGCAAGCGCGCACCGTCACGGTCCAGGGCACCAACAGCGTCGGCGCCACGCAGGCGGGGTCGCTGTCCACCGGCCTGACGCTCACGTCCAGCGATCCCACGGTCTTTTCCGTCTCCGGCTCCACGATCGTCGCGAAAAAGAACGGGTCGGCGCGGGTCGTCGCCGTGTATCAGACGTTGCGCGACAGCGTGTTGATCAAGGTGCGGCAGGTGGCCCGGAAGATTTCCTTCCCCGGCCCGGACAGCCTGAACTACGTCACGGGGGCGCTCAACACCGATCTCATCGTGCCGCTCACCGTGCGCGATGTGGCCGATTCGATCGTCGTCGCACCTGTCCTCACTTGGCGAGTGGCAGACACCACCGTTGCCACAATTGGCGCGACCAGCGGCATCTTGCGGGTCAAGAAGGTGGACACCACGCGCATTTTCGCGAAGATGGACACCGTGGAGCGGAGCCAGAAACTCCTTGTCATCCTGCCGCCCACGGCGCCGACGACCTTGACCGCCACGACGGCCAGCAGCACGCAGATCAACCTCACGTGGGTGGACAATGCGTCCACGGAGACCGGATTCCGGATCGAGCGTTGCTCCGGCGTTTCGTGCACGAGCTTCGCTGAGATTGCCACGGTCGCCGCCAACGTCACGAGTTACTCCAGCACCGCCCTGACCGCGGCCACGGCGTACAGTTACCGCGTTCGTTCGTACAACGCCGGTGGCAACTCCGCGTACACCACCACGGCGAGCGCCACGACGTTGCCCAACGCTCCGGCCGCACCCACGAACCTGGCCGCGACCGTTGTGTCCATTTCCCGCATTGACCTCACGTGGACGGACAACGCGACGAACGAGACGCTGTACAGCGTCGAGCGCTGCTCTGGCGTCTCTTGCACCGCGTTTGTCGAGTTCGCGTCCTCCTCGGCGAACACGGTTTCGCAGTCGAGCACGGGACTCGCCGCGAATACCAGCTACAGCTTCCGCGTGAAGGCGTCGAATACCGGCGGCAACTCGGGCTACTCGAACACCGTGAGTGCCACCACGCTGCCCAACGCCCCCGACCTGATCGTCACGGTCTTTACCGCTCCAACCTCGATGCCGACCAGCGGCACCGTGAACATTTCCGTGACGGTGAAGAACCAGGGCGGTGTGGCGGCTGGCGCGTTCCGGACGGGCATCTACTTCTCGACGAACAACATCATCTCGACTGGCGACACGCCCTCCACCGGTTTCTGCGATTCGCCGACCGGATTGGCGGTGGGCGCGACGACCTCGTGCAGCGGCGCGATTGCCGTGCCGACCATCGCGACGGGCACGTACTTTGTTGGCGCGCTGACTGACGACGCCTCGCAGGTGACGGAGTTCAACGAGAATAACAACGCGTCGACCACGGTGACCGCGGCGCTCTCGCCCTTGAGCCTGATCACGAACAGCGACTTTGCGTCCGGCACCCTAGCCTGGAACTTCTTCAACCAGGCGCTGGTCCTGAACCTGTCGGGCTTGGCGTACTCAACGCCTAACTACCTGAGCTTGCTGTCCAACTCCAGCGGCGTCGGACAGAGCAGCATCACCGGCTCGGCGTACCAGGATATTTCCATTCCGGCGGGCGCCACGACCGCCACGCTCGAGTTCCGCTACAACATTTCGACGGATGAAACCACGACCACGCTTACATACGACAGTCTGAAGGTCACTGTCCAGAACACGTCCGGTACGGTCCTTGCGACGGTTTTAGCCGTAACGAACCTCAACAAGTCGGCGGGGACCGGGCCTGCGAACTACACGTTCAAGGCGTTCGACCTTTCGTCCTTCAAGGGACAGACGGTGCGCATTCATTTCTCGGCGAGCAACGACGTCACGCTCCCGACGGTGTTCCGCATCGACGACGTCAAAGCCACCTGGGGTCCCTAGCGACGAAACTGCTCTGAAGTAACAGGGTGTGGTTGGCAGGGATGCGTCCGTAGGTGACGCATCCCTGCTAGTTTTTTGCGCATGACGGACGTCGTCGCGCTCTCCTCTGAACTCCTCGGCATCGACTCCTCGACCGGTGCCGAGAGCGCCGCGGTCGAGTTCGTTTCCCGCTGGCTCCTAGCTCGCGGCTGGAACGTCGAACTTCAGGAAGTGAGCAAGGGGCGCGCTAACGTCTGGGCCACCCGCAGGGGACGTGGCGTCACCCTGTCAACGCATCTCGACACGGTACAGCCATATGTGGCGCCACGGCTCGAGAAGAGCCGCCTGTACGGACGCGGCGCTTGCGACGCCAAGGGCATCGCGGCCGCCATGATGGTGGCGGCTGAAAACCTCGCCAAGGCCGGCGAAGAGCGCGTCGACCTGCTGCTCCTCGTCGGCGAAGAGGCCGGCTCCGACGGCGCCCGCGCCGCCAACCGCCTGTCGCCGACCAGCAAGCATCTGGTCAACGGGGAGCCCACCGAGAGCAAGCTCGCCAACGGCGCCAAGGGTTCGCTCCGCGCCACTCTCCGTTTTCGCGGGCGCGCGGCGCATTCCGCGTACGCCGAGCTTGGCAAGTCCGCCATTGTTCCGATGGTGAAACTCATGGGGACCATAGACAGCCTCAAGCTGCCGTCCGATCGCACGCTCGGAAAGACAACGGTCAACATCGGCACCATCCGCGCCGGTACAGCAGGCAATATCGTTCCCGAACTCGCCGAGACGGAGCTCATGTTCCGGCTCGTGGGCGACGTCGCCAAGGTCAAGAAGGCGCTGGAGAAATGGGTGGGCAAGAAGGCAGAGATCGAGTATGGCTCCCATATCCCGGCTCAGAAGTTCGAGACAATTCCCGGCTTCGCCGTGACACCGGTGGCGTACACCACCGATATCCCACTGCTGTCACGCTGGGGCCGCCCCCTGCTGTTCGGCCCGGGCTCAATCCACGTGGCGCACACCCCCGATGAGTACGTGGAGCTCGACGAACTCCGCAGTTCCGTGGGTGCATACGAGCACATCGTGCGCACGCTCCTCCAGTCATGACGCGCGAATCGCCGTTCGGAGAGGCGCGGTTGCCCGTCGCCGTCCTGGGTGCCACCGGCGCTGTGGGCCAAGCGTTCGTGCGGCTGTTGGCGAAGCACCCATGGTTCGAGCTCATCGAAGTCGCCGCGTCGGAACGGTCAGCTGGCAAGTCCTACGCCGAAGCCACCACGTGGATTGGCAGCGAACCGATCCCCGAGGCCATCGCCAACCTCACGGTGCAGCCATGCACGCCGGCGAGCATTCGCGCGCCCGTCGTCTTCTCGGCGCTCGACGCCGCGACGGCGGCTGACGCCGAGCCGAGCTTCGCAAAGTCAGACCGCATCGTCCTGACAAACGCCCGCAACTATCGGATGGAGCCGGACGTCCCGCTGGTGATCGCAGAAGTGAATCCGGATCACCTCGACGTCATTGCCGCGCAACGCAAACGGCGCGGCTGGTCGGGCGCGATTGTCGCCAACGGAAACTGCGCCGCCATCGTCGGCGCGATGGCGCTCGCGCCAATCCAGCAGCGATTCGGCATTCGCCGCGTCTTCGTGGTCACGATGCAGGCCGTCTCTGGCGCCGGGTATCCCGGCGTGGCCTCACTCGACATCCTCGGCAACGTCATTCCGTACATCAAGGACGAAGAACCGAAGCTCGAGGAGGAATTCTGCAAGTTCCTCGGCCTGCGCGAGAGCGATCACATCCAGAGTGCTCCAATGGTGGTGAGCGCCCACACCAATCGCGTTCCCGTGGAGCACGGCCACACCCTGTGCATGTCGGTGGAGCTCAATCGGAAAGGCGACGTCGCCGAGGTTGAAGCGCACCTCGCCAACTGGCGTGGCGCACCGGAGGCTGTTCGCCTGCCGTCGTCGCCGGAGCGTCCGCTGCTGCTGACCAAGGACCCCGATCGGCCGCAACCGCGCCGCGACGTCGACACCGGCAGGGGCATGACCGTGACCGTCGGTCGCGTGCGGCGTGACCCGATTCTCGATGTGCGCCTCGTGGCACTGGGTCACAACGTGATTCGTGGCGCCGCGGGTGCCTCGGTGCTCAACGCCGAGCTGATGGCCTCGACCGGGCGAATCCCGAAACCGTGATCGTCTGCAAGTTCGGCGGCACTTCGATCGGCGACGCCGATGCCATCCGGCGCGCGGCCGATATCGTGCGGTCTCGCCTCAGCCAAGGCCCGATCGCTGTGGTCTCCGCTCTTGGCGGAAGCACCAACGTCCTGATCGATATCGCGGAGCAAGCGGCACGTGGCCAGCTCATCGGCGCCATGAGCCATGTCGAGAGCGTGCGAGACAGGCACCTGGTCGTGGCCGGGAACGTGTTGCCCGGTCCGGAAGGCGATGAGATCGCGCTGGAGCTCAGCGCGCTGTGCGACGAGATCGGCGCGTTGGCCGAGGCGCTGTCCACTCTCGGTCATCTCACGCCGCGCAGCCTCGACACCGTAGCCTCCTTCGGTGAGCGTATGTCGTCGCTCCTGATCGCGGCTGCGTTCAACGCGATGGGCGTTCCCGCGCAGCTTGTGGACGCTCGCCGCGTCATGATTACCGACGCGCAACACACCCGCGCCGAGCCGCTGACGGACGCCATCGCCGAGGCCGCGCGCGTGCACCTGGCGCCGTTGGTGCGTGACCAGAAGGTGCCCGTGATGGGCGGCTACATCGGTGCAACCGCTGGCGGCATCACCACGACGCTCGGACGCGGCGGTTCGGACTACAGCGCGTCACTCGTCGGCGCGGCACTGCAGGCCGAGGCCATCGAGATCTGGACCGACGTGGACGGCATGATGACCGCAGACCCGCGCGTCGTTCCGTCGGCGAAGACCATCGAGACGGTTGCGTTTGAGGAGGCCTCGGAACTGGCGTCGTTCGGCGCCAAGGTGCTGCACCCGTTTACGATCGCGCCGGCGGTCCGGCTCGGTATCCCGGTGCGCGTCCTCAATTCGCGCCGGCCCGAAGGCACGGGAACGTCCATCACGTTCGACGCGCCACGCCGCCCCGTGACCGCGATTGCGGGAAAGAGCAACGTGACCCTGGTGAAAGTGCGTTCGCCCCGGATGCTGCTCACGGAGGGGTTTCTGCGCGAGCTGTTCGCCATCTTTGAGCGGCACAAGATGTCGGTCGACGTCGTGTCCACATCGGAGGTGTCAGTGTCGGTGACCGTGGACGACGCCGCGCGACTTGAGGAGACGATTGGCGACTTGCGTCAGTTGGGCGATGTGGCCGTGGAGCAGAACCGCGGCATCGTGGCGCTGGTCGGAGCTGCCTTGAGCGAGAGCAGCGGGGCCATGTCCCGGGCACTGGCGTGCATCGGGGCGGCACGGCTGCACATGTTGTCTCTGAGCGCCACTGGCATCAATCTCACCATGGTGGTGGATGGCGACGAAGTCGACGCACTCCTGCGGCGGCTCCACGCCGAGTTCTTCGAGGGCAAGCGCTGATGCCGCGTCTGGCAATCATCGGAATGGGCAAGATGGGCCGCGCCGTGGAACAACTGGCCCGCGAGCGCGGCTTCGAGGTCGTCGCCAGGCTAAACAAGGGTGACGCGATCACGCGGGCATCGCTCAACGAAGCGGACGTCGCTGTGGAATTCACCACGCCGCGCGCGGCGCCGGGCAACATCAAGGCCGCCATCGAAGCCGGCTGTCCTGTCGTCGTTGGCACCACCGGCTGGCATGAGTCCCGCGCCAGCGTCGACGCGTTGGCGATGGAAAAGAAGGGCGCACTGCTGGTAGCCCCGAACTTCTCGCCGGGCATTGCCGCCTTCGGAGAAATCGTCAAAGAGGCCGCCCGGATCCTCAAGACGATGCCGGGCTTCGACGCCCATATCATCGAGACGCATCACGCCGCCAAGCAGGACACGCCCAGCGGAACTGCCAAAGCGCTCGAGGAGACCACGGCGCCCGTCTGGGGCACCAACATTCCAGTCACCAGCGTTCGCGTCGGCTCGGTTCCCGGGAAACACGAGTTCCTGTTCGACGCTCCATTCGAGCAGATTCGTCTCGTGCATTCCGCGCGCGACCGGCGCGTCTTTGCCGAAGGCGCGTTGCACGCCGCGCGGTGGCTTATTGGGCGCACGGGAGTGTTCAGCATGCACGACGTCATTGCCCAACGATAGATGGCAAACGCCAAGCGGCTGACCGGCTGCGGAACGGCGCTGGTGACACCATTCACCGGCGACGGATCGGTGGACGAAAAGGCGCTGCGCGAGTTCGTGGAGTGGCAGATCGCCGAGGGCATCGATTTTGTGGTGCCGTGTGGCTCCACCGGCGAGGCGGCGACGCTGACGCCGGCTGAACACCGCCGAGTCGTCGAGATCACTGTGGAGCAGGCCAGGGGCAGGGTGCCCGTCGTCGCGGGCGCCGGCTCCAATGACACCGCCAAGGCGGTCGCGATGTCGAAGGAGATGCAGGCCGCGGGCGCCACGCACCTGCTGCACGTCTCGCCGATGTACAACAAACCGCCGCAGCGCGGCCTGATCGAGCACTTCAAGCGGGTCGCCGAGGCGACGGACCTTCCGGTCGTGGTCTACAACGTGCCGGGTCGCACTGGCGGGAACATCGAGGCCAGGACGACCCTCGCGCTCGCCAACGTGCCCAACATCGTCGCCGTGAAGGAGGCGAGCGGCAACCTTGGGCAGATCACCGACATTCTGAGGGACCGGCCGTCGCATTTCTCGGTCCTGTCGGGCGACGATGAGCTCACGCTCTCCGTAATGGCAGCCGGTGGCGACGGAATCATCTCGGTCATCTCCAACGCAACGCCCAAGGCCATGACCCAACTGACGGCGCTGGCCGCCAAGGGCGATTTCGTGTCCGCGCGGGCGCTGCACTTCAAACTGTTGCCGTGGATGCGCGCCGCGTTCTGCGAATCCAATCCGATCCCGGTGAAGGCCGCGATGGCGATGCTGGGCAAGATGGGAAACCACCTTCGCTTGCCGCTCGTGCCCCTCGCCCAACAGCACGAAGAGGCGGTGCGCTCCGCGCTCCAGACGGCGGGCGCGCTGTGATGCAGCTCCAGTTCAGGATCGAGAAGCTGTGCGCGGCCCCGCCCAGCTCGACGCTGACGAAGTCCGCATTCGCTGCGTTCAACGACTTCCTGAACGCGCTCGAAGAGGGTGACATCCGCGCCGCCGAGCGTGTCCAGGGCGTGTGGCGTGCGGTGGCATGGGTGAAGCAGGGCATTCTTTTCGGATTCCGCATCGGCCGTATCGTGGACATGTCCGTGCCCGCCAAAGCCAAGGGCGCCCGAATGAGCTTTGTGGACAAGAGCACGTTTCCGGCGCGCCAGTTCGCCGTGAAGGAGGGGATTCGCGTGGTCCCGGGGGGCTCCAGCATTCGGCGCGGCGCCTTCATCGGCAAAGGCGTGATCTGCATGCCACCGATGTTCGTGAACGTGGGCGCATGGGTCGGTGCCGGGACCATGATTGATTCGCATGCGCTGGTGGGCTCGTGCGCCCAGATCGGCGAGCGCGTGCATCTGAGTGCGGCGGCGCAGATCGGCGGCGTACTCGAGCCCATCAACGCCAGCCCGGTAGTCATCGAGGACGATGTGCTCGTCGGCGGCAACTGCGGTGTCTATGAGGGCACGGTGGTGCGTGCGCGTGCCGTGCTCGGCGCCGGTGTCGTGCTCACGCGCGGAACGCCGGTCTACGATCTCGTTCGCGAGCGCGTTCTGCGCGGCAGTGGCACCGAGCCTTTGGAGATCCCCGAGAACGCCGTCGTGGTGCCGGGCGCACGGTCGGTGACGTCGGCATGGGGGGCCAAGCACGGACTCTCGCTCCAGACGCCGGTCATCGTGAAGTACCGGGACGAAAAGACCGACACCGCCACGGCGCTCGAGGCATGGCTTCGGTGAAGAAGCTGCGGGTAGGCGGCAGCGTCCGCGCGGCCAGCGACAAGTCCATTTCCCACCGCGCGCTGATGCTTTCGGCGGTGGCGAACGGGAAGTCGCGCGTCTCGAACATCCTGCCGTCCGACGACGTCCGTTCCACCGCCGCTGCGTTACGCGCCATTGGCGCCGCGATCCCGCCGCTTTCCGGAGAGTTTTTCGTGACCGGTCGGTCGGCTCGTCACCTCAGGTCGCCGCAGGAGGCGCTCGACTGCGGCAATAGCGGCACAACGACGCGGTTGTTGGCCGGACTCATTGCCGGCGCCGGCCTCACGGCGGAGTTCATCGGCGATGCAAGCCTGACCCGGCGCCCCATGCGACGCGTGACCGAGCCGCTGCGCGCCATGGGCGCGGGCGTGGCGTTGGCTTCGCACGGTGGACTGCCTATGACCGTTACGGGTGGACTGCTGCACTCCATTCACTGGGAGTCGCCCGTCGCCAGCGCCCAGGTCAAGAGCGCCATCTTGCTGGCCGCCGTCCTCGGCGGCGTGGATGCCACGATCTCCGAGCCGCACCGGTCCCGCGACCACACGGAGCGCATGCTGGGCGCGCGCGGTGTTGACGTTCGCGTCAACCGAAACACGGTGGAAGTGCACGCCGGACAGGTCGTACGGCCCGCCGACGTGGACGTGCCGGCGGATCCGTCGTCCGCCGCCTACTTCGTGGCGCTTGCGCTGCTCGCGGGTGCCGGCGAACTGCGGCTCGTCGATGTGTGCCTCAACCCGACGCGCACGGGCTTCTACAATGCGCTCAAGCGCATGGGCGCGGACCTGGAATTCGAGGACCGCCGCGAAGTGGGCGGGGAGGTGCTCGGGACGATCGTCGCGCGGCCCTCGCTGCTGCATGGCATTGACGTATCCGCTGACGAAGTGCCCTCCATGATCGACGAGCTGCCGCTGTTGGCATGCATTGCCACCCGGGCCGACGGCGAGACCAACGTCCGCGGCGCAGCCGAGCTGCGCGTCAAGGAGAGCGACCGCATCGCCACAAACGTCGCCAGCCTGAACGCGCTGGGCGGGTCGGCCCGCGAACTTGAAGACGGCTTCACGATCACCGGTTCACGCTCCGCGCTGTCAGGTCGTGTCAATCCGCAGGGAGACCATCGCATCGCAATGTCTTTCGGAATCCTCAGCGCGCTGCCGGGCAACGACATCGAGATCGCCGACCGCGGCTGCGTCTCCGTTTCGTATCCGGGATTCTGGGACGCCCTCGACAACGTGATCCAATGAGCGCCAAGCCCGTTGTCATCGCGATTGACGGCCCCTCGGCGTCAGGGAAGTCGTCCACAGCGCAGTGGGTGGCTGAGCGACTCGGTTTCAAGCACGCCGATTCCGGAGCGATCTACCGCGCGGCAACCGCGGCGCGACTTCGCGCAGGAGGCGCCAAGGACGCTGCCAAATGGACGGAAGCCGAGGTGCTGGATGCCGCAAAGAAGCGAGTGCGCATCGTGGCCGGCGAACGGTCGTTCACGCCAGAAATCGACGGCAAGCCGGCAGAAGATGAGTTGCGCGGCGCGGACGTGACTTCGTGCGTGTCCGCCGTGGCCAGAATGGAGGGCGTCAGGCAGTGGGTCAACGAGCAGATGCGGTCGGTTGCGGCCCGTGCGTCGATTGTCGTGGACGGCCGAGACATGGGTACGGCGGTGTTTCCCGACGCCGCCGTGAAGATCTGGCTCGTGGCCGACCCGTGGGAGCGGGCTCGCCGACGCCTCGTTCAAACCCTCAAGCGAGCGCCAACGGACGAGGAAATCGCCGAGGAGACCGACCGGTTGGTGCATCGCGACGCCAAGGACGCCAAGCAAAGCGCCCAGGCGCCGGACGCGGTCTTGCTGGACACCACCTACCTGACGCAGGAGGAGCAAGTGGACCGGATTGTGGCGTTGGCGCGGACCGTCGCGACGCGAGACGCGGCATCCGGCTGACGGCTCCAATGTTGGCGGAGAGGTCTTGTTCGGATCGCCCGCGCTTTACCTTTCCGAGGGAACTTCCGCGCGGGGTGAGGATGAAGGAGTCGACGCT
>ERZ1292623.2804-Hain-H51-01um-R1-2804-length-15288-cov-11_pt1 | contig 15288 bp, 28 predicted proteins | sample MGYA00564398_ERZ1292623 | MGnify/ENA primary metagenome ERZ1292623 (study PRJEB36523, sample SAMEA6512633) | groundwater metagenome | collected 2019-01-07 | study: AquaDiva: Metagenomics assemblies of 32 groundwater samples
CGTTTACGTACCAGTGTGGCTTGATCTCGCGGAGTTAACGGACGAGGCGCAGCGGATGCGCGATCTGCCAACGGTGACAGCAGCGTCACTTGTAGCCGCGATGTCCGTGCTGACGCGGGCCGCTGCCAGGGCCGTTGCGTGGGACGCCGCCAGGGCTGTTGCGTGGGACGCTGCCGGGGTCGCTGCGGGGGTCGCTGCGTTAGATGCTGCATCAGCCGCTACAAGAGCTGCTGCAAGAGCCGCTGTAAGGGACGCCGCCAGGGCTGTTGCGTGGGCCGCTGCGTGGGCCGCTGCCGGGGGCTTGTCGTGGGCCGCTGCGGGGAATGCTGCGTCAGCTGCTGCAAGAGCCGCTGCAAGGGACGCTGCCGGGGTCGCTGCGGGGAATGCTGCGTCAGCCGCTGCAAGAGCCGCTGTAAGGGACGCTGCCGGGGCCGCTGTGTGGGCCGAACTTGCTTCCATCGTGTCAGACCTCCAACTGAGCGCCCAGGACCTGGTAAGGCGCATGTGCGCCGTGGGGAAGAAAGCAGTCTAGATGTACGCCTTATGGCAATGGGACTACCAGCGTAGAGTCTGGGATTGATCATGAGAACGGCTCTTTGGCTTAGGGTGAGCACGGATGAGCAAGCAGCTCAGAACCAGCGGCCCTCGCTTGAAGCTGAAGCTAGGCGACGCGGCCTCACTATCGTTCGCACCTGGGAGTTCGACGGTTCGGCCTGGAAGGGCGACTATCGGCCTGAGCGGCAGGAGCTGCTTGAAGCTGTTAGGCGTCGTGAGTTTGAAGTCCTCCTCGTCTGGGCTATTGACCGCCTCTCTCGAGGTGGGCCTGAGGACACCCTGAGCGTGATCAGACAGCTTACTACAAGCGGTGTGACGGTTGTGAGCATCCAGGAGCCTTGGGTTGAACAGTCAGGCCCAATGCGCGAGCTTCTTTTATCTGTGTTTGGGTGGATGGCCCAACAAGAAAGCCAACGGCGATCAGAGCGGACCAAGGCAGGACTGGCCCGTCGCAAGGCTGAAGGAAAGCTGTTGGGACGTAAGCTTGGTTCCAAAGACAAAAAGAAGCGTAAGAGGTCGGGCTATTTCAGGAGGTACGCAGAATGATCTGTGAGTGAGGCAAACTAACCACCCTGATAGTTTGAAGGTCCCTGTCTGATTCAAAAGGTGCCTGGATAGTAAGCCAGACATAGGGGCGCTACTTTAGCGAAGGAACAAGCAAAAAGAAGAAGAGGAAAACCATTGGTAGCGCCGATGCCATCGCCACCGCCACCGTCACCGCCCTCGTCGTCGCCCACGCCAGCGCCGTCGCCAACGCCATTGCCACCGCCGACGCCGGCGCCCACGCCAGCGCCAGCGCCACCGCCGACGCCGGCGCCCACGCCAGCGCCAACGCCGACGCCGGCGTCGCCGCCTGCGCCCACGCCTATGCCAGCGCCGTCGCCTGCGCCAACGCCGACGTCGCCGTCAGCGTCCACGCCCACGCCGCCGCCACCGCCCCCGTCGTCGTCGACGCCACCGCCTGCGCCTCCGCCGCCGCCCACGTCTACGCCGTCGCCATCGCCACCGCCGACGCCGGCGTCCACGCCTACGCCGCCGCCGTCGCCACCGCCCATGTCCACGCCAACGCCAGCGTCAACGCCAACGCTACTGCCATCGTCAACATTGCCCCACTGGGGCTAAAAGGAAGTGTCACATGCGCATCGCCCTGTCCCTAAAGTTCGCCGCCCGGTACATCGCTCACCCATACTGGCCCGCCCGTGAGAAGATCATCAGCATCCAGAAGATCAGTGGTATCAATCGCGTCCGCTCCGTAGAGAAGCGCGACCGGGCCCTCGATGCCTACCTGCATACCATCAATACGACCCGCGAGCAGTACGACGCCCTGGTCCTCCAGGCTGATCGGCAGTTTTACACTTGGGCGGACGTGCTCACCCGGTCGCAGATGGACGGCAAGAAGCCGGATGAAATCGTCATCCCGGCGCATCAGATGTATGGCTGCCTGGCCCAGGCGGCAGCGATGGCCCCTGCCTCGATGCGCCTGGCCCGTGTGGAGCAGCTGCGCGTCGTACTCAGGCTCTCCGATGGCTTTGCCACCGGCAAGTTGCAGCCGGATGGGGTGTTCAGCCGCTACGTGGTGGTCAAGTTGGGCACGGGGATAAAAGCGAGCAACCAACGCTCGCTGAGAGAGAACGCCTACATTGAGGACTTCGACGCTACGGGGGCGCTGGACTATTTGCCCGGCGAGGACGAGCGGGACGAGAAGAAGGTGCGCGACTTCCTCGAGTTCGCGGGGCGGGAGATCGGCGTAGGGGCCTCGCGCAAGATCGGCTGCGGACGCTTCGAGATCAGCGGTTGGCAAAGGCTCGCAGAAAGGAAACGATGATGGCTATTCCAGCGGGAGCGGTTCGGCTTATGTCGTTACTGCCCACTAGTGTAATTCAGCCCATTCTCTATAGTATTGCTCCGCATACAGTCTCTGAGGGACTAGCCTTTGTCCCAGCGTTGCAGGATGCTCTGTATAGAGGGCGGACTTGGTGGAAGAAGCAGCTCAGTCACGATCTTATCCCCTTTCGGCCGCTCACTACCATCTACGAGCCCTGGCCGAAACGGTTTGCTCTGGACGCCATGGATATCGTGAAGCAGCGACTCACAGAAGAAGGCTACCCTATACAACACGGCCCAGGCAACTTCTGCCCCTATACCTACCTCGTGTTTGCCCTAGGCGGTGGTGGTTACGCAGGCACCTTGCGCTGGGGAGACGAAGCAGGGATCGCCATTGTAGGCGACGCTTGCATCTACGGCTTGGCAGGCCAGCCAGCGAAGGCCCTGAGCTTCATCAAACAGCCCTCGAACTTCACCGAAGCGCACTTCTCGGTAGAGGCGCAAACTGGCGCCTTGATGCATGAGCTCTATCACAGCTTTGGTCTTGCGGAGCATGACTTTACAGGGTCGCCAAACATCTCTGGGCCGTGGTGGGCTTGGCCCAACCTGGGCCTGCTGTCCAGCCACAAAGAGCACATCCTGAAGCCGCCCTACGATGTGTTCTTGGTGCCCCCGCTAATATCTCAGCCTAAAGTTGAGGTGATTGAGCCCTTGGAGGGTATTGACCCAACACGAGTAACCATCCCTACAGGACTGCTGAAAGACCCTGCCTGGACGCGTATTAAGGCTTTGCTGAGGAAGCTCTGGCCGCTGAGGTGAGCGGTCTCAGCCTTCGCCTGTCCCGCCGCCGAGCTTGTTCAGCGCATTGCCGACAGGCGGCGTGAGGCTGTCCTTGCTGAACAGGGCTGCCCAGGTGCCCAGCGGCAGCAGAGCGCCCGCGATGATCTGGAGAGTCTGCTCTAATCCCTGCTTGTCGCCCAGGTAGCTGAAGACGCCCGCCAAGGCGGCCCCGCCCACCATCACGGTCAGCAGCAGTGCCCGGCCGTGCAAGGCCAGGACTTTACCCTTGGCGACCTGGGCGAGGAGGGATAGGCCGACAGGCGCGACATAGGCCAACACTTCGAAGATGCTCATCCGGTTGCTCCTTGTTTCCTAATTTCGTCCATAGTTGCGTTCCTCTTTGCGCCCCTCTTCGCGAAGTCGTTCGTTGTGGGACAAGGTACTTTCTTCGATGACGGGCTTTATGTCCAGCCGTAGCAGGTCTATGCTCGTGCGTATAGCGACGAGGCTGGAGGCGATTTCCATTAGTGTTTGGCGGTCATTAGGAGTGAGCCCGAACCGCCCATTAGGGCTGGCTTTGTCGCGCCTCTTCTCCAGATAGCGCAAGACCACAGCACCGATGGCGGTAGCCGCTGAGGAGAGGCCGGCCGACACGCCCGGATCAACAGTCATGTAGTGACCTGTTGAGCAAAGATAGCGTCGAGCTCCTGGAACAGGGCAAGCATCGCAGGCTCAGGCAGGCGGGTGTAATCAGGGCCAGCGTCGAAGTTCTCTTTGCGCAGTCCATTAGCATAGCCCATCTGGGCCTGCATACAGCAGTATTCTTCGATGCCCTGGAGCACCTTTTGCATGCGAGCTGTATCCATATCGCCCTTGTAGCGCCTGAAGGCGTAGGTTGGATCAGGCAGTATCAGGTCGACTTGGCCTGCTTCCAGGTAGTCGAAGTACCTGACCAGAACGCTCATAACCTGTTCGCGCAGCTCAGGCATCTCTCAGCCTTCGGACGACTTCATCCTGCTGAGCTGGGCAGACCCAGTCGGGCTGAAATCGACGTCTGGGTTGCGTTGTTGGGATAGTGGCGGGATCAACTCGGACAGGCGTCGTCGTTTCCATAGCAATTGCACCTATCCTTTCCTTTGTTGCTCATGCTGCTGCCATTTCTCCAAGACTTCCTTTGTCAAGGCGTAGTCGGAATGGTTACTTAGAGTCAACAGACCCAATTGCTCTTCAGTAGCGAAGTGGACTAGACCTGCGGCAACAGCTTCGAGCCAGAGCATCCCTACCGTCTCGTTGCCCACTCGGCCCGAGCTCTTGGCTACAGTGTGCAGCAGCCAGAGCTCCTCCTGACTGAAGTTGATCTCAGCAGTCTTTCCGTCCGCGATCACAGAGAACATCTTGAGCTGGAGCTGTTTCCATTGATCTGTCTCGGAACGCACAAGTTGGTCTGACACCCAGATAGCCATCATCTGGCTGACCTTCACCATGTGGATTTCGCTCATTGCACCTTCACCTGCCTGTCGGCAACAGCCTGCGCTAGGACTTCGCCTTTCCAAGACAGGGTAATTTGAGCGCTGTAGGTCCCTACATACTGGGCTGGTACAGAGATGGTGACCTGGTGAGTCCCTGCTTTCACGCGCACTCTCGTACTCCCGTGAGTAGTCCCCAATGCCAGAGTTAGGTCTATATCAGCTTCGGCATTGACCTGAGCGAAGGCGACGCTAAACAGGACCGTTGCTGAAACAGTTTGACCTAGGGATTTAAGCAGACCTGTGAAGGCCGCTGCAGCCGTCGCCGCCTCGAAGCTTGTGTAGACCTCACCGTCTACGACCCAGGGGCCTTCAGGGACAACCATACTTTCCTGGATGGTTGGATAGACCTGCCCAGGCTGCTGAAAGGGTTCAGACGCAATAGGATCATAATAGGTGATGGTCCCTGTCTGCGTGTCATAGGCGCCTCCGCCTCCCGGTATCTCAACGATCTGGGGCGCGGCCGTCGCGTCGATGATGGGTGCTTCAGGTATAGGGGTCGACTCAGTCGTCACAGCAGTCGCAGCCGTCGCCTCGGCCATGATTGCTGCATAGTAGTCGGCGTACTGCTCAGCGGTGAGGTACTGGGCAACTCCGTCGAGCGTCGCCAGCTGTTCCTCTACCGTAAGTTGCTTCAGGCTGACAAAGCGTCTCATGTTACGCTGGCTCCTGTAATGCTGACGCTGGGCTTCGCCGACCAGTCTTGGTTGATGATCAGAGTGTTCGACACGCCGACGGCCTTTTCAAGGTATTCGGCAGTCGGCGTACCGTCGATGCTGCTCTTGGCTACCTCAATAGTTACCTTCGCTTGGAGGTCGTACTGCAGGCCATAGGCGATGACATCTCTTGGAGGTACGGCAAATGGGCCGAGGAAGTTGGTTGCTGAGGCTTGCAAAGTAGACCCAGCGGAGATAATGCTATCTACGGTCACGCCTGAAGGTTGAGCTGCTGCGTCAATAAGGTTGCTCCCAATGATCTGACCAGTGTCGATACCGTTAATGTAGAGGAAACCCTTTACGCGGTAGTCCCAGGTAATGGGCTTGCCTAGACGGTCAAGAGTATTAGGTACCCAGGTGACGACAAGACCGAGATAGTCTCCAGGCCCCTTTGAGAACTGCGATAGGGTAATCTTTGTGATGGTGCCGGTGGTGTCTCCCGTATCCTGCTGTTTGTTGCGACCGAGCAGCCAGAGGAGGAAGGCCGCGCCGACTCCTAGAAAGACCGGGCTACTCTGTTTAGGCATGCTTCCTCCGATTCAGAAACAGCACTATGCCGAGGGCGACTGCTAGAAGCGCCCAGGGCATCTTGTGCTTGGATGCCTTAAGCGCCTCGATACGCTCAACATCAGGATGGCCTTCCTCAAAAAAGCGTTCGTCGCCTGTATCAGGGTCAATTGCCCAGGGCATGATCATTTACTCCTTAGATTCCTTTGAACAGCTGGACAGGTCTGGTAAACGTTGATACAGATGGAGGCGGCTGGTACTGCCGGTCCTGCATAAACCAGCTGGGCACCTGTTCTTTATCCAGTACCTCCATAAAGAGGTCGATGACGGTCCTGCCTCGCCGCTTCTTCTCATCCAGGCTAGTCTTTGCCCCAGGCTCCGTATACCAGACCTTCCCCAGGCGCTCGCCCCAAGTGACGATAGGCTGAGATTCAAGGCCGAGTAGTGAACGAATGCGCAAAGATGGACCCTTGAGAAGCTTAACCATCTCCACAACCACAGGCTCAGACATATGGGAGAAAACGACAAACACGCCCGACTTGGCTGGTATCGTCCTAACCCCTGGAAGATAGAGATGCGTCTGAAAACTGTGTACCTCACCTGAGACAATATACCCCGACCTGTATTCTGTGAGGTCTCGGACGGTAAAGCGCGGCGGCTGATCGCGCAACACGCGGCTGACAAGCTCATAGCTCTGGCCGATGTTCAACCTCATATCCGCCTACCTCGTCTACTTTCAGGAATCACCTCATAGCACTCCATCTCATCCGTATCAGGTACCTCGACGCACAAAGCCTGCGCCCCGAAGGTACGGGCCGCCTGCCAGTCCTGCGCCGAAGGTACAGGAAACCCTCCTGGATGCGTATGATAGAGTCCAAAGAACTCAGAGCCTTCGGGACATTCGAGGGCGATGTCCACAGACCAGGGCGAACCTTCTGCCTTTGGGCCGAAGGTCAGACGTCCCCAGCTATCGCGGCATAGAGCGAAGCCAACTTCATTAGCCAGCGTAGTTTGGCCCATTCTGGCTGTTGCGCACTTGTCGCAGCCGCACTGCAAGAGGAGACCGTGACGCCTCATTCCTGAGCCTTCTCCAGCACCTGTGACAGGATTCTATGAATGGTCTCGGCCTCGCGTATCAACTCCATCCAGATGAGCTGTTGATTGGCAATCTCGTTCAGGTTGTCGGACTTTAGGGTGTCGCTCATGTGCCGTGCTCAAAAGCCAGCTCCAGCATCATGCGGATGTCCTGCAAGTAGCGCAGAAACTCCTGCATGAGTGCCGATTGGTCGGTCGATAGGGGCTCCATGACCACACCGTCTGTGCTCGCAGAGATGTAGGTCTTCCAAGTTACCCTGAGTGCGTCTGCCGTGATGCCCTGGCTGCCTGCTGTGTCAGCACGCTGGAGCTTCCAGGTGTCCGATTCGAGGCGGGTCCGCCAGCGTCCAGCCGGATCGACCTGGTCTGTCTCGGTCAACCGGTATTCGGCGGACTGTATGCCTTCAATCTCGTGCTGCGTCTGGTCGGCGGCTTCGATAGCCGCACCGCTGACGACGGAGAAGAGCTCACCATTATACCTTAGAGGCATCTGTTACCTCTGTTACCTCTTCTTACTTGCTAACATAATAGCGAGCACAGCACCAGCTATTGCCAATGCACCAAAGCCTAAGTCCTTCGATGTCTCTGTTACATCTTCAAGTATGTCGGTGAAACCCTTGCTGCGCGGCGGACTCGGGTCGGGCTGTGCTTCGCTTTCTCCTACAACGTTGAAGTATCGAGTAACTTTTAGTCTCCCACCCCAGATTCCGCTTGGATAATCAACCTGCACCTTGTACTTGTCTGGCTCAAATGGGGCCTGAAAGATAAAGCCCCAGGTCGCGCCCGTAAACAGCGTGTGTCCTCTATCCGAATGAATAGGCTCTTCATTGGAATTGAACACAAGTAGCAGTGGAGCATCAGCCAGGAAATTCAGGTTGCTCTTGCTAAAGACAACGCGCATGTCCGTTCCAGGCGCAAAATTACCATCCCAAGCAACGGCAACCCACCCGCCGTTCGTGCCCTTTACTTCGAGCGTCATTTCCTGGAACATCACGGCTATGGGCGCTCGCAGCAACATATTGCATCTACTCCTTGAAGCTTGCTAACAAGTCCATCACAACGGGCGCCTGCCTGAACCAGGAAACGCGCGGCAGCGTCCACTCCATGACGGTCAGCAGCGTCACCCAATCGTCTTCCTGTACTGAATAGGCTTTCGCCGCCTCATCCTTGAAGATAGTCAATAAGCGGTTGTAGGCACGGATGCCTGTGATACCCAGGGTGCGTCCAGGAAAGGGCCGATAGGCCCTGATGGTGTGATAGATGACCTCGCCGATGAGGGCGCGGTGCTCAGATTCCTGTGAGCCGTTGTCCAACATGAACGGCTCTATGCCCTCGAAGTAGTCATTGGAGATGAACCTCATGGCAGCTCACGCCCGTCTGTTTCGGTCAGGTCATGGTCGGTTGTGTAGCTCAGGCCCACGACAAGCCGCCTGAGGTGCAGGTTGGTTTCCTCGATGGCTGTCAGCAACGCATCAAGCCTTGCGTCAGTGTCGTGCACACAGATGATCTCGTAGGAAGATTCTAGAAGCGCCTCAGGACTGTCGAGGTCTATGTCAACGAACAGCTGCTGAGTAGAATTGCCGGTCACCCTAGCTACTGTCTGATCGTTCGGCCCGCCAAATATACGTACAAGGCAGCCTTCCCAGATGCCTACAGCCCAAGTCTTGTACCTATCGGTGATGCTGTTGCGGCTTAGACTTGTCACGAGGCCGGCCTCGCCGACAAGCCCGTCCCTTCTGCGATTCCAGGAGCTATCCTGCATAACTTAGGCCTTATATAGCAGTCGGTGATCTGTGATAGCCGTAAACATGGAAATTGAGGGCCTCTTGGAAAGTGCGAGCGTCCTCACCGAGTCCACACATAGAGGCGATCGCGCTTGCCCAACAATTGCCGTCAATCTCAACCTCTTTATCGTCAATACGAATCAAGACGCTGAAGCCACGCCTTTCAAAGCTCAAAGAGGGCTTCGCATAGAATGTCGGCCCCTTCATTGTTTGACTTGTCAGCCAGACATTTGTACCGGTATTCATCATCGGCAGCCTCCTGATTACTGAAGGTATTGGGCATCGACATAAATGTCCGCCGTCGGGGTATCTACAGGTGAAACCCTTACCTGCCAGCTTCCAATCGGCAGAATACCCTGAATAGACTCGTCCCATCCTCTGTAGTTTGGACTTGTTGGATAGGGGTGCAGGTAGTAGTAGTAGTCGCCCGCCGTGTCGATATCGACCTGCGCCCTGAAGATTTCCGAGATTGTGTTGAGGAAGTTGAGCACTTCGATGCGGACGCTCCAAGAACCGACGCCCGTCATGTTGGCAAAGTTGGCGTGGACGATGACGCCTCGTGCAGTCAGGTTGATGAAACGAGGCGTCGACCCATTGGCTGCACTTGAGTTGACTACAGCAGCTGAGGTTGCCAGCCACTGCCTAGACGACTCGAACATCGAGCCGTAGGTGCTTGAATCCAGGATGACATAGGTGGAGTTCCCATCGGGGACCGAGCGGAAGCGCCTGAGCACCCTGACCTGGTTGTTGCGCTCGCCCAGGGCGCAGATGACGCGGCGCTCACCTACGCCCGGCCCAGATGTGATCAGGATGGTCTTGCCCACCACCTCCTCATTGAACTCCTTGGTATCGTCCTGGAGGATGAAGCTAGCCGCTGCTGAAACGATACCTCTTGGAGATGTAGACACCCTGCCGGCACAGATGACGCTGGCAAAGAGCGAGGTAGGTAGACGGTCAGCAAGTGTGCCCTCCAGTCCGAAGAGGTTTGCGGTCTCGCGGTCGAGCTTCGGCACAAGCTGGCCTGGCTGCCCGCTTGACATGCGCTGAACTATCGCCGCCAGGTGCCCTTCTGTACGTCTCTGCGATTCAAGGAGTTCGCGCAAGAGCTGGACATCTGCAACAGCAGGGAGGTTGCTGGGGGGCTCACGGATGCCCCGCCCGATAAAGCCTTGCTCTCGGTCAAGTAAGCTCATATGCCGCGCGTGCTCCTTCCTGACAGGGCAGGTATTTGGCAGTTCTGACAGTGGCCCTCGTTGTGCAGACAAATCTCGCATCGACAACTGCAGCCGGTTTCCGGCAGGCCTCGCCTGTAGAATTGGCGCTGGCCGATTGAGGCTGTCTCCAAGTCGATCTCTTTCAACCTGAGCTGTTGTTTGACGGTCAATTTAGAGAACATTCTCTCATCTGATCACTGGTACTGGCTTAGGTGCTTTCTCCCAACCAATTAGGCCGGCTGTCACCTACAGCATCGTAGAGTTGCCACTGCCGGCCATCGGGCGTTCTGAAGATAGCGAAGGGCGGGCAAGACGCTAACAGCGCCCTATCGCTATCCGTAGCATTACGGACCAAGTATGTCGGCACTAAAGTTATCTCTTGAAAAGTAAGGATCATCTGGGCGCTCCTATGCTGAAGGCTGGTTCACCATCGTACCGGCGTATCTCCGAGAAGTGCTTGCCCTTCTCCTCGCTGAACTGTCCTCGCCAGCCATCCGCCATGTAGCCAAGCTCGATAATTTCGTGCAGGGATTGCTGGACGAACTGGGGCAGGGGGTGCTTTGTCACGAGCCAGGTCAGATGCACCTGATGGTTCTCCTGTGGGCAGGTGCCAGGAAGCCAACGCGCCTCATACTTGTCCCAACCCTCGGTGCGAATGTGTTTGTGCTCCAGCACAAGGTCGCCCAACCGCGTTGGACCGTAGGCTTTCAGAAATTCGTCCATACCCATGTTAGTTCCGTGTACCACCGTTCGAATCTCCGGTGAGGCGATTGTCTTATGAACCGTGACGCCGTTGCCAAAGGCCCAGTTCTCGTTGAACCAGGCCCAGGTGATCCCGTCACGTACCAGCCATTCGCTCAGTTGATAATCAGTGTCTTCCAGGCGCTCCTCGGACTTACCGCCACTCACGAACACGCCCTCCTTTCGCACCTGAACGGCAGGGTCATGCTCCAGGACAAGCATCGGCGATACCTCCTCGACGAGGAACTGAAGACCGCCAGCATGGAGGCCCTGTCGAGGGAAGCCGGCGTAGATGTAGAGGTGGTGATCGCTCATCGGTTAACTTGCACTGAGGGTGTAGACATGGCCCTCATCATAACCTAGCGTAACCGCCGCATCGCCGATGCTGCCCTGGAAGGCCAAGTCCGTGATGTCCACTGTTGGCGCAAGACCTGCGGAGCCTTCGGTGACATCAGTAACTGTGACTGAACCATCGGTCAGATTGTACGCGGAAGTCTGGCCCATAACAGCTTTCCGATGGTTGGTAACACGGGGGCCAATCCATACTCTAATAAACCCGGAATGAGCATTATCGGCACTTGGAATAGTTCCCACGTTCCCACCGACGGTTGTGGTATTGAGCTCAAGACGAAAGTTTCCGGTGGCTACTGCTCCAGAAGTTTTCCGTATATCGACGATGCCAAGGATTGGGAGGGTAGCGCCAATAGATAGCCCTGTAATAGCAACAACATCAGCCATAGCGTTGCTGGTTGTCGTCCCCTCAGTCGTGTTGCCACCCGCGCGGGTGACTGCGCCCGAGCCACCAGGGGCGGCAAACGTGGCGTCGCCCCGCAGGAACGTCGTGGTATTGTTTGGCGGTGTCGGCACAAGCCCCTTGAGCGTGGCTGTAGCGGCGTCAAGCATGGCAGTAGCCTGAGTCGGTGTGACCTCCTCAGTGTCGCCTGCACCCGCCGTATTCCTGCCGAGAAGCCTTGCAGTAGCAGAGATATTCTGCATCTTTGCGTATGTGACTGCATCGTCAAGAAGTCCGGCAGTGGGCAAGCCTGTCACGTTCGTCATAACACCTGATGTGGGTGTGCCAAGCAGGGGGGTGACAAGAGACGGCGACGTGGCCCTGACGACGCTACCTGAACCAGTCGTGGCAATCTCCTCCACGTCGCCCGCCCCTGCCGTCGTCCGGCCAAGCACCCTGTCAGTTGCGGAGACGTTCTGCATCTTGGCATAAGTCACGGCATCATTGGCGATGGTCGTCGCTACGGCTCCCTCCACCGTCGTCACGTCCCCCGTGAGGTCGGGCATCCTGGCGTCGGCAATGATGCCGCTTAGCTGTGCAGCATCCAACGATCCAGGTTCCCAAGTGTCTGAGTCGGCTTCAAAGGTGAAAGCCTGTTCGTCCGTTGGGACGGTCGAGCTGACACCCTTGCCACCGATCCTCAGCGGCTTGTTGATTGGCGAGCCAGCGGTCATCGAATTGTCACCCTAATAATTGGTTCCTGGCCTGCCGCGATGTTGTCCACCCCACGCGTTACAAATTGCCCCCAGAGCTTCTTCTTGGGTGCATGATAGTACAAAGCCGGCTCAGAGATGCCGACTCTGTTATCGAGAAAGTCGATCCAGGTGCTGATCTGCACGACATAGATACAGGCCGCCTTTAGCTCAAAATCAAGCAGCGCAATCGGCGAGTTATCTGCTGTCGCCAGGAAGGGCGCATTGAACAGCACCATATCTTTGTTGATGCCCTCGTCGTCCAGGTCCATGAAAGCGACATTCGTGATCGTGCCGTATTCTGGAACGTTGATCTCGAAGCGCCCCCCGAAAGCATCGCCCGCCGTATACGCGACGGCAGCCACGATCCCTGGGATGGCAAATTCCCTGACGATGACAGGATCATCTGAGACTGTTATGACCTTGCCGTCGACCTTTACGCCCATTTACATACCCTTCTCAACCCAGGGACGTACAGGCGACTGAGGGAGGTCGCTCAGTCGCCTGTACGTCCCATTAACTCCTTATCTCAACTGCTTACCGCCTAGCTGATCCAGTCGGCATCGTCGAGCTCAGCCCAGGTGATCCCGAATGCAACTTCGTTCGTGATGACAGTGCTCGTTGCCTGGAGACTGTAGTGCTGTCCAGACGGGAGAATGACCGGAGTCACGAGCGCACTCTCGGCTGCGTGGAAGTCGGTTGTGGCAATGTTGCCAACGATTGTCAGCGGAATTGGGACCCATCCATCGTCCACAACGGTCGCGCCTCGGTCAAAGATGGCCGAGCCTGTGTAAGAGACACCGCCTTTGAGGCACAGGGCTGTACCTGCGCCAGTCCCTGCCAGTACCAGATCGCGTGTGAAGGCGGCAGCGGCCAGCTTGCTAACGCAGTGCCAAGCAGTGACAGTTGACAGAGTCGCTGGTACAACGTCCATGTACGCCTTTATTGACCAGATGACGTACGTCTTGTTGGAGCTAGCTGGGTTCTGGACGGTGAGGCCAGCGACAGTAGTGGGCCGGGCCACAAGGGCCGCGTTGGTCGTTGTGTCCAAAGCCTCGAAGACCTTGCCCGCGTTGACGAGGTCGAGGTAGGGTGGCAGGCGGGTTGCTACATGAACGTCCCCCTGCTTATTCCCACCCACCTGAATCTTGGTCGTTGTCCCCTTCTGCACAATGTAGAGATCAGTTGAAAAAGCCATCTGTTAACTCCTTTAGTTTGTCTTCGGCAGCCTTCGTCTTCTGTTTACGTTCTTCAATCTCTCTAGGGATGAGGAAGGCTGAGCGCAGCCCCATGCGTAGAGCTTTCCGCATCCCATAGAGTCTAGCCCGCTTCTGGTTCAGGTACAGTCCATATCGCAGCCGGAACCAAAGCGGCGGCTTCCTTGACCAGTTGCGACCGCATCCCATGCAGACGATACTGTTGTGGTAGCTGGGTAAACAACCCTCCCACAACACTCTCCCGCAGGTGCATTCCTTATGGTAGACACCTGCCTGCCCAAAGACCCTGATCGAAACTGGTTCCTTGGTCCTGAACATGTCTGATTCCTACTGAACAAGCGCCAAGTAGTACGGGGAGTACCTCTCGAAGAGGTACAAAGTGTCATCGCCTGCGGCAAACGCGGTGATGAGCATGCCTAGCCTGAGCGATCCGTTGGTGGCAGCACGTAGATCGAGTCCATAGTCGTAGCCCGGTATGGTCTGAGCACGTGCCCGCAAGTCAATGGAGTGGACGCCGTATGGGACGTTGTTGCCGAAGGTCTGGGCGGCATCGTCGGCATTCGTGATACTCGAAAGTCCAGTGTTGCGATACTGATACTGCAACCGAGCGCGGAACAGGTCTTCCGAGGTGCCTGGGACCTTCAGGGCTATCCGGGTGACCTCATCCTGCGCCCGCAAAGTCCGTGTCGCCGTGGCATCCTGAGAAAGCCACGAGATACGTTTGAGGAAAGCGCCCACCACCACGTCGATTTGCTCTGCGTCGAAGTCGGTGGTTGCGCCGACATTGGCATACGACCGGGCCGACCAAACCGGGTACATGCCAGTGATCCCTGCCTCTTGCGGGAGGTTGACACGCTGTCGGGCCATCTCCGCCTTGAGTTCGGCTTCGGTACCGACGACGCGGTGCAGCACAAACCGACCTAGCGAAGTTGCTACCGTGATTGTGGTAGCATCGTCGAGCACGTCGCCGCCGGAGGTAATCCATTCTGCGTTAAGCTGCGATTCATTGCCGGCAGGGATGAAAGCGGTCAGGTCGAAGGGATTGTCGCGTCCGTACATGTCTCTGGGCCGCGATCCCATGTGTATGGGGAATACCATATGGAAGTTGGTCAGCTGAGGCGCAGCAATGCCGCCATCGCTGTGCCCTAAGCTGTACCCGTCTTCCATAGAGAGGTAGTGCAGAAGGGTGCCGCCCTGAGCCCCATCATCCGCCGGTAGGTTGATGTAGGTCTGCGAACCTCCCATGATCCGTAGGTTTTGCACAAGCCTGAAGATGCCGTCAGGTTGGTTGACACCATCAAGGCTAGCGCTTGGAGTAATGTCTGCCACAAAGTCGATATGGGTCAGCAGACCTTCACGTTCAATAGCGGTCCGAATCGTTGAGTCGGCGGCGTAGGCGGCCGTATCCGTCTGTTCTACGGTTAACTTTCTCATCTGAGGGTTCCTTCTCATTGCACCTCGTCTAGAGCGGTGCCCTCACTCAATGTCCTGTTACTGCCCGAACCAGGCGCCGAGCTTGTCGCGGCTGGCAGGCGTTATTGGATGCGGCTGCCGCAGCGTCGTCTGGCCCATGGCGCTCTTCGGCAGCATCTTTTTGAGAGATGCCGCCCACTGGTCGACAGGCAGGATGTCTGCGAGCACCTGCACAGTCAGGACGGCGCCAAAGGCCATCGTTCCTGTGTTGCCAAGGAACTTGCGGCCTGGACCGGCAGCAACGAGCACCCAAATGCCTTTGAAAAGCACGTTGGCGAAGTTGACCTTGCCACCGACTTTGGGTGCAGCGAACCCATCGATGAGCTCGCCGACCAAGAGCCCGCCAACGCCGCCAATGCCCACCTGTACAA
>ERZ1292623.2805-Hain-H51-01um-R1-2805-length-15281-cov-6_pt1 | contig 15281 bp, 27 predicted proteins | sample MGYA00564398_ERZ1292623 | MGnify/ENA primary metagenome ERZ1292623 (study PRJEB36523, sample SAMEA6512633) | groundwater metagenome | collected 2019-01-07 | study: AquaDiva: Metagenomics assemblies of 32 groundwater samples
TTCTTTGGGAAGGGGTGGCCAAACCAGTACTCCGGCCCAGCCGTCACCATCCCAGTGGACACCTGTTTCGGGGACGACGTGAACGTAGTAGGATACCTCCGCGTGGGTACGTGTACGGCCCCGGCCAACGTCACGGATGGAGACCTTACTACTGCTCGTCTCTTCGTCGGGGACACTCTTCTCGGTGGCGAGGCACGCCTCATTCAAGTCTCCGATACATATACTCCGGCGGGTGCAGTCACAGAGAATACCGCCGAGGGTATTTCCACATTCCGCCCGGGAGCATTTGGAGGAACCTTCCGTGCGGTGCGCTTTGCTGTCCTCGCTGAGCCAAGTGCTGCCTTCACAGGGGAAATCTCAGCTATACGCGCCCTTGCCCTCCATCAGGGGGGCGCTGGCGCAACGCTCGGTAGGCTGGGCGGATTCTCTACTGCCGTCGCACAAAACCTCGCAGCGACGACAGTTACGTTGCTCGTAGCAGCAGACATTGAGGTGCGGTCGATAGCGGGGGCCGTTACGACCGCCATCGGACATGAGATTAGGCGCGGGGCCGCAGGAGACCTGGGGACGATAGACAGCAGCATCGGAATCAGAATCAATGCCCACCTTGCTCCAACACCTACGACGGACATCGCCATCCAATCCCTTGGGGGGCAGCATCGCTTTGTGGGGAACTTGAAAATTGGATTGGACTCCGCGCCAGGTGTAGCCCTCGATGTGACTGGGGCAGGGTGGCTCAGCAGCTATCTCCGCGTAGGAGCTCTAGCAGCACCCACAAACACCACGGCCGGCGACCTCACCGTCGCCCGCCTGAACATTGGCAACACTGCAATTCCTGCCGGTGTCGAGGCGTATATCGTTGGTGAGCTACGACTGGAGGAGGCTGGTGTCAGCACCACCGTACTAGCAACACAGGTCACGACGGATGCGTTTGCCCGCCATACCATCGAGGCTGGTGGGCTTCACGCCTGGGGAACAGGGGCCGCTGCTGGTGACATAGACCTCGCCCGTGGGGGTGTGGGCATCCTAGACGTGCAAGCCGTCCCGAACGCCACAGCGACTACTCTGCGGCTGCGGGTGACAGCGGGTACATCGCCCCTGTCTGGCGCCGCTGCCAGCAGTCTTATCCTGTACGGTGTCGAGGGTGCCAACGAAGAGTACCTCCAGCTCCGTTCACTTGTGACCAGCACGCACGACATCCTCTCCATCGCTGCCGGGGCAGGTGTGACCAGGCCCATCCGCGTCATCATTGGCTCCTCCGTCCGGTTCCAGTGCGACAGCACCGGAATCGGCTTCTTCAGTGCGGCTCCCGTGGCCCAGCCTACCTACACGGCAACGAACGTAACCACCGACCGGAGCTATGACGCAGACACCGTTGCAATTGCTGAACTGGCAGATGTGGTGGGTACGCTGATTGCTGACTTGCGTTCCTACGGTCTACTACTGTAGAATAGGGACAGGGAGACTGCCATGCCCCCGGCTGACCGCTTCACACAGTTGGAGATTCGCGTCGACGAGCTCGTTGGGGCCGTGAACGGCCTCCGCGAGCGTCTGGACGCCCACATCGGCAACCACCACAGCCGGGCCTCGACAATAAGGCAGGGCAGCGCTGTTGGCGCTGCCCTCTCACTGGCCTGGATTGCGGTAGAACTACTCCGCCGCTTCGTCCTCTGACTCCTCCTCTTCTTCCTCCTCCTCTTCTTCCTCCTCCTCTGGCTTCGCCGCGTCTAGCAGCGTGGCGATGTGCTGCTGGAGCTGGAAGACCTGGTTCTGGAGCACGTCCCGCTCCACAGTCAGGGCCCCAATCTTGGCCAGCAGGTCAGGGATGCTCACCTGAATCTGGCCGGGCGGCGGCCCACCGCCCTGCGAGGTTATGGGAGTCGGGGGCGTCACCTGACGCTCCAGCCGGCGCCGTGTGGAGCGGCTCGACTTGTCTGAGTGTGGCCTTCTGTTCGGCATGTGTCACCTCCAAAGATACGCAATGGCTGCCCCTGCCGCCAGCACCAGCGCAGCCACCAGGTTCCCTTTGGTCACGGCCTCGTGCAGGGCAAACTGGCTGTAGATGCTGCGCGTGATGATGAGCGACAGGGCGACGATGATGGCACCTACCATAAGCGACGAGGCGCCCTGGAAGGTCTTGAAGTAGAGGTAGTTGATAACGACGGCCGGCACCATGAACCAGAGTTGCCACCCCACTTCGGCGTTCTTACGGAAGATGGTCTCCATTGTCACGGCCGTAATGCCGGCGATGATGGGCCAGGCCAGGTATGGGATGGTCACTTGGCTCGTTCCTCCTCGTACAATACCAGCCCGATGATGGCGTACACAGCCAGGTCTCGGAAGCTGTCCTCTACCGACTCGTTAGATAGTTTCCCATGTCGGGCGAACTTCTGTATACGGCGCAACTTGTCGGTAGCCCGTACCATTGTCCCCACCCAGGGGGAGATTCCCCAATCTGTGCTGCCCCGCACGTTGGCAAACGGGTCGGTGTCTGTCCCATAGTCCTCCTGCTTACGGTCGTGTAATTCCCCGAGCTCACGAAGGACGGTGTGGAAGCGCTCTGATTTGGGGTGCATCAGACCCTCCTAATGGCCTACCAAGTCGGCTGGCGGATGGCCCAGAGCGCGTCCCACAGTATTGCCATCTCCTGGGGCAGGACAACGTGCGGGGTGCCAAGCACCCGACAGACGTTGAACACCCACTCGTTTGGAACGTGCCACGCACTGACTCCATCTGTGTACAGGACGCGAGGGTCGACAATCACTGGCTCAGTCAGGACGATGGCCTTTTGGAGTAGTACCCTCATGTTCTCTTCCTCCTTTGGTGGTACCGGAGGCGCCGGCGGCGCAACCGGTGTGTTGAACAGGTTGCACTCGTCTTCCCGACGCTTGGTTAGGCCGGGTAGGACAACTCCCCCCGCCTTGTTCCAGCGCCGGAGCTCCGAGCACACTAGGTCGTACCAGCCCTCATTGAGCACTCGCCGCAGGGTGGAGTTCTGGAAGGCCCCACACCCCACGTTGAACGAGAAGCTCACCAGGGCGTCGAACTGGTTCTGGTTGAGGGCCACGGTCACATTGCCGTTGATGCAGCCCTCAAAGGCATCGATGTCCTCGCGCAGGAGCTGGAGCGCCTGCGCCTCGGTGATGCCATTGATAAACGGCTGCTCGCTACCACGGCCGTCGCAGTTGCCCAGGTGGACAAGGTGGCCTACCCCCACGGTACAGTGCCCCGCCGGGTCATCGTAGAGGCGGAGTACTGTCCCTTCGTGGTCGGCAATGAAGCGTAGCCCATTGTCACTAATCTTCACCGCCCACCTCCTTCTTCAATTCGGCCAGTAGTGCCTCACCCCGTTCCAGTGGAGTGTGCGAGTACCGGTCGAGTATCCCCCCGGACACATTGTGTTCCCGAAGGTGGGAAGTCCAGGTCTCGTTCAGCGCCTCCAGGATGGGGATGAGGCGGAGAACGAGGGGGGCGTCTGGGTCGTCTAGTTTCGCCATGCTTGCTCCTTTCCTATGGTAGCCCTGTCTCGGCCCGGAGAGTCTGGAGCCAGGGCCACTTGAATTGCTCCAACTCCCGCTGTATCTCCTCTATGACGGGTGCCATGAGTGTGTTCCCCACAGCGACCTCGTGGAACACGAAGTTGTAGGCGTCCAGCTTGTCTGCGTACCGGACTATCTGCTGCTCCAAGCCTTCCGGGTTGAAGGTGTGGAGAAGGGCTAGGTCAGCGTACTCCTTGTCGAGAGGCTCGGGCAGCTCCTGGTACATCTGGGGGATGACCTGCTGCTCGATGCGGTGCACGGCATCTCGGAACTGTGGGTAGAGGCGTTTGGCTCGCCCCGTAATGTCCCCTGTCTCCTCCTCTACCTCGTCGTGGACGAGGGCAACGTCCATTACCAGCTTCTCATCCGGCTTGGCGATGCCATACTTGTACAGGGCGCGACAGACGAGGCGGGCGTTGCGGACGACGAAGTAGTGATGGGTCGCCAGGTTGTCGACTAGCGTGGTCTTCCTGGCGTGCCACCGAGAGACGAACGCCATGCTGCGGTTGAGCGCGTAGCTTGCTATGGACAAGATGCACCTCCTCTACACTATAACGCACTTAGGCGCCTCGATGTTTCATCTTCCAGACCTCTCCCGGCTTGGGTAGGTCGATGTCCGCGTACAGGCCCCGGAAGGCGGTAGCGCCGTGCTTCCGGTGAAACTCTACTAGCCACTGCTGCGGCCGGCGGAGAATCTTGTAGCGGGACTGGACGAAGCGGCTGGTGGCGGGCAGGGAGCCATTCCCTACGACGTGGCCTTCCTGCCCGAGGGGGATGTGGTAGGGCACGTGCAGGTGGCCAAACCACACCATGTCGACGCCACCCAGCATGGACTCATACTGACGGGCGGCGTTGTGGATTGGGTACCAGGGGATGCCCCCGTAGCTACCCCCCGAGGTGCGGACGCTGGAGCCATGCTCGAAGGCGTGGCGCAGGCCGGCGAACTCGCGGGTGCCGAAGAAGGTTTCCCAGTTTGTCACCGACACGCGGGGGTCGTCCTCGAAGCTCCGCTTCAGCATCTCACCGATGAGCCAGGCGTAGGTGTCCACGAAGTCCGTCTCGCCGAGGCCGGCGTTACCAGCCTTGGTGGTCGTCCGGTCGTGGTTGCCGCCCACCACGTCGATGATGAGTTCCTCCAAGCCCGGGAGCTGGAGTAGGTTCCGCAGGAAGTAGGCCAGGAGGTCGAACGCGACCGTCGTCTGCTTCACGACTGGGAGCTCAATCTCCCGTAGCTGCGCCGGGCGCATTGAATCACCCTCCACGATGTCGCCCAATATCGGCACCCAGAGACGCCGAACGTGTTTGCCCTTGGCTTCGTAGAAGATACCCGAGACTGCTTGTAGAATCTTATCAACTTGGCGGCGCGTGCGGTCAACCGTCTGCTCATACATCCCTCCTGTCATCTCTAGGGCCGTGCGCTGGCCTACGTGCCAGTCGCTCACCTGGATGGCCCAGTCGACCGTCGTCTCCGCGTCGTGGACGGGTAGGGGGTAGACCTTGCTGGGCTCGAAGGGTTCCAGGGCGGCGTGGATGGCGTCGGTGTACTCCCGCCGCTTGGCCGCCGTGCGGGTGAGCTCGGTCAGCTCCTCCCGTAGGCGCTTCTGGCGGAGGTGCTCCTGCTCCAAGGCGAGGCGCTCCTCTAGGGTAACCGGCCCTTCAGGTACGCGGCCCCTCTGGTGATAGTTGCGCCGAGCATTCTCTTTACGGTGCTCGTCGGAGCAGTATTTTCGGCCGGGCAGGGCCGGCAGCTTACAACCTTCGAGCGAGCAGATACGGGTCGGTTGGCTCACAATGACCTCCTATGCTTTGTACCGTGAGTCGCCCGGGAGAATTAAGTCCGGGGCTCCCTTCTTCGGGACGACGAGTCCACTATCCGTCACCTGCGGCCCGACCAGGGCCGGGTAGCGCAGGACGAGGCCAATTTCAATGGTGTCCGGCTCGTCGGGAATGTCCTTGATTTCGAGGCCGAAGCCCCGCATGATACCCGTGACGAGGGCCAGGCGCAGCTCGGTGGGTAGCACGTTGAGGGCGTCTAGCCAGTAGCCCACCATCAGGCGGGGGTTGCCGTTGGTGAACGTCAGCAGCAGTTGGAGCATGGTCTTGGCCCACGTCTGCCACTCCGTCTCCCACTTCTCCTCGAACGTCCGGTCGTAGTGGGGATGCCAGCCAGTCTTGGGCACGTGCAGCCGCACCCTGATGGTAGTCTGCTGGTTCGTACACTTCTTAGCTCCCACTGAGCACCTCCAGTTCTGGCTCACCGTTGACCCTCACCCCGGGAGGGTGGAAGAGGCGGGACTCGCCGCCGTGGAAGAGGACGCGCCAGGTTTCGATAGTGCTCCCCCTGAACTTACGGGCAATGACCTTTCCCACGGCCCCTTGCGCCACACTGTAGTACGGTGAGTTCTTGATTCTAACCTGCATAGCTAGTTTAAGTAGATTATGTCAACGCCCTTCGTCTGAGAGTTACTCACCAGTCCCCACCCAAGGAGCAGGGTGTAGGCCGGCCGCTCCAGGGGGCTGCCCTTGCCTGGGTTGGCAAAGCCCTCGACGGTGTGCACTATCTCTATTGGGACGAACACATCGTCGCCCCGCCTAATGTTGGGAATACGGACGTGCTCCAGCTCGCAGGTGGGGCAGGCGTGCATTGGGTACTGCTCCTGAAACCAGGATTTTAGGCTAGACACGGTGCACGACCTTTGGCAGGAGCTCCTCATCCCACTGATACTTCTTGCGACAGTTAGGACAGGCCAGAATGACGACGAACTCCTTCTGGAGCTCCCGCCTCCGGGCCGGCGCGATGTCCTCTAGGTTGACGGGCCGGACAAGCGGGTTGCCGGCCAAGTCGTCCTGGTTCATTATGTCCCACCGGGACATCCGCCCGACTACGCGAGTCATCTCTCCACAGCGCTCGCAAGGCAGCCCGGACTCCGGCCCGCCACTGAGCATCTCGAGCTGGTCGGGGTCACTGGGCGGCGATTCTATTTTGAGATTGAGATAAATCCAGCCACTGTCCGGCTCGGCAAAGTCCGGCTCGTGGCCGGGCTTGAAGCGGTGCTGGCGCCGGATGGCCCGGGGGTCTACCCGGTCGGCCTTCTTCCACTCAGCCCAGTTGCGCTCGATGTCCTCGGGCGTGTTGTGCACCGTGTCGGGCGGGCCTTCAAAATGGGTGGGGTGGCAAGTGATGGCTACTGCCCTCCCTCATGCAACTGGTTGAACCACTCCTCGACGGGGTTCCCCTCTGCCTCGGCCAGGTACCGTAGGCTCCATGAGCAGATGTACACCTGGGCGCTGCTCCCTCCATGTCGAAGGGTCAGCACTTCATTGTCTAGCCTTAGTACCTGCACACCGTGCTCGCAGGTGGTGAAGAGGCTCACTACTCTACTACCACCCTGGGCTGTAGGCTCACTGTCCCCAGCGGGCCGTTGAGCGGGGCGAGCTGCTCTAAGTCGTGTTGCCATTGCATAGGCTCCTCTCTAGTGTACCCTGCGATGACCGACCGCAGCCAGTGATTATAACCACTGGCCTCCTCGGTCATCAGCCAGTGGTGCTGGCTCCCCATGTTCAGGAGCGAGACCATTGCCACGTCGAGGATGTCGTTCACCGACCCCATGATGGCGTAGCGGAGGAGGCCCTGGGGTGACTCCCCCAGGGGCGACCGGCGCCCGTACATGGTGTTGGTGCGCCGGACGGACATGTAGTTCTCCAGCATACGCACCAGGCCCAGGCGCAGGTTGGGTATCCGCTTGTCGACGAAGACGGCCTTGGTGAGTTGGGGCGTATCATGGAGCTTGGTGGCCCAGACAGGGTAGTGAGCACTGAGCAGGCGCTCGTCCTCTCCGCAGACCATCCATAGGAGCATAGCCACGGTAGGCTCCGGCCCCAGCTCTAGGGCCTTCCCGAGCTCGACGAGCGGGTTGAGCTCATCCTGGAACCAGCGCGTCACGGTGGGGTCGTGGGTGTAGTGCGCCAGCACGCGCAGCAGCAGCCAGTCATACACTATCGTCCAGCGGTGCCAGCTCGAGTCGACCTGGCCCTCATTAGTAATGGAGGGCAGCACCTGGGCCGCGTGCTTGGCCAGGGGCAGGGCCACCTCACTGTAGAAGCGGGGTACCTCGATGGCCATCATGGGCCCCACCGACGCCGCGTCAAGTGCGTCCTTCATGGTATCCACCTCGCCCACTCGGAGGACAGGACGGCCGGTGGTGTACTCTAGCGCCTTCATGTCGTGGGTAATGTTCCTGAGCAGGCTGGCCCGGTCGTACTCGCCCCCCCACCAGCTCTCCAGGGCCTGGGCTACGGCCGCCGTCTCGCGGACGACAAGGGCTGGCCCTGTCCGGTCAGCGAGCAGGAGCTTGGCCAGCATCTGCCCGGCGAGTGGGCAGACAGGGGAGTTCTTTCCAATGACCCACCCCCGCTCCCGCGTTGCCAGCGCGAGCTCGTGGAGCCGGGCTTCCAAACCGACAGGGGTTTTCTCAATCTCGCTCCCCAGGGCCAGTAACCATTCACCGAGGGCGGCTACGTCCTCTGGAGTGGTGATGGTCACGTAGGGCCAGTGTCCGATTCGGAGCTCGTCTTTGGCCGGCCGATGGGTTGGGTAGGCCGGTGCGTCTCGTACAGCTCCAGCCACTCCGTCACTTGCGTCGGGGACAGGATAGGCACGGCCCCCTCCATCTGCTGGAGCATCGAGTCCAGCGTCACGAGGTTGATGAGCAGGACTAGACGACGCCGTTCCAGCTCTGGGCGGTCGTACTTTTCGTAGGTCTTTCGGGCCCATCTGATTCTGTCGGCGCCGCTTGGTAGTCTGTCGCCGTTTTGCCATGCCACTCTACTCCTCCCCTTAATCTGACTCGGCCAGCTCGCGGGTAATTCTCCTGTAGGGGTAGCCTCCCTTCTTCACAAGCTGGTCAAAGGCTATCCCATGGGACTCCGAGAACATGATGATGGCGGCTGTTCGCGCCGGTACCCCATCATATTCGTAGAAGCTCTCGCCGAACTGGGCGACCAGGCGCTGAGTGTCCGGGTTCCAACCGATGGCCGTTATCTGAGAGGACGAGATGGGTTTGAGTGGGGGCATGTCAGACCTCCTTAGATTCACCTTCAATAGTAACGTTCGGGTGGCCAGTTCGTTTCAGCTCCTCCAACACCTCCTCGTTGATGACCCCCATGTTCACTAGCTCCTCGAACATCTGGGCGCTGATGCGCCTGCCCCGCTTGAGGGCAGTCATGGCCATCCGCTGACCGAAGTCAAGGTGGGTGACACCAATGTCACCCTCGATTCGGTGCACCTCCTTTAGGATGCCACTCACCTTCAGCACGTTCTCGATGGCCCGGAGGCGAGAGGGGTTGTCAGCTACCTTCGTGCGGACGGTGAACTTGCTTTCGCAGGAAGGGCAAGTAACCGTGAGGGAGGCGCCCTTCTCTGACGTGAGGGCCTTGATGAGGGCGTCGGACGCCGCCTCGGAGCCAGCCCGGATGGTCTCTCGGGCGACGACGGCCGTCTCCGTGTTGAGCTCCTGGTAGTAGCGTTGGAAGTTTAGGTCGCTCCGTAGCCACTCGACCACCCGCCTCCAGTTGAGGCCGGCCCCCGCTGCTGCCGCCTTGGGGTCGAAGACCCTGGCCAGCTCCGCCAGGAACTCCTCTTGTGCGGGCATCAGGCCCCGGTCGTTTCGGACGCGCACGTCGCTCCGCCCGTCGGCTACTGCGAGGGCCTGCTCCTCGTTATCCATTACCATTCCTCCAGGAGGTGAGCCAGCCAGCCAGGGTGAGGAACCTCGACCAGATGCGGGTCTTCAGCCCCTGGTCGCAGTCCTCCCAGTACCAGTGGTGCTGATTGCAGTCGATGTGGTAGGGCTTAGTCATGCACCTACTCCTATTTTCTCAATTTCCCCGGCTGCTGTCAAGACGTACTTCGGGGCGCCGAACGACCGCCCCCATCTTATCTCTACAGGGATTTCCCAGCCCAGGGCCTCGCCGTTAGGCAGCTCGACGGTGCGGGCCAGATTCTCCCACTCCCGCTTCACTGTCCAGGCCGCGTCTTCGATTCCCCCCTCGGAGGACTCCATCATCAGGGAGTCGTGCATCTCTAGTACGGGCAGGGCGGAGTCCAGCAGGTACGCCTCGGTGTGGATATGGGCAAGGGAGTGTAGGTCGTGGCCCCCGCTCTGGATAGGGAAGTTGACGCCCTGGCGGATGACCCCCTCTAGGTCGGTGCGGTAGCGCAGCACTCCCAGGATGGGCACCTCGGGGAAGTGCCGGCGCCGGTCGAACTCGTTGCGGATGCCGTAAGTCGATAGGATTTCCTCCTGGCAGCGGGCGAAGTAGTCGGGTAGGGTGGGGAAGACCTGGTTGAGGAAGGCGACGAACAGGTCATGGGCCTCCTCTAGCGAGCACTGGAGCCGGTCAGCGGCCCCCATCTCGGTGAGCTGGTAGCTCAGGCCGAAGGTGAAGGTCTTCGCCTTCCCTCGCAGGGCAGGGTACTTGGCCTTCCACTCCTCGTCGCTCAGCTCTGGCTCCCACGCATCGTGTGAGAAGACGCGAGAGACACCTAGCTCACACAGCTTGCGGGCGACGTACACGTGCACGTCCTTGCCATCCATCAGCAGACCGAGCAGCGTGGAGTCACCAGTCTTGTAGGCCAGTACCCAGACTTCTAGCTGGCTCCAGTCAGCGTTCATCACCAGGTTGCCCGGGGCGGCCGTGAACATGGAACGGATGGCGTCTTCCGAGTGGATGTCCCACTTGTCGGAGTCTATCTTAACCTCCTTGGGTGGGTTCATTAGGTTGGGTTCCTCACAGGTGAACCGCCCCGTCTCGGCACGCCCCGCGTTCCATCGGCCGTGGATGCGCCCGTCCTCGCGGATGTGGGCGCGGAACCCGCCACTCTCCCCACCCTCCAGGTAGGTGCTGTAGAACTTCTGCGACTGCTTGACCTGAATGAGTGGAGGCAGGGCGGGGTGGGGCTCGCGCTGGTACAGCTCCTGGAGGGCCTCTCCACTGGTCGCCGCGTGCTGAGGCGAGCAGGGAGCGTCCTTCTTACAGGACTTGCAGCCCGTGAGGGCTGACTTGACGCACCAGCGGGTGAGGGGCAACTTCAGCTCCTTGAACAGGAGCTCCTGGGCGTGCTGGTAGTGGGTAGGACTCTTCACGTGGTGGCCTACCACGTCGTCTAGGGTCTGCTGCTCCTCCTCCAGCTTCTCCTTGAAGTACCCACAGAGCCGGTCGAAGTAGTCGAGGTCGATAGCCACGCCCCGCTCGGTCAGTCGGTTGGCGCAGTGGATGAGGGGCAGGCTGATGTTGTTGTACACCCAGTCCACCTGCTCCGCCTGCATCTGTGCGTACAAGGGTGGGGCGAGCTGCTGTACCACGTCAACATCGGCGCCACCGTACTCCCAGAGCACGTCGTCGGGGAGGTGCCACATCCGCTTCTTATAGGGGGCTATCCCCTGCTCGTAGTAAGGCATGTCCGTCCAGTAGGCGTTGAGCACGGCCAGGTTCGCCGGCAGGCTCTCGAACAGGAGAGAGCTCATCAGCCGGGTGTCGTACTCGACGTTGTTGACATGGAACCCGAAGGCCGTGGCCGCACGGCAGGCCGGCTCATCTGGCGTCCGCTCCAGCATTCGTAGGTCAAACTCGATGTTCTGACCGGCCTTCGGCTTGTCGGATGATAAGACTTCCTCGATGATGGCAAGCACCTCGTCCATCTGGTCGTCGGGCCAGAACGGGACGGGGACGAACTCCTCAACGGGCACCTCCTTGCGGTTCTTGCCCCGACCCTTCATCTCCATCTTCGTCCGCACGCCCCGGTGGAGGAGGGGTACGCTGTAGCCCAGGCCCGCCTCGCCCGAGAAGCTCACGCAGAGGAGCTCGTCGTCCATCCAGCGCAGGCCGGTGGTCTCAGTGTCGACGGAGATGACCCGCACGTCCGGCCCCAGCAGGTAGTCGCGCAGGTCGCGCAGCTCCCCTAGGGAGGTGATGCCCATGTACGAGCCCAGCTCCTCCTTCCAGTCCTGGGTATCGGCGATACGAAGCGCCTTGCGGAAGTGGGCCAGCACGAGCGCCACCTCGCCCCAGTGCTTCCGCATTAGATAGGCCGGATGGAAGGTTGGGATGATAGGGATGCTCGGGAGTTCGTCATTATAGATGGTGAAGCCCATCACGTCGCTCACGATAGGCCCAGGGTGGTACAGGGAGCGCAGCGCGGGGCCACCCAGGGTCACGATGACCTTGGGGTTCACCTGCCGTATCTCCTCCATGAGGTAGTCGTGGCAGGCGTCGACCTCTTTGCCGGTCGGGTTCCGCCCACCCCAGCAGCGAGTGGCGTTCGTGTGGTAGATGCGGCTTGGGTCAATGCCGGCTGCCCACTCAATGACCTTCAGCACGCGCCCCGACTTGCCTACGAAGGGGCGGCCCCGCTCGTCCTCGACCTGGCCTGGCCCCTCACCGACGAACAGGATGTCGGCGTCCTCCAGACCCTCACCGTTTACTATGCGGCTGCGCCCCCTCACTAGGGCGGGACAGCGCGTGCAGTCAGTCACCGGTACCGTCATCGCTTCCTCATCTGCCTCCGCTGCCACTCGGGGCGCCAGAGTCCAAGGTGCTGAAGGATGTCCCTCCACTGTGAGCGCCAGTGGTAGCGCCGGAAGGCGTGGCGCACCTCACCCCAGAACCCGCAGTTGAGGCACTGGGTAGGCCACCTCATCGAGCAGCCATCCTGTTGAAGTCTATCTGGGTGAGGACGACAAACGTCTGCGCCTTCCGCCCCCGGCCGGGCTTAGTCCGCACGACAACAATCGGGATGGGGTCGTCGTAGATGTCAGGGCAGAGCCGGCGTAGCTCGTCGGGTGCTGCCAGCGCCTCGTGTATCTGCTTCATCCCCTCAGTGATGTAGCCCGGCACGTTGCTCCGGTGCTTGACCTGGGCAATGAAGTAACGGCTCACCACGTCTACGTCGCCAGGCCCCTGCCATTCTCCAGCGGGGAGCCGGCGCCCTTCAAGGAACTCTGCTACGTTCCGTTCAATCTGCTTCGATTCGGCAACGATGCTGCTACGTCTACTCATTTTCCAGCACACCAAACCGCGACTCGTAGATAGCCTTTGTACCACCAGTGAGCGGTATGCGAGTCTTCTCTAAGGCATTGTATCTTCGCCACAGCTCTTCCTACCCATTCTTGCCGTCCTCCCTGCAAATCTTGATGGTGCGAATCTTCCACCCCTCCATGCTTACGTTGTCGATGATGATAGAGTCGAGCATGTCGCAGAGGTCGTTCAGCGACATGCCATTCTGCCCGGGGTTGTCTGGCTGCACTCGGAGGAGAATGATGATGTCATTAGGACGGCGACCCACAGCTCACCTTCCAGTCTCCGTCAACCTTCACCATCAGAGCGGTCGTCGGTAGGCTTAGGTCTGGAGCGGTCGGTGCCAGCTCCAGGATGGCCTCGGTGTTCTGCTCGTTCGTCCAGACCTGCTCGATGGGGAAGGCAGTCTGGAACTCCAGACCCAGCTCCTCTAGGGAGGCGCCGGCCGCCGCCGCATCGGTCGCGTCGTAATCCTCGCAGGTGATGTCAACCAGGGCGTTCGCGTCGTCCCACCGCTCCTCGTCCAGCGCCCGTAGGTGGGCCTCAAACGCCTCTCGGGGGCCGGTGTCATCTCTAGCGATGGTGATGGCGGCCAGGACGAAGCTGATGACGGCCAGGGCAACGAGAGTGGTAAACAGCAAGGCTGTGACATAGCGATACATCATGCCTGCTCCCCCTCTGGCCCTACCTCCTCAAACATGAGGAGCTCTATGGTAAGGCGCTCGTCTGTTGTGGGGTCAGGGTCTGGCTCGTCGAGCGTGGTGACCGCCTCGCGGAGGATGGCGACGGGGTGAACACTGGCGCCCACTAGCCCACTCCGCTGCTCGACCACCTTGAGCACCCACAGGTGCTCATACTCGTAGCTGGCCTCTACGAGGCGCTCCCTCAACTGAGTATCGTAGGCTCGGTGGGTGCCTACGATGGCGAGACCAGAGACAGCAGGGTCACTGCCACCCAATAGGACGTACACATCGTCGCTCATAACTACTCCTTCCCCGGGGCCTTGAGTTGGTCAGCCGTTCCCCGACCGTCGCCACGGATATGGTAGGCGGTGTCGGCCACTTCGAGTAGCTCGTCCTCGTCGCTGGAGAAGATGAGCTGGAAGCCTAGCTGTTGCTGTAGGCCCTGCACGAGCTCGCCAAGCTGCACTCGCTGTTGGGCACGCACCATGCTAAAGGGCTCATCGAGAGCGAAGAAGAGACGGTGAGTAGGGTTACTCAGCGTCGTGAGTACGCGGAGGATGACGGCCAGCACCTGGTTCACAGAGCCGCCCGAGCCCCCCTTCAGCCGCACCCGCTTGCCGTTCTTGACAAGGGCGAGGTCAAGGTGAGCAATACCTCGCTTGATACTTGACTCCAGCACCACCTCGCGCTCGTCACCCCAGATGGAGGACAGGCCCTGGCTCCCAAGGGCGGACAGGGCAGCCTCGTACTTGCCCCGCCAGGTGCCCTCTAGCTCCTGTAGGATGACGAGCGCCTTACCATAGAGCTCCTCATGGTGGAGGTGGCTCTCCTTATCGTCCTTGAGCGTCAGCTCCCGAGAGCGGAGCATACCAGCCTGCCCGTCCCACTCATGGAGCTGGCGACCGATAGCGCTGGCCAACTCAGTTGCTGTTGACATCGGTCTCCTCCCCTCTCAGAGTAACATTCGTCTCCCTCCCTAGCTCCTCTAGGTCGGCGGTCACGCCCCGCAGCGTCTCCTCGGCATCGGCCCTGAGCGCCTCGATTTCCGCATCGTAGTCGTCTGGGTTAATACCAAGCTCCCGGAGCTGGCCCTCCAGCCTAGCAACCTCCTCCTGGGCGGCGTCCTGCCGACCCTGGATGGTAGTGACTGCCGTGTTCAAGCGGGTCACCTCAGCGCGTAGTTGTTCCAGACCCATAATTCTCTCCATCCTCCCATCTCTTCTGGGGTTGAAAGTAGCGTTTGAAGCCTCTCCAATTCTGCCTCGACCTGTACAGTGATAGGGGAGTAGCGAACCTCCCGGGCGAGGTGTAACTGCGCGTTCATTTCGTCCCGTGCTTTGAAGAACCAGTACGACGCCTGAAGCGCATCTCTCACCTTCAGTAGGTCACTACCCTCAACGACGACCTTCATGCCATTGCCTCCTCAAGGAGCGTCTGCACTAGCTGTGACACCTCGGGCTCTAGGTTGAGACCGGCGAGCAGCTCGGGAATCGACAACTGCTCGGCCCGCAGCCCCTCACCGAGGCGTGCCAGGAACTCCTGCACCTTATCATTGAGTTCGTACCCATCCGGTTCAGGCTCAACGGCGCCGAAGACCTCGGTGGCGGGGGCGACGGGAATGTCTACCAGCACGGGCTGTATCGCTGGCTCCACCCCGACCGAGACGACGAGCACTTGCACCTTCCGACTGTAGCTCGCCTGGTTGCGGGCCACCCGCATGAGGCTGCCTGGGTTAGCGAACAACGTCATTGTGCCAGGGATGGGATGCACCCCCAAGTTCTCGTGCAGGTGGCCAGCGACAAACAGGTTGTACTCCTCGATGCCCGGGATGTCTGCCACGTCCACGAACGGGAACGGCCGCCGGTTGCCAGGGTTCACCACAGAGCCGTGGGCCAGGCCGATGACGGGTGCTGGCTGATTCTTGATGCACTTACGCTCTGGGGGAGTGAGGCCGTAGTAATCTGGGTCGGCGTCGAATCGGGTG
>ERZ1292623.2806-Hain-H51-01um-R1-2806-length-15269-cov-11_pt1 | contig 15269 bp, 8 predicted proteins | sample MGYA00564398_ERZ1292623 | MGnify/ENA primary metagenome ERZ1292623 (study PRJEB36523, sample SAMEA6512633) | groundwater metagenome | collected 2019-01-07 | study: AquaDiva: Metagenomics assemblies of 32 groundwater samples
TATTTATGCCATTTTCTACTACGGGATTCATCCTGTAGTGAAAAATGGCATCGCTTTAACTTTAAAATCTCTAAACGAGATTTTAAAGAGCTGTGTTAATTTTTAATTCTTTTTAAATTTTCCCCGTAATGCCATTTTCTACTACGGGATTCATATTCACCCAGTTAAATAAAATTTGAACATTTTCAAATTTTAATTTTAAATTTTAACTACTAATATGCTCGTTCTCTATATTAATCAATATTATATGTAATATTCTAGAAAATCTACTCCGTCTAAAGTTATTTACCCTGTTAATCCTGCCTGCCTGCGGTAGGTAGGCAAAACAGGTTCGCCTTCGGCGGAAATTTAACAGGGTAAATTTATAACACTTGAAGAGAATATTGTATATTGGCACTATTTTGCTACTATTATTATATGGAAAATAATGGCCTAGAAGAAGAATTAAATAAAATAAATAGAGAACCGTATAAAGGTGTTAGGGATTTTTATCCCGAAGATATGTTCGTCCAAAACTTTATATTTGATGTAATGAGAAAAACAGTTATAAGTTTTGGGTATATTGAATATAACGCATCAATTTTAGAGCCCACAAGTTTGTATAAAGCAAAATCAGGAGAAGAACTTGTTGAAGAACAAACATATACTTTTACGGACAGAGGCGGACGCGAAGTAACACTTCGTCCCGAAATGACACCAACGGTCGCAAGAATGGTTGCAAAAAGAAAAAGAGAGCTCACTTTCCCGTTGAGATGGTTTTCTATACCTAATATGTTCAGATATGAAAGACCCCAAAAGGGTCGTCTGCGAGAACACTGGCAACTTAATGCTGATTTATTCGGTGTTAAATCCATTGACGCAGATGTTGAAATAATTTCATTGGCATATACACTGATGAAAAAATTTGGCGCGAAAGATAACAATTTTGAAATAAAAGTAAACAGTAGAAAAATAATAAATTCCATTTTGAAAGATTTCTTAAAATTACAAGACGAGGAAGGAAATCGTTTAATGAAACTTGTTGATAAAAGAGAAAAAATAAAACAAGAAGAATTCAATGCTGAACTCTCAATAATGTTGGGAAACAAAAGTGATATTTTTTCAAAAATGCTAAAAACAAAAAACTTGCTTGATTTTACATCTATACTTCCAAAAGAAATTTCAGAAAGCGAGGGCGTAAAAGATATTCAAAATCTCATAAATAAACTTAATGAAATTGGGATAAAAAATGTTGTATTTTCGCCAGACATGGTGAGGGGTTTTGATTATTACACCGGTATAGTATTTGAAATATACGATAAAAACCCAGAAAACAGTCGCTCATTATTTGGTGGTGGCAGATATGATGATTTATTAGATATATTTGGAGAAGAGAAAGTTCCAGCTGTTGGTTTTGGTATGGGAGATGTAACAATAAAGGACTTCTTAAATACATATAATTTAGTTCCAAAATATAATTCAAGTGTTGATTTATATATTTGCACACTTTCAAATGAATATATCTCAACGGCAAATAAAATTGCTTTTGAATTGAGAAATAAAAATATAAATGTTGAAGTAAATCTAACGGATAAAAAAATTCCTGACCAAGTAAAAATCGCCAGCAAAAAAACTGCTTCTTTCATAATATGCATTGGCGAAAACGAAGCAAAGACAGAAAAATATAAAATTAAAAATATGGAAACGGGAGAGGAAAAAGAAATGGGGCTTGATAAAATCTTTGATTTCATCAAGAGTTTCTAGGTTCTAGTTTCTAGTTTTTAAATAAAATAATAAATTTTTAATTTTGATTTTGTGTTTTTATGATTTAGTGATTTTATGAAAAAGATTTTTTTTGATATAGAGACAAAAAATACATTTGAGGATGTGGGTGAAAGAAACCCCGTTCTTTTAGATATATCTCTCGTTGGTATATATGATTCTGAAAATGAAAAGTTTGATTCTTTTCTTGAAGACGAGCTAGACAGATTGTGGCCAATTTTAGAAAAAGCTGATTCCATAATTGGATTTAATTCCGACCATTTTGATATTCCTCTTTTAAATAAATATTACTCCGGGGACCTAACTAAAATAAAAAGCGTGGACATAATGAAAGATATTAAAAAATCTCTCGGGAGAAGAATCGGTCTAGATGCTGTCGCGAAGGCAACCTTAGGAATTGGAAAAACCGGACATGGTATGGATGCGATTGAGTGGTGGAAAAAAGGAGAAATAGATAAAATAAGACAATATTGTTTGGATGATGTTAGTATAACAAAAGATGTTTATGATTTTGCTTTTCAAAATGGACATTTAAAATATTTTGACGGATTTAAAATAAGAGAAGTCCTTATTGATACAACGGAGTGGGAGAAAAAAGAAAGTTCTGGAATAACTCAAACTTTGGGATTCTAATGCAATTGATAAGTGATATTTTCATATAATAAGATTTAATAACTCTTCCCTTCCCTTTTTTGTTTTAGCAGAAAATAAAATTATGTTTTTTATACATTTATAATTTTTTAAATCATCTTTTATTTTTTTAATATTCTTTACAAATTCACTTTGCGAAAGTTTATCCGATTTGTTGGCGATGACTATGACATTATGATTTTCATTTTCTAAAATTTCCAACATTTCTTTATCAATCGCAGTAATACCAATTCTCGAATCAATAATAAAAACAACATGAGAAGGTTTTACTCCAGATTCAGAAAAATACCATATTATTCTCTTTCGTAACTTGTCTGCTATTTTGGGAGGCATTTTTACATAACCATATCCGGGCAAGTCAACAAAATAAATCCCATTAGAACTCACGGGCGTTTTACGCCCTACTTCTAACGGGGCAAGCTCATCACCAAAACCCATAGATATAATATTCTTTTTGTTCTTATTGGAACTAGCAAAATTAATCAAGAAAAAATTAATCTCTCTCGTTTTCCCCGGCAAAGAACTTGATTTTGCAAGATTCTTTTTATTAACAAGAGTATTTATTACACTAGATTTTCCAACGTTTGACCTACCTATAAATGCAATCTGTTTTTTTGTATCAAATAAAATCTTATCTTCGCCTATAAGACCGCGTATAAACGCAGAAGAAATTATTTTTATTACCTGCCCCGAACTTTGTCGAGGGGTTTTGTTTTTGATTTCCATATATGTTATATTATATTCCAATATTAACAGAAAATGAATAATTATAAAATATGGAACAATCAAAAAACGGAACATACCTAATAGCTGGAGCTATTATTTTAGCCGGATTATTAATTGGTTTCGGAGTATATTTTGGAAATAGTGGTAGTACAAGCACTGATACTGCAACAACTCAAAATGGAACTGCATCTGAAATAAAATTAAACCCAATAACAAAAGATGACCACATTTTAGGAAACCCAAACGCTGATGTCGTTGTTGTAGAATTTTCAGACACGGAGTGTCCATTTTGTAAGACATTTCATTCTACTATGAATAAAATTGTTACTGACTATGGTAAAAGTGGTCGTATAGCATGGGTTTATAGACATTTTCCTCTCACAACGTTACATTCAAAAGCTGTAGAAGAAGCAAATGCAACTGAATGCGCTGGTAGTTTAGGAGGAGAAACTGCATTTTGGAGTTATATAAATAAAATTTATGAAATAACACCATCTAATAATGGACTGGATTTAGCAAAACTTCCTGAAATCGCAATTGAAATTGGTTTGGACAAGAAGGCCTTTGAAGAATGTCAGACGAGTCAAAAATTTGTAAATAAAATTAAGTCCAACTTTGACGATGCGATTGCTTCCGGAGGAAATGGAACTCCTCATAATGTTTTAGTAACAAAAAATGGTGAAATGTTTCAATTAGATGGAGCTTTGCCTTACGAAATGATGAAGTTAGTAATCGATACTGTTCTAAAAGGAATAGACGAAAAACAAAGTTTTGAGACAACAAGTAATGCTATAAAATTGATTATAGGTAATTAAAAAGCTCTGACTTTAAAAGCTCTTAATGAGCTTTTAAAGAATCGTGTTAGGATTTAATTCATATTTCTGAGCTTTTTAATCCATAATGTTTTTAAAAAAATCCCGCAATAATCTCATATAACAAACATGGCTTAATTAAGCCGTGTTTGTCCACTTTTACTTGGAAGCTGAGCTTCCAAGTAAAAACATTGTGAATTCAAAACCTCTCCCGGAGATAAATAAAAAAAATTGTGAATGAAAAAGCAATTTTGATTGCTTTTTCATTAATAGTTTTTCAATCTTTCCGCTTTTTCGTGTTGTCTAATTTTTTCGTGCGCCTTTGCTTCAATTTGTCTAATTCTTTCGCGAGTAACGCCAAATTCTTTTCCAACTTCCTCAAGTGTGTGATTTATTCCATCTTTAAGCCCACATCTCATTTCAAGAATTTTTTGTTCCTTTGGTGTTAAATCATTGAGAATTTCTTTTACTTGGTCAGACAAAATTCTTCTTGATGCTTCCTTGTCCGGTGAATCAATTTTATCGTCAGGAATAAAATCACCGAGAGTTGACCTGCTGTCATCGTCCCCGGCGGGCGTTTCCAAAGACACTGTGCTCTGATTTATTTTTTCTATATTGTGAATTTTGTCAACATCAATATTCATTTCTATCGCGATTTCCTCCGGCATTGGGTCCCTACCCAAACTTTGGGTCAGCTGTCTCACAAATCTTTTGTATTTAGCTATGGTCTCAACCATGTGAACAGGAATACGAATTGTTCTCGATTGGTCTGCTATTGCTCTTGTGATTGCCTGTCTTATCCACCAAGTTGCATAAGTAGAAAACTTAAAACCTCTCGTTCTATCAAATTTATCAACTGCCTTAAACAAACCCAGATTGCCTTCTTGAATTAAATCCAACAAAGAAAGTGTAGAACTTTTAGAAGCATATTTTTTTGCTATAGAAACAACTAACCTGAGGTTTGCTCTAGCAAGTATATTTTTTGCTTCTTCATCTCCTGCCTCTATTCTTTTTGCGAGTTCTTTTTCTTTTTCTGCATTTATTAATTCATATTTACCAATTTCTTTTAAATACATCTGGATTGAGTCGTATGTAGATTCACTGGCATAAATATCTTTTTCTATTGAACCTTCTATATCAAGCATTCCACCACCTTCCAAAATATCAACATTGGCATCAGAAAAAACATCATATAATTCTTCTAGCAAAAGAATGTCTCTTTCTATTCTTGGAAATTCCTTTAGAATTTCTCCATACGTTACAAATCCTCTTTCTTTTCCTGTCTTCACAAGTTTTTCCATTTTCAAAACTTTCTTTCCCTCTTCTTTTTTTAAACTTCCGCTTAATTTCTTCTCCATTAGAGTCATCTTATTTTTTTTGATTATCTTTAGTGGCGTTTTTTTGATGTCTGGTTTTTTTGTTTTTTTATTTTTTAAAACACGACTAAAAGAAGATTGTTTTTTAACAATCTTTTTGATTGTTTTATTTTTCTTCACAACTTTTTTAATTATTTTTTGCGGTTTTTTATTTTTCATCCTGTAGTGAAATTTCAAATTGTTTTCTTGCTCCGTAGCGAGCTTCGCTCTGCTACTGGGGTTATTAATTTTTAAAAACAATTCAAAACTCTGTCGTTAAATTAACTATATATTATTCTAGAACCTAATCCCGAGAAAAACAAATTAATGATTTGAAATTCTACTACGGGATTCATTTTTTACTTGTCCCGTAGTGAGCTTTGCTCTACTACTGGGATTTTTTATTGAAATACGATCTATTATTAATTTGAATGGTAAACCTTTTTTAACTTTAATAACTCTTCTTTTTTGTCCTGAATCTCTTTTGACAAAACATTGCAAGTATTCAAAAGTTTTTCCATTTTTTCTTCGTCATTTTCTTTTTCTGCTTTTTTTATTTCATTTATGATTATTTTTAGTTTTTCTTTTAAAAATTCTTCTGTGAGATTTAATAACAATTCTTCTATTTCGTAGGATGCGTCTTCTATTTCCAAATAATTCATCTCTGTATCAAACATCAAATCAAAATCATTCTTTTCTTCTTTTAAAAAATCTTCTCCAACAATTTCTTCAAATTTTTTAATAACTTCTTCCAAATTAACACTTGGCTCATTTAATGATTTCTGCCACAAAATTAAACCTTTTATTTTTCTTTTTATAATATCAATTCTGGATAATTTTTCTGTCTCTCTTTCTGTTTTTTTTACCTGTCCCGTAGTGAGCTTTGCTCTACTACTGGGATTTAAAATTTTTTCATTATTTTGAACAAATTTTTCTGAACTATTTCGTACATTATTTTTAATTTTTACCAATTCTTCTCTTAATGAATCTTCCGGTATTCCTGTTTTTGAAGAAATTGAATAAATAAAATGTGCTTGGTCTATTTTGTTATCAATTTTTGCTACCATCGGAAGAATTTTTTCTCTAATTTCTTTCCAAAATTTTCTTTCTGGAAAATTCTTTTTTTCAATAAAATTAATAAAAAAATCTATGGCGTGTTGTGATTTTTTTATTATTTTGTGCCAATCATCTTTATTTTTAAGTATTATTTCTGCTGGGTCTTTGGATGATTCCAATTCTGCAATTTTTACATCCATATCAGCAATTATTGCAAGTTCTGAACCCTTTTTTGCCGAAACAAGTCCTGCGTTATCTGAATCCAGTGCTATAATTAAATTGCTCGTAAGTTTTTTTATCAAATTTAAATGATATCTGGTGAGAGCTGTTCCTGATAAAGCAACTGTATTTGAAAATCCCGATTGATGGCTTAAAATAAGGTCTATCTGTCCTTCTACCAAAATACAGAAATTATTTTTTCTCATACTGTGTTTTGCTTTGTTATATCCGTAGAGTATCTGCGATTTGTTATACAATTCTGTTTCCGGAGAATTAATATATTTTGGAGTTTTTTCATTTTCTCCACTTAATATTCTTCCTGAAAAAGCAACAACCCTATCTGCGGAATCAAAAATAGGAAACATTATTCTATTTCTAAAATAATCATAAAATCCTTTTTCTGTTTTTCTAACAAGACCAACATCAAACATCATCTTTTCATTAAAACCTTCTTTTTTTAGGTGTTCATATAATTTTTCCCAACCACCCAAAGCAAACCCTATTCTAAAATTTTTAATTGTATTTTCAGATACACCTCTTCCTTTTAAATAATTTAATGACTCTTGATTTATATTGTTTTCAAAAAACCGTGTAGCTTCTTCAAGAACTGTAAACATCTGAGTTGCCTCATCTCTGTTTTCTTTACTCTGTTGTTTCAAAACAACACCGGCTCTGGTAGCTAATAATTTTAAAGCACCGGGAAAATCCAAACCCTCAAATTCTTGTACAAATGTAAATATATCTCCTTTAACACCGCATCCAAAACAATGATACATATTTCTTCCCGGTGATACAAAAAAAGAAGGTGTTTTTTCGTTGTGAAATGGACAATTTGCTTTTAGATTAATGCCTGCTTTTTGGAGTTTCACATATGAACTTACAACATCAACGATATTAAGACGCTCTTTTATTTTTTCTATATCAGAAGACATAAATAAATCATAAAAACACTAAAACATAAAAACATAAAAACATTCAGAAAAAATTGATTTGGTGATTTTATGATTTTATGTGCACTATTCTTCCTCTTCGTTTCTAAATTCGGAAATGTATTTTTGCATAGCGTCTGATTTAGGACTACCTTTAAATCCTGTACCAGCTGGTATTAATCTACCAATTATCACATTTTCTTTAAGACCGAGTAATTTATCTTCGGTTCCACGCACAGCCGAGTTAATAAGAATTCTTGTTGTATGCTGGAATGATGCTGCGGACAAAAATCCTCCACGACTTAAGGCAACTTCTGTTATTCCCATAATTAATGGAACTGCTTTTGCTTCTATTAGTCCATTTTCTCTTGCAATATTATTTTTTTCATTTAACTCTGCAACACTAACAATATCACTATTTGAGAAATCAGTATCACCATTTGTTTTTACTTTTACTCTAGAAAACATTTGTCTTATTATTACCTCAATATGTTTTCTAGATATGGATGCGCCTTGTAATTCGTATATTTTCCCAATCTCGTGAATTATATAATCCTGTGTTAATTCTTTTCCACCATATTTAAACATTTCTTTCAAATCGGCAGAGCCGTCAGTGAGCGGTTGGCCTTTTATTATAACATCACTTTTTTTAACCAATGGTGTTCTCATAAAGTTAACGACATATTCAATAACATCTTTTGTCCCTTTTTTGTCCTCAATATCTGGAAGAACTTTTATTATTTTTCCTTTATCTGTATCAACAACTTCCATAACTTCCCCACCTGTTTTACTTACAACGGCAGGATTTTTGGGTATTCTGCGTTCAAAAACTTCTTCAACCCTTGGAAGACCTGCCGTAATATCTCCACCCACAGAAGCGGTTCCTCCCGTGTGGAATGTTCTCATTGTGAGCTGTGTTCCCGGTTCTCCAATAGCCTGTGCAGCAATTGTTCCTACTGTCTCTCCAAGGTCAATAAGTTTATTAGTACCTAAATCAATCCCATAACATTTTCTACAAATACCTCTTAGTGTTTTACAGCCAAGTGGAGACCTTACATAAACCTCTTTTACTCCATTATTTTCTACAACAACCGCATCTTCTATCAAAAGCAAATGGCCAGTTTTAAATAATACATTTCCTTTTTCATTTGTTATATCTTTTGAAACATATCTTCCCGCTATATTTTTTGATATGTGAACTTTAATTCCAGATAAACTTTCACCTCCTTTTATCAATATTGATTCTTTTGTCCCGCAATCTTCTTCAGTAATAACAACATCTTGAGAAACATCAAATAATTTTCTAGTTAGATATCCTGCTTTTGCTGTGTTTAAAGCCGTGTCTGTTAGACCCTTTCTTGAACCGTGTGTAGTAATAAAATATTCAATCGGTGTATGCCCTTCCTTACTTGATGTTGTTATTGGAAAATCTATTGTTTCTCCCTTACTGTTATAAATAAGACCCTTCATTCCAGCCATGGCGGTAATTTGACTCAACGAACCTCTTGCCCCAGATTTCCACATGTCGTACACAGGACCTGTTTTATCCAAACTTTGTGAAATTAATTTTTCAACATCATTTTTTGCTTCATGCCATATTTCAATATTTTTTCTATATCTTTCGTCGTCTGATAAAAGCCCGTCATTAAAGTTTGATAGAACAACATCTGCTTTATTTTTAGCTTCATCAATGATTGCTTTTTTTTCTTCTGGAACTTTTATATCATCAATACCCCATGTAATGCCTGCCTGTGTGGCATATTTAAATCCAAGAGTTTTAATTCTATCAAGAATTGAAGGTATACTATCCATTTCATATCTATCCATCAAATCGTCTATCAGTTTATGCATTAACCCTATGTTTACTTCTTCATTAACAAATGGATAGTCGCTTGGTAATACACTGTTAAAAATTAATCTACCAACAGAAGTTTCAAAAATTTTTCCATCAAATTTTTCATATTTTTTATTTATTGTAGGTAATATTTTTATTTTTGCTCTAAAATCAACTATCTCATAGTCATATCCAGAAATAGCTTCGTTTGGACTAGAGAAAATTTTTCCTTCTCCTTTTTTATCATTAACAAGTTTTGTCATCCAAAAACATCCCAAAATAATATCCAACATTTTAGCGCTAACAACAGGTCTTCCGTTTCCGGGTTTTAATAGATTTTTATTTGAAGCCATAAAAGTTTTTGCTTCAAACTGTGCCTCTTTTGATAACGGAATATGAACGGCCATTTGGTCGCCGTCAAAATCCGCGTTGAATGCTGTACAAACTAATGGGTGAACTTGGATTGCATTTCCTTCTATAAGTATCGGTCTAAACGCTTGTATGCCCAATCTGTGTAATGTCGGCGCTCTGTTTAGAAGAACATATTTGTTTGCAATTATTTCTTCCAAAATCGCCCAAACTTCAGGAATACCGTCATCTATTAATTTGTTTGCGCCTCTTATGTTATATGATAATTCGTTTTCAAGTAATTTTGATATGACAAATGGTCTAAAAAGTTCTAATGCCATGTGTTTAGGAATACCACATTGGTCTAAATTTAATTTGGGTCCAACAACAATAACGCTTCTTCCCGAATAATCAACTCTTTTACCCAAAAGGTTTTGTCTAAACAAGCCTTGTTTACTTTTTAGATTATCTGAAAGTGATTTTAGCGGTCTTCTCTGCGACTGACTTGTAGCCATGTAAGAATTTTCTCTTTTTCTAATAGAGTTATCCAACAAAGCATCTACGGCTTCTTGTAGAATTCTTTTTTCGTTTCTCAAAATTACAGCCGGCGCACTTATTTCTTGTAATTTTTTTAATCTATTATTTCTATTTATAACTCTACGATACAAATCGTTAACATCAGATGTGGCGTGTCTGCCACCGTCTAGGGCAACCATCGGTCTAAGTGCTGGCGGAAGAATGGGAATTCTTTTTAAGAACATCCACTCCGGTCTTGTTCTTGATTTTATTAACGACTTAATTAAACTCAATCTTTTTATTATTTTTTCTCTTTCTAACGCACCAACTTTTTCAACTTGTTCTTCAAGTTTCTTTTGTAAATCATTTAAATTTAATTCTTTAAACACATCGTATATGACTTCCGCACCCGTGCCAGCTTCAAAAAGTGCACCGTATTTCAATGAGAATTTATTATATTCCGTATCATCAAGTATTTTCCCTTTTTGTATATTTTCAATCTCTCTCTTAGTACTAATGTATATATCTTTTAAACTGTCTTTTGATTTTTGGTCTTTGAGAGTTTTCGTCTTTGATTTATATTCTGAATCCAAATCTCTCAAAATTTGTATTCTTTCTTCATTATTTGCAGAAGTAATCATATAACCAGCAAAATAAATTACTTTTTCAAGGTCAAACGCGCTCACATCAAGAATGGTAGCCATTCGTGACGGAACGCCCTTCAAAAACCAAATATGAGAAACTGGTGTGGCAAGTTCTATATGTCCCATTCTTTCTCTTCTTACAACAGACCTTGTTATTTCAACTCCACATTTTTCACAAACAATACCTTTATATCTTATGCCTCTGTATTTCCCACAGTAACATTCGTAGTCCTTTTCTGGACCAAATATTTTTTCATCAAACAAACCATTTTTTTCACTTCTCTGTGTTCTGTAGTTTATTGTTTCTGGTTTTGTGACTTCTCCAAATGACCAATCCAACATTCTTTCGGGAGATGCAAGTTTTATTCCAACAGTATCAAAATCTGATACATTTATTGTTTTTTTATTATTGTTTATCATATTTTTTTAAAAAATTTACTGGTTCAAATGCTGAAAAAATAGGGATTGAAATTCTCGTTTAGAGAATTTCAATTACGGATTAAAATAATCTCCCAGAGCATTTGAATTATGGATCAAAAAGCTCATTAAGAGCTTTTTGATTTACTTATCTTTGAAACATTCTTCAATTCAATGTCTAGAGCAAGAGCTCTAAGATTATTTAGAAGAACATTGAAAGATGCTGGAATATTCATGTGTCTAATATCCCGACCTTTTATAATTGCATCAAACGCACTTGAACGACCCATTATGTCGTCAGATTTAATTGTGAGTATTTCTCTAAGTGTGTAAGCGGCACCATAACCAAGCAATGCCCACACTTCCATTTCTCCAAATCTCTGTCCTCCATTTTGTGCCTTACCTCCGAGTGGTTGTTGATTTATTAGAGAATATGGACCAATAGAACGCATGTGTATTTTATCTTCAACCATGTGGTGCAATTTCATAACATACATATAACCAATCGCTATGTCCTGGTCAAATTTAACACCTGTTCTACCATCAAATAATTTTACTTTTCCATTTCTGGGATATCCTGCTTTTTCCAATTCGTTTTTTATTTCATCATCAGTCGCTCCTGCAAACGGCGGAATAATTGCTTGATAGTTCAAAGTTTTTGCTGCCAATCCCAAGTGTAATTCCAATATCTGTCCAAGGTTCATACGAGACGGAACACCGAGCGGTGTAAGAATCATATCTACAGGAACACCGTCTTCCGTATATGGCATATCTTCTTCTGGTAATACGGTTGAAATAACACCTTTATTTCCGTGTCTGCCTGCTAACTTATCTCCAACCGAAACATTTCTTAATTGTGCTACTTCTACATAAATTCGTTTTATTATTCCCGACTCCAAAGTATCGCCATTTTCTCTAGAAAATACCTTAATACCAATGACCCTTCCTCTTTTACCATTTTCCACTCTTAATGAAGTGTCTTTGACATCTCTTGCCTTTTCACCGAATATAGACCTTAATAATCTTTCTTCCGGCGTGAGTTGTGTTTCGCCTTTTGGTGTAATTTTACCGACAAGAATATCACCGGGACGAACTTCTGCCCCAATTCTTACAATTCCATCCTCATCAAGATTTTTTAATTTAAATTCACTAACATTTGGAATATCGTGCGTAGTTATTTCAGGACCTAATTTTGTCTCTCTAACATTTACAGAAAATTCTTCAATATGAACACTTGTAAACTTGCTGTCTTTTACAAGTTTCTCTGAAATAATTATAGCGTCTTCGTAATTTGCTCCAAACCATGTCATGAAAGCAACTTTTATATTTTGCCCTAATGCCAATTGTCCGTTTTCACTGGTTGATGTATCTGCAAGAACACTGTTTTTCTTTACTTTCTCATCCACACTAACACTTGGTCTTTGGTGAAAAACTGTAAATCCATTAGTTCTTGAAAAATTAATAAGTTTATAAGTTTTTTTCTTTCCTTCGTTATTTTTTACTACAACATTTCTTGCGTCTGCAGAAACTACAACACCTTCTTCTTCTGCAAGAACCAATCTACCCGTATCTTTTGCCGCTTTTTCTTCCATTCCAGTAGCAACAACTGGTGCTTCAGGAATAATGCAGGGTGTTGCTTGTTTTTGCATATTAGAACCCATCAGTGCTCTGTTTGCATCATCGTGTTCAAGAAAAGGAATAAGTGATGTCGCAACAGAAAATGCTTGTCTCGTGCAAACATCTATAAAATCAACTTTTTCTCTTTTAACAAAATCCGGCTTTCCATTAAATCTAACTTCCACTTCGTCAGGAATAATTGTTCCATCTTCTGAATATGGAATAGCGGCATGAGCAATGTAATGTCCGTCTTCTTCAAAAGCGTTCATATATAAAATTTCATTCGTAATTTTACCGTCCACAACTTTTGCATATGGGGTCTCTATCATTCCAAAATCATTAACTTTGGCAAATATAGCTAACCTTAGTATTAAACCAATGTTTGGTCCTTCCGGTGTATGAATGGGACATAATCTTCCATAGTGTGATGGGTGAACATCACGAACTTCAAAACCAGCCCTTTCTCTTGTGAGACCTCCGGGGCCAAGTGCTGAAAGCGTTCTGAGATGTTCCATTTCTGTAAGAATATTTTCTTGTTGCATAAATTGAGAAAGTTGGTTAGTCGCGAAAAATTCTTTCAATCTTGCTTGTAGCGGTCTCGGACTTATAAAATTTGTAGGTAGTGTTGCGTCAGTGTCTATTGTAGACATTTTGTCTTGTATATTTCTCTTCATTTGGGTTAAACCAACTCTCATTTTTTGTTGAAGTATTTCTCCTATGAATCTGACTCTTCTTGAACCAAGATGGTCAATGTCATCGGGCATTGCGTTTGGCGTATTATTTAATTTAACTATATGAGATACGATTGTGGCTATATCGTCCAATGTAATTGTTCTCATCGCTATAGATTTTTTACCTGTGTCTTTCCCAAAACGCTGATTGAAACGAAATCTACCAACTTCAGATATGTCATATCTGGTTTCATTAAATATTCCGTCAACATATTCTTTCGCATTATTTATTGAAACAATATCTCCTTCTCTTATTTTTTTATAAACTTCAATATAAGAATCGTTAATTGTTTTTGATACGTCTTTGGTTAATGAAATCTCAATGTGTTTTAAGGCCAATTCATCTTTTTTAAATAAGTCCTTTATTTGTTCATCTGTGATAGCGCCCAAAACACGAAGAAGTGATGTTATTGGGAATTTTCTTTTTCTATCAATACGAACATAAATTACTCCGGTATTATCACTTTCTATTTCAACCCACACTCCTCTTGATGGAATAATTTTTGAGCCAAAATATTGTCTTCCTCTTAATATTTGTGATGTAAAAAGAATACCGAATGACCTTATGAGCTGTGGAACAATTACTCTTTCAACGCCGTTTATAATAAATGTCCCATGACTTGTCATCATAGGAAAATCAGCCAAGAATATTTCCTGTTCTTTTGAACTATTAAATGTTTTATTTGCTAATTTTACTTTTACACTTAGAGGCGCATCAAATGTTAATTTTTGTGTCTTTGCATAGTATTCATCATACTTTGGTTCGCCAAGTTTAAACCCAATAAATTCCAATTCAAATTTTTTCCCGGAATAATCTTTTATCGGCGAAAATTCCTTAAATAATTCACTTAATCCATTCTTAATAACCCAATTGAATGATTTTAGTTGGCTTTCTACAAGATTAGGCAGTGTTGTTAATGATTTTTTGTATCTGGAGAAATATTTTTTTTGCATAGAAAAATTAAATAAGATACCACAACACAATTGGTTGTGCCCAATAATTCTTAGATTTTTAGGACTATTTTTATTATATTATTCAAAAGTTAGCCCACAATAATACAAAATATAAAAACCGAAATTCTCCAGGAACTCAATCATTCAAAATATAACTCAGAAGTATATACAACCTGCGTTTCGTTGTCAAGGGTGTTTTATAGTGAGTGTGGATAAATGAAAATTGTCGTTAAGCGACAATTTTCATCCCTTTTTGTTTTTTTAGAAAACTGTCGTCAAGCGACAGTTTTCATCCCTTTTTGTTTTTTTAGAAAAATGCCCATAATGGCATTTTTCATCTCTTTTTTTTCATCCATAATTATTTTGTTTTTTTAGAAAATTGTCGTCCTAATGTCAAGGTCGAACCTTGACATTAGGACGACAAGACGACAATTTTCATTCTTTGTGGTTTTTCATCCATAATTTATTTTTGCGTTTAGCCCCCACTTAGTACCAGAAGTTGGGGTTTAGTAACTCGGTTTGTGTAACATTTTGTGCAACATCGGGTGTTGCACAATTAGGCAAAACCTAACAACTTAACTAAGGGTCGCCCTATTTCTGCTATAGCAGAAATAGGGCGACCTTTTTAACTTGTCTCCCGTCGGGAGACAAGTTAAAAACAAGGATAAAAATGTTCGTTAAGAGAATTAAAAAAACAAA
>ERZ1292623.2809-Hain-H51-01um-R1-2809-length-15264-cov-4_pt1 | contig 15264 bp, 15 predicted proteins | sample MGYA00564398_ERZ1292623 | MGnify/ENA primary metagenome ERZ1292623 (study PRJEB36523, sample SAMEA6512633) | groundwater metagenome | collected 2019-01-07 | study: AquaDiva: Metagenomics assemblies of 32 groundwater samples
TGGCGGTGAAAGATATTTGCGAATCCATTCTGGCAGATCATTTATGTCTTTTGGAGAACCATCTATTTTCAGTAAAGCCAGATCATTCTCTTCATCTTCCTTGAAGACGGAAGCTTCATAAGATAAGTAAACCTCCTCTCCTTTGACTGATATTCTTTCTTTTATTACCTTTGCAGTTCTCTGCGTCTTCGCATCAGTATAGGTCGGATCTGGGGTGACATGTTCTGCAGTAAAAATATAATTATCTCCGGTCTTAGAATCGACCATCAACGTTCCTGAACCAAACCAGGATTTTTGAAGATAGTAATCGTCATCAACTGTTTGTTCCAGTGTTACGGTCGTATTTACTTGATAGGTTGCGTCGTAGGCAGAATCTACTTGTTCTTTGGTGAAATAATTTCCTTTTCGTTCGCCAGGATCATTGTGGGAAGTGCATAACAATCCGGTAAATACCAAGCCGGCGAGACTTATCTTTGCAACACTGCCTTTCATTAGGTAGATAAATCAAAAAAGAAATATAAACACTGTCTTAATAGGGTATATTCAGGAATAACTATTTCCTTCTCCATTTCCCATTGATGATATGCACCAGTTGTACTTTTCCATTATCCCATAACATGGCATGGGTATTCATCCAACTGCTGGGCCCACTGGTATAATCTAAGCGCAGATCAGTGCTTGTACCCACAATATAAGTATCTCTTAAAATTTCAGGAGTGTGTGAATGTCCGGTGATGCTCTTACCATACGCATTTTCAATTCCCCGGATACCTCCTCGTGCTCCATTTGCGCCTTTATCTCCATGTGCTCCTAATTGCCACCCTCTAACTTTGTAATCTTGGTCTCGTTCTAAAAACTGGACATTCTTTGGAACTCCACCGCACATCTCTAAGCCTACTTGCAAGGGGTTCTTTTTTTCCACTAATGCTGCAAACAATCTACTGGCTAAGGCAGCATTATTATGTTCAGCCATAAACCTTCCTTCTTCCAAATATCGGTTTAAGAATTCATTATGGTTGCTGGCAACTAAAAATATCTCTGTATTATCCCCGGCCACTTCCGTAAAGGTATGTAATTCTCCGGAATTCATTTTTAACTCTTCTTCTAAAGATAATCTTCCCTCTCTGGCCGCTCGGGCTCGTGAGGCTAATTTACCTTGCTCATGATGATTTACGCTATGCCCATTAAAAAAATCATGCAGTATGATCCTTCGCGGTTTATATTCCTTAATCATCTCCCAAGTTGCTTTGCGTACTTCTCCATTAGTATCGCCAGTATGCCAATCACCCAAGACCAGGGCTTCTAATACTGCCGGCTCTGTTTCCTTCCCGTTATATTTTATTCCTAAGTCAACAAAAGGCCCATTCTTTTGGGCAGTAAGCTGGCGGTAATGGTAAGTTTCGTTATCAACTATTTCCACTACTATGGCTCCGTAGATATGATCATGGTCAGCAATGATGCCTTGCCTATTTCTAGTATTATAATTAGGCTTAGTTACAGCACCGGTAGTCATCAATATTTTTGGAAGGCTCATGTTACTATTTGGGACGACTTTAAGGCGCTGTTTCGGACTGGCAAATATTGTACTTACATCATTTTGAGGGAATCTTGCTAACCCGGTGCTGGGGTCGATCATTTGCGGAAGAATAGGGTAGTTATGTACTTTTATCTTATCATTCAATGCTGTTCCCTTCTTGAAACTGGTCTGGTGGAGGTATTGGACCAGCAAGGGATCCATATCTTCTTGATTTATGTCCTTGCCTCTCATAGGCAACACCATAAGTTCAGCTTGGTGTTGAGAACAATAAGTTTCTAAACCAGCAAGAAAATCTTTATTGGCCAGCCCACAATATTGGGCAGAAGTAACAACATATGTCTTAGCTTGATCTTTCCTCATCTTATCCACCCCTACTTCTGTTACTATTTCTTTTTTTTAACTAAATATCTTGAATTATTTAAACTTGTGTTACCACTGGATTTTATAACCGCCCAAAAGGGAAGGCGTAAGCTTTGCATCTTGATCTAGACGAAGGCTCATGCTTAAAGGTAATTTACCGAAAAGCGTAACTTCGTTAGTCAATTCTCCATAGAATTTACCATCTACGTCTACACCCGGAATATTATTGATAGAGCCTCCACTGGTACTATAATCTGTCTCTGAGACAGAAAAATCAATAGTATATCCACCTGATATCCACAGGTTTAGAGAAAGATCTTTTTCTATATTGGAATGTATCGGGTGTTTCCGGAGGGCTTCTCCGGGAAAGTTTGCTTCCAACCCAAAATATTTGTATTCGAGGAAAGGGATAGCTATCTTGACTAAATTACTGGAAGTCACTCCTTGTATGTCTGTCTCTTGCTCTCCCACCACGGGGATATCTACACTATAACTTTGCTTTGAAGAAGAATCGGGCAATTTTCCATAACAAATATCTGCTCCAAGACGGAATTTTTCTTTTCCAACAGGATCAAACTCTTGCTCACTTGGTTTCTTGATTTCGGCTCTGGTCCCTCCACGTGCTCGCAAACACATCAAATCAATATGGCCGCCTAAATCTTTGGGATGATCGGTATTGGCGTATCCCGCCTGCACTTGGTAATATGGCTGGTTTACACATCCTTCAGTAAACAATGCTGCCGCAGAAAAAATCGCAAAATTAAAGTAAGTATTCAGTTTCATTTAATAATCTCCGATTATTCAATAATCCCCAAAATCTATCTACCTATCCCCTAACTATACCTCACAACATTTAAATATAAATACATTTCTATAATGCTATATAGCATATGTTACCCTTTATTTATAAATATATATCTTCAATAACGATGCGGAGTTTAATATGAATACTATGGAATATCGTAGGTTAATTTCATTCGGAAGGAGCAGCTATGTCGTTTCACTGCCTAAAGAATGGATTGGCCAGAATAATCTTAAGAAAGGCGATTTAGTTTATCTTCAGGAAAGCGGGCCTAATCTTCTTCTCAGCAAAAAGGAAAGTGATGAGAAAGTTGAGGAACGTGAAAAAATAATTTATGTTGACGGAAAATCAGCATATACTATAGGTCGTGAAGTATGTTCAACATATATCCAAAATTATCCGCGCATCGTCCTGCGGGGAAAAGAGATCAAAAATAAAGTCAAGGAACTGCAAGGTGTTGTACAGTCTCTCATCGCTTTGGAGATCATGGAACAGACCTCTGATACTATCATAGCTAAAGATTTTTTGAATATGGATTCAGTTTCGGTGGACGAACTTATCCGCAAGATGGATTTAGTCACTAGAACCATGATGAAAGAAGCGCAGCAGATGTATGTTGAAGACAATTATGAAAGCCTCAATGAGCGTGATCAAGACGTAAACCGGCTTTACTTTTTGCTGTACCGATCCATACTTTACAATTTACGCAACCCGATGAAAGCGCTGCGCAATTTCAAATTATCCGGATTAGACTTACTGCGGGCTCATTTTATAGGTTTTTATATAGAAGCCATTGCTGATGAAGTGCGCAGGACCGTGCGCCATGCTCACAAATTAAACATGCCTGCCCCGATCCAGCTGCAAGTCCAAGAATATTTAGTGAAGATGTATGATTATTACCTCACCACTATGAAAGCGGCTTATAACAAAGACGCTGAATTGGCCTTCAAGCAAGCTGAATTGAAAAAAAACTTTGACAAAGAACTTGATGTCTTAGAAGAAAATGTGCAGAAAATCCCTGGCTTCAACCGCGTCTTGACCCGTCTGTTGAGGATGAACAGCCTGATCCACAACTTAGGAAGAGTATTGTATACGATGCAGTAAAGATATATTTTAATATATTTTTATTTTATTAATATCTTACATTAAATAGCCAGAAAGCCTCGTCTTTTAAGACGAGGATACATAACTCTGGCTATTTATGTCACAATAGGCGGGGTTAAAAATCTTCTCTTTTCAATTTAATGCGTGGTGAGAAGATTTCCCGCCTATTCATGACATTACAATAAATCTTCTACCTTCAACAAGCTTTCTACCGGCACCGACAACTTTTCTTCACCGTGTTTGACAAGGACATAACAGCCCACAATTTCAGCCCCGGTAGGAGCAATTGCATCGATGATATCTTGTAAAGTTTCACCGTTAATAAAAACATCATTGACTATGGCTACCTTGTCGCTAGGTGAAGGGATATATCCTTCAATAAATCTAGGAAGGCTTCGGTCTTTTGGTTCAGTCCTTACTATGGATAGATTTCGTTCAAATATGACTGACAATGCTCCGGCTAAAGGCAGTCCTCCGTACCCGGAAGCTGCGATGCAGTTGGTTCGGTTAGGTATTTTTTCACCAAGACGCGTGGCCATCATCTCAAAAGCCTCCGCATCGCCATATGCCCTTTTGATGTCAAGATAATAGCTAGAAGATGGAGCTTCTCCACGGCGGAGTATATGTAATTGTTTTAATCTGGCTATCAAGTCGTCTTGCATACTTTGCCGAGTATGGTCCTGATTTATATTATTTGCTGTCTTGCAGGCGGGGTGTAAGTTGGGTGTTAGATGACCTCTCTTACGAAAGCCAAAATTAGAAGACGATGGAGTTACTACTAAACGATGGCCCAAAAAGTTTAAATAGTTGCATTTGTTTGCATTTGTTATCATTTGAAAAAGGGGGTTATGATGGTTCAAAAAAATGTTACGCTTTTCTTGGAAGAAGATACTTATGAGAAGTATAAAGACTTCTGCAAAAAGAATGCCATCGCACTTTCTCGCAGTATAGAAGTATTCATGGAAAATAAATTGAATGGTGATCAAAAATGAATCTTTTATCACTTAATGAAGCATCAGAATGGGCTACTGATTATTTAGGCAGGACAGTAACTCCAAATAATATTTCTTATTTAATCCAATATGGAAAAGTAAGAAAGATTACAAATGATTCAAAGAGAATTGGCGTAAATCAAGAAGAGTTAAAAAAATATTATGATGAGTTCATTATTAAAAAACAAAATTCATGGAAAAATAAATTAGGAGGGGATTTAGATTGGGGACTTTCTTTTGATCATTTAAGAGAAGCTGATACAACTAAACATGTTCATAGACTTCATCCCTATAAAGGAAAATTCATCCCTCAGTTGGTTGAATATTTCTTAGATGAAAATATCAATACCTACAAAAAAGAAGTTTTCTTTCATCCTGGAAATACAGTTTTAGACCCATTTATGGGAAGTGGAACGACATTAGTTCAAGCTTCTGAATTAGGCTTAAATTCTATAGGAATTGATGTTTCTGAGTTTAATTGCCTAATGTCAAAAGTGAAATTAGGAAATTATGATGTCCCTAAGCTAAATAATAAACTAAAAGATTTAATGAAAAATACGTTTAATTTTAGTGAAGAAACATTTAATGATGATTTTGATTTAGAGTTAAAAGAAAGAATTTCAACGTTTAATAGTAAGCACTTCCCCAATCCAGAATTTAAGTTTAAAGTTGGTAGGAATGAAATTAGAGAATATGAATATGCGGAGCAAAAGTTAAAGCAGTTTCTTAAGGAGAATGGAGAATTCCTAAAAGCAAATGGAACTAAGATGCATTCTCATCTTGCAGATGAAAAGCAAATGTCTAATTTCTTGGCAAAATGGTTTCCTAAAAGAATTAAGCAAGAGTTATTTTGTTATATTAGATTGATGGAGAAAGAAGAGGACGAGGAGATAAAACAAGTAATGAGAATTGTATTAAGTAGAACTGCCCGTTCTTGTAGAGCTACTACACATTCAGATTTAGCAACTCTTAAAGAACCACAAATAGGGCCTTATTATTGTCGTAAGCATAAGAAAATATGCACACCCATTAATAGTATTTTGAAACATCTAATGGGAAATACTCTTGATACAACAAAAAGGCTTAAAGAGTTCTTATCACTAAAAAACAAAGTTCATTCACAAGTAATTCATGGTGATTCAAGAGAGGTCAATATAATAGAAGAAGTTAATAATAAAGAGTTTAAAGAAATTCTAAAGAGTAAAAAAGTTGATGGTGTGTTTACCTCTCCACCATATGTTGGTCAGATTGACTACCATGAACAACATGCTTATGCATATGAGTTATTTAATATTCCAAGAGCAGATGATAAAGAAATTGGGCCTTTATACAAAGGACAAGGCAATAAAGCAAAAGAAGAATATGTTGAAGGAGTTAGTAAGGTTCTCAAGAACGTAAGCAGATTTGTAAAATCAGATGGAAACTTCTTTATTGTTGCAAATGATAAATATCATCTCTACCCCAAAATTGCTGAAAAAGCTGGGCTAAAGATAGTTCATCAATTCAAAAGACCAGTCTTAAACAGAACTGAAAGAGACAGGCAACCATATGCGGAGATTATATTTCATATGAGAAAATCATAATATGGCTAAAGTAAATTTAGACGCGTTGATACCCAGAGAAGATTTTGAAGTAAAAGATACACTTGACCAGAATACTGGAAGGAATACTCAAACTATTAGGCTTGAGGATTTAAAAAAAGGAGCATTTTTCTTTTCATTTATTAGAAAACCAGATTTTCAAAGAGAAACAAACGAATGGGATTCTGAAAGAATAATAGGGTTAATAGGGAGTTTTATTGAAGGGGATTTAATCCCCGCGATTATTCTATGGAACAATGCAAAAAGTTATACTTTTGTTATTGATGGTTCACATAGGTTAAGTGCCCTTGCTGCTTGGGTTAATGATGATTATGGAGATGGTCAGCTATCAAAGGAATTTTATGAAAGTATTATTCCAGAAGAGCAAATTAAAATTGCAGAGAAAACAAGAACACTCATACGAAAAAGAATTGGTCCTTATAGTGAATATCAATTAGCTTTAACTAATCCTGAAAAAGTGAGGCCTGAAATTGTACAAAGGTCTAAAGTAATAGGTCGGCTAGCTTTACAACTACAATGGGTAGATGGAGATGCTACAAAGGCAGAAGAATCTTTTTTTAAAATAAATCGCCAAGCTGCACCTATAAATCCGACAGAATTAATACTACTTAAAGCAAGAAGAAAGCCAAACGGATTAGCAGCAAGAGCCATTATTAGAAGCGGAACGGGGCACAAATATTGGTCAAAATTTGCAGACGATAAAAAACAGGAAATTGAAAAAATCGCTAAAGAAATAAATGAATTATTCTTTATTCCACCATTAAAGCATCCAATAAAAACATTGGATTTACCTATTGCTGGTAAAATGTATTCTTCACAAACATTATCCCTTATACTCAATTTTATTAACATTGTCAATGGTATTGATAATTCTTCAGAAAGTACAATTTTGGATGATACTATAGGATATTCCAGTATAGATTATCTTAAAAATTGTAGAAAAATTGCTTTAAGATTAAACAGCAATAATGCTGGCTCGCTGGGATTGCATCCTGCAATATATTTATATTCAAAAGAAGGCAGATATAAAATAGTCTCGTTTTACGCTGTAACTGCTTTGCTTCTTGATTTTGAGAATAATCCTCAATTGCTTAAAGATTTTACATCTGTTAGGGCATTGTTTGAAGAGATTTTGATTGAGTATGATTATTTTATCCCTCAAATTGTCCGTAAATATAGGAGAGGCACAAGCGGATATACATACATTAAAGAATTTTATTTAATCTTGATTCGGAAGCTAATGGAAAATAAGTCCAAAGAAAATGTAATCTCAGAACTGCTGAAAGATCAAAATTACAATTATCTTAAAACACAAATCGACACCGATGAGGAGTTATATACCGAACAAGATTTCACTTTAGAAGTAAAATCTGCAACATTTATGAAAGAAGCTATTGCTAATGCATTAAAGTGTAAAATTTGTGGCGGATATATCCATCGTAATTCAATTAGTATTGATCACAAGACAAGAAAGCAGGATGGGGGAACTGGGACATTAGATAATGCTCAGCTTACACACTTTTATTGCAATACCACCTATAAGAATTAGATGCGTGAATTATCACTTAGGTTCCATTGCTTTAATATTTCTTGGTATCTTCCAGGGTTGCTTTTTTTATTTTTGGGGTTCTCTAAAAACATAAGATTTTCAACAAAATCCGTAGTTGCTATTTTGTTTATTATGTCTAATATCTGTTGCATTGTATTTTTTTCCCCAGAAAGCCGATTCCATAACTCATCTCCTATCAAAACTTCTTCTGGACAAAAAAACTTATTGAATTCTATTACGGAACCCATAAATCTGTTTTTATTATTTCCTGTTGGGGTGGAGGAGGTTGGATCAAAAGGAAATCCAATAAAAAAGCGAATCTCTTTTGAAGGATATTTTTTTTTAAGAGCTGCTTTAGCAATTAAAATCTTTTGTTTTTCTCCTCTCATTTCTCCTGAATTAGGTTTAACGGACTTCAATTCTATAGCTTCAATAAATTTGTCTGTTTCAATGTAATTATCGGCTGTAAAATCCATGGCTTCAGTTAATGCTGATTTATCTCCTTGAAATATTTCTATGTTTTCTTCAGTAAGATTTGGTTTTTTAGACAAACTTTTCAGATTAGTAATTATTGAGGCAATTTTACTTTGTTGTGTGGTTGTTATAGATAATGAGCTTTTTTTCTTTTTTGTAAACTCCTCTTTTACACCACCAGATAATATATGGGCAATATTTTCAAAAAAGGATTGTCCCAAGGTAGTATTAAGTCCATGTAACCAACTACTTAGACTGATTAAATAAGTCGTATCTTTGACATTTCCCTTAAGTTTATTTGAAAATGCATTAAGAAATGCTTCGTGAAATGGTGCGTTTCTATTATTTTTTGAATCTTCTGGAAAAGTTTCAAATCTAGTTTTAAGTGTTCTTATGACTTCCAAAGCAATCCGTTCTTTCTTTTCTTCTGTAAGCATAGACGCTATTGAACATAATTTCTTTATAAATACTCTTATTTTTTCATTTCGTCGCTCTCTAGTCCGTAGTTTTTTCGTTCTCGTTAAAATTACCTCTATCCGTTTTTAGCCCCTGAAATTATTGAATAGAACTCTCTATAACTAAAGCACTTAATATTTTGCAGCCAAACTATTTTTACACCAACCTGTCTTGAATCACTCTTCATGTATGACTATGAGCGACTGGGTCTTATCTATCCCTTCTATCCTCTGCAGTTTGGTCAGCAATACCTGGTCAAACTCAGTCACATCTTTGACTCTGATCATGGTCACCAGATCAGTCCCCCCGGAAACGATATCCACTCTTTCTACAAAAGGAAAATTTCGTATCTCTTTAGCTACGTTATATTGCGATTTATTTTTTTGTTTAAGAAGGGAAAGATTTACCGACACCAATACATATGCCCTGAATCCTGCATCCAGCCGGTGATAGTCCAGATCGACGGTGAATCTCTTGATGATCTTCTCTTTTTTCAACTTTTGGATGCGGTTGTGCACCGTGGTGATAGGCAATCCTGTCTTCTTTGCGATCTGCCGGGTGGGGTAATCAGCATGTTCTTGCAATACTTCCAGGATTTTGCGGTCTTTCTCGTCTATTTTTGTCTCCATTATGGAACAAATGTTCTGCTTTTATATAAATATTTCTTGTTTTTGGGATTATTTCCCATTAAAAATGGAATAATATTTTAAAAAAAGGCGTTTTAAACCCTTTAATCATGCAAAATGGATCAGAAACAGGATACAGCATCTCACGTCCAGGCCTAGACAGAGTTATAGTAGAATACTTTCCTGATGCCTCGGATAACACCGCCCATGCTACCGCAACTTGCGCAAATAAGGTCCGCTGGTGGGAAGCTATCGATTTCAAAAGAAAATTTGCTCGGGACTGTGACCGTAAAGCAGAACACATTGGCATGATCAAGACTGTACTTTTCTCCTATCTTTCCAAAGGCCAAGAACAATACCTGCTGGCATCAACTTTGCCTGAAACAAAAGTAGACCGTGATGAACTTCGGATAGAATTAGGGTTGTCAGCTGAGGAAACGCAGAGCATCACTCATAGGCTGGGCGATGCCTCCATAGAAAAGATTACTGGAAGAAAACGCGGAGCAGTAAGCCCCCTGCTTGATTCTGAATATTTGACCGGAATAAGCGCAGTCTATTTTACCCGTGATCTGATAGATGATGCGGCTTTCTCTCCTGAAAAATTATACGATGTGCCTCGCTCCCTGACCGTATCTGAATTCTGGAATGCCGCTTCTCTTTTTACTTCTCTCCAGCAAAAAAGTTCTAAGTACAAGACCGCTGGAAATTTTGAAGATGAATGTGAAATGATTGATCTGAAATTAAAAAAGGCCGATCCGGCAAAAGCTGGCTATGGTCTCTTATTTGGCGGAAGCATAGTCAAATACCGCGGGCAGGAGTTCCAGGTCACCAATCCACCGATGGAAAAAGAAGGGGTATCTCGAAGAAGAAAACAATTGCTATGCACTGCTTTCCCCATTTTTAGGGGCGAAAAAGGTAATATATCTTACGAAAGAGACCAAGAACATCAAAAGATGAAAAAGCAGTTATTTCTGCCTCTTACTTATGGATTATTGGAAAAGCTTTTGCCACCATCAGAATAAAATTAAATTAAATTAAATGAAAATAAATCTTTAAAATTTATAGGAAAAAGTTTATGTGCGGAATAATTGGAATATTCGGGAAAAAGGACCCAGAAGCAAGACGTTCTCAAGCTCTAAAGATGGCGGCAAGCATCAGGCATCGTGGACCGGATTGGAACGGTATCTTTAGCGACGAATATTGTCTTCTGGCGCATGAGCGCTTGTCTATTGTGGATGTAGAGAATGGGACGCAGCCGTTGTACGATACCGCTAAAGGAAGAGTACTTATTGCTAACGGAGAAATATATGACCATCAACAACTTCGCACTAATTTAAAGAAAGATCATCCGTGGCAGACCAAATCAGATTGCGAAGTACTATTGTACCTTTACGATGAATTTGGGCCTGGCTTCCTGCCGAAAATAGACGGCATTTTTGCTTTCTGCATCTATGATCCGGCTGCCAAAGAATATTTCATAGCCCGCGACCATATTGGGATTGTGCCGTTGTATGTTGGTTGGGACCAAGCTGGGATCATGTATGCAGCAAGTGAGATGAAAGCACTTGAGCCATACTGCGAAAAACTGCAGGAATTTCCGCCCGGACATTATTATCTTAGCAGCAAAAAAGAATTTGTAAAATGGTACAAGCCGGAATGGGCAACTACTATTCCCACCACGCCGGTTTCACTCTCAAGATTACGCCAAGAATTAGAAACTTCTGTAAAAAAACAATTGATGTGCGATGTTCCTTACGGCGTTCTTATCTCGGGAGGATTAGATTCCTCATTGATCGCCGCTATCGCCGCTAAATTCAGTCGAAGACGTATCGAATCTGGCGATAAGGAAGAAGCTTGGTGGCCCCGTTTACATTCCTTTTCCATAGGCTTAGAAGGTTCACCTGATATTAAATTCGCTCGTCAAGTAGCAGATCATATCGGGAGTGTGCATCACGAATTAAAATTCACCGTTCAAGAAGGCATTGACGCTCTGCGTGATGTTATCTATCATATAGAAACATACGATGTAACCAGTATCCGCGCTTCCACTCCCATGTATTTGATGGCCAGAAAAATTAAAAGTTTGGGTATCAAGATGGTTCTTTCCGGGGAAGGAGCCGATGAGGTATTTGGCGGATATTTATATTTCCATATGGCTCCAGATGCAAAAGAATTTCATGAAGAAACAGTACGAAAATTACAGAAACTAAGTAAGTATGATTGCTTACGGGCGAACAAATCTATGGCTGCCTGGGGAGTGGAAGCTCGTGTACCTTTTTTAGATAAGGACTTTTTAGAATATGCTATGAGCTTTGATCCAAATGACAAAATGTGCGGCCAGGGAAAAATAGAGAAATATGTTCTTCGTCAAGCTTTTGAAGGATTTCTGCCTGAATCGGTGCTCTGGCGCCAGAAAGAACAATTTTCTGACGGCGTAGGCTATAATTGGATTGATTCCCTTAAAGCCCATGCTGAAGAAAAAATTTCTGATGAGATGATGGCCAAGGCAGCGGAACGATTTCCCATACAACCGCCAGCGACCAAAGAAGCGTACCTCTACCGGAGCATTTTTGAAGAATTCTTCCCCAGTAAAGACGCCGCTCTTACGGTCGAAGTTGGTCCTTCTATCGCCTGCTCTACACCGACTGCCTACCGCTGGAGTAAAGCTTTTCAGGGCATGGCCGACCCCTCCGGAAGAGCAGTTGCCGTGCACAAAGAAGCAGTTCATAAAATTTAAGTAATCATTTAGTCCTGTGAAGATAGATCGTTCTTCCATCTGGGTCAGAAACTCTCGCACCATAAGATAACATCTCTACTGGATTGTAAGTATATTTTTTGAGCCTTTTAAGAGTCTCTTCAAGATTATGGATATTAAAAATAAAACTTGGATCAGGGAAATTTAAAGGCGCTTTTGGTGATGAAGGCATCTTTGTCTGGGGTAGAGGATATAATTCTAGAAGCAGACCTGCTTCCAAATATCCAGCATAATGTTTTGGGCTTCCTTCAGGGGTTTCTTCCTTAAATTTTATTCCTAGCAAATCTTCGTAAAAATCACGCAATCCTTCAAGATTATTCGAATGAAGAACAAACCCTTCTAATTGTCCGTATTCTCTTTTCATATTCTTTCTGGATGGCTACTCATATAAATATTTTTCTTCTCTCGGGGCTCTGTTAAATCTCGCTACCGCTCAGGTTAGCATCGACCCACTTTTAGTATCAATTATTTTAGTGCGGTTACCCTCCCGTAAGGGACAACCCCTTCCGCAATCAATTTTTATATAGATTCTATCGTTCGTGTATTGATGCTAACCTGCATTCAGGACAGGGCCTTCTCTTGGTAATCTCAATTAAACTTTCATAAAAACATTTTTATACCCTACCTTTATTCACAATACTCATGACTCAATATTTGTCTATCCAGGAAGCCATAAACAAAGGTTCCGGCAAAGTCTCAGTAAGAGGCTGGATCCATCGCGAACGAGGCAGCAACAAGTATAAGTTTGTAGTGCTCAGGGATTCCAGCAACCACATTCAATGTATTTTTGAACGAGAAAAATTTAACCAGAAATGGGAAGAGATAGATCATCTGCAGGTTGAAAGTTCTTTAGAGATCACCGGACAGATTAAAAAAGATGATCGCGCCCCGACCGGGTATGAGATCCAAGTCGAATCTTTCACTTTAGTCGGCGCAAGCGAAAATTATCCTATCGGAAAAGACCAGTCTGTAGAATTTTTAGCTGACAACCGTCACCTCTGGCTGCGTAGCCAGAAGATGACCGCAATCTTAAAAATCCGCAGTACGGTGTTCAGGACCATCCATGAATATTTCCGCGGGCAAGGATTTTATGAATATCATTCTCCTATCTTTCAGGCAGTGCAGGCGGAAGGGGGAGCAGAACTATTTAGCGTCGATTACTTTGGAAAAAAAGATGTCTTTTTAGGACAGACCTGGCAGTTGTATGCTGAGCCTGCAATTTTTGCCTTGGAAAAAATTTACACCATTTCGCCGAGCTTCAGGGCTGAGAAAAGTAAAACCTCCCGGCATCTGACTGAGTATTGGCATGCAGAGATGGAAATGGCTTGGGCCGAGTTTCAGGATATACAGGATCATGCAGAAGGATTGATCAAGCACGTGGTAAAAACAGTTCTGGAAGAACATAAAGCGGAATTAGCTTTGCTGCAGCGAGATACAAAAAAATTAGAACCTATCATGAAGAAACCATTTGTGCGCATGACTTATGATGACGCGCTCCAAATTTTGTCTCAAAAATGCAAGATGAAAGTGCAATGGGGGAAAGATCTGCGTACTATCGAAGAAGAAAAATTGACTAAATTATATGATGTGCCGATCATCGTGACCCATTATCCTAAAGTAGTCAAAGCTTTCTACATGACTGAAGATCCTAAGAATCCTAAAACAGTACAGGGCTGCGACGTGCTTGCTCCAGAAGGTTACGGAGAGATAGTTGGCGGCTCACATCGGGAACATGATTTAGAGAAGATTAAAAAGAGATTAATTGCACAGGGAGAAGATCCCGCGCAGTATGAGTTTTATCTTGATACGAGGCGTTATGGAAGCGTTCCCCACGGCGGATTTGGCATGGGTGTAGAAAGATTGATCGCCTGGATCTGTGGTTTGGAAACAGTCAAAGACGCCATTCCTTTCCCTAGGACCATGGAAAGATATAAGCCATGATGGCAAAGAAATATTTATAACTGATAACCTCATTTTTTTTTAAATGCAAGATATAACTTCTAAGTTAGGAAGTGGATTAGAATTAATAGCAGATTCTTCTAATAGACAGGCTAGATTTGCAATGTATGTTTTACGAGATCATATGAGGGATTATGCAACACCAAATCTAGTTGTACGGCTAGGAAATAAGAGAATGGATAAATTATCTGCAGATTTAAGAAGACTTTGGAATAAAGAAGTTACTGAGGAAATAGCTGTTGGTGAAAATCCTGATGTTAAAATCTATTTAGATTATTGCAATTTATTAGACACAATGCCGGACCCACATATAGGTGTTGACCGTGAAGAACAAAGATACTCTTGGTATCCAATACGTGTTGTTAAAGAAGGATTAACTGGACATTTCTCTGATGAAAATGCCCAAAATGATTTTGAAGTAGTTAGGAAGTTTGTAACCATATATGATGAGAAGACTTTTATGAATTCTATTTCAGGTTTTATTAAGACTAAGTAGACGTTCTCAAAAATTGAGTATAATCCTTGTTATGTGTCCACTTCTTTATGGGGGTGGCAAGCACCGTAGGTGCGTAGAGTTTTTCATCTGCAAGAATTGTAGCTGACCAAGATTACATAGAATAAATATTGTCATGATGGTCGTAATCCTCAAAAATAATTGTTTTTGTCGTCTCATCAACAGAAAAAACCAGAACAAAACTCCGATCAATATGGACACGCTTCCAATGTTGAAGCGGTGCTCTCAAGTTTTTGTAATGTTGGGGATTTTCAATTATCTCTTCTATTTTATTCTCAATTATTGAAAGTTGTTTGGGATTTTTCTTTGCTAATTTTTGCAAGATTTTCTCTACACTTTCCCTGAATCCATATTGGTATGGCATCCTACTTTAATCCAAAATGTTTTCTAAAATCTTTAACTTTTACGGTTTTTTCTTTTTGTCTTTCTTTCATTTTTTGGATGAATTCGGGACGTAATTGTGGTTCAAGAAAATCCTCGCCAAATTCAATAACAACTTTTTCAATAGCATCAGATTTATCTTTGAGGCCATATC
>ERZ1292623.2810-Hain-H51-01um-R1-2810-length-15263-cov-5_pt1 | contig 15263 bp, 13 predicted proteins | sample MGYA00564398_ERZ1292623 | MGnify/ENA primary metagenome ERZ1292623 (study PRJEB36523, sample SAMEA6512633) | groundwater metagenome | collected 2019-01-07 | study: AquaDiva: Metagenomics assemblies of 32 groundwater samples
GAAAGACCTTTGATAATCGGGGCTTTCAGCACGAATGCGTCAAACGCCTGCTTGCCGACGGCAGTTTTGAGCGCCGCACGCACGCCAAACACCAGCCCGATGACTCCCGCAAGCGCCGCATACCAGTAGTTGATCGCGATGTCGGAAAGTAACATGATGAGCTTCGTCGAAGCGGGCAATTCGGCGCCGACGTCCTTGAACACATCGGCAAGTTTCGGCACGACCAGCACCATCATGAGATATCCGATCATGATCATGATGACAAAAATAACCCCGGGGTAGATCATAGCGCCACGCACTTTGGACACGATGTCGTGGTCTTTTTTCATCTGCTCGGCAAGGTTGTTGAGCACTTCCTCAAGGTTGCCGGCCGTCTCACCCACTCTCACCATACTGACGTATAGTTCGGAAAATGCAGCCGGGTACTTTGCGATACACTCCGAAAACGGCTTGCCCTCCTGCACTCCCTCGGCGATACGCGAGACAATATCTTTCAGCTTGCGATTCGTTGTTTGCTCGCCGAGCGTTGTCAGCGCGCGATTTAAAGCAAGTCCGGCTCCGATCATGACGGCCAGGTTCCGGGTAAATATCATCCGCTCCACCAACGGCACGCCGCGGAACGACCCCAGCCGCGCAAACGCTCCCGCGCGCGCGGCGTGATGCACACCGTCTTCCTCAACCGACGTGAGAATATATCCGTCCGCGCGCAGGGTGTGCGCCAGCTCGGTCTGGTCCTTGGCCTCAACGGTCCCCGACTTTATCTGACCATCTATTGATTTTGCGGTATAAATAAATGTTGGCATATGCTATTCTTTTGCTACTCGTAATATCTCTTCAATGGACGTATATCCGCGCGCCGCTTTCGTGAATGCGTCCTCAAGCATCGTCGTCATGCCGTCGGCGCATGCGGTGCGTTCGATCTCGGTGAACGGCACCCGCTTCAGAATGAGATCGCGGATCTTTTCGGATACTTCGAGCACCTCGTAGATCCCCACCCTGCCCTTGTATCCCGACGGAGACTCCGTAGACGCTTTTGCCTTATAAAAGGTAATGTCTTCCCACGTGCTGTGGGGCGCGACCGCCTTGTCCTCTTTCATCCGCTGTAAAATAGCGTCCATATCAAAAAGGTCTCCAAGATTTTTCAGCTGATCTTTGGTGAGCGTATACGACTCGCGTTCCGCGCAGAGTTTGCGCACCAGGCGCTGCGCCAAAATACAGTTGACCGTGGACGCGATAAGGAACGGCTCGATCTGCATATCGGTCAACCGCGGCAGCGCGCCGGCCGCCGAGTTGGTGTGGAGCGTCGAGAGCACCAGGTGCCCGGTAAGCGCGGCGTTCACGGCAAGCGTTGCCGTTTCCGTGTCCCGGATCTCTCCTACCATTATAATATTGGGGTCTTGCCGCAGCAATGAGCGCAAACCAACCGCGAATGTCAGCCCGATCTGCGGTTTTACCTGCGTCTGGTTCACGCGCGGCATGCGATACTCCACCGGATCTTCAATGGTGGAAATGTTCACTTCCTTGGTATTGAGAATTTCAAGCGCGGTATAGAGCGTGGTGGTCTTGCCCGAACCGGTCGGCCCGGTCACCAAAAACATGCCGCTGGGCTTGCCGATCGCGCGCATCACCCGTTCAAGCCCTGGGCCGTGGATCCCGAGCCCCTCAAGCGAACTCCCGTGACCCTCTTCGCGCAGCAAGCGCATCACGATCTTCTCGCCGTCGTATACGGGAATGAGCGACACGCGGAACGATATCTTGTATTCCGACGACTCGATCTTGAACCTCCCGTCTTGTGGGAGGCGGTGCTCGTCCAGTCGCATACTGGACAACACCTTGATGCGCGCCGCAATGCCCTGCTGCAATTTTTTTGGCAACACCATGGCGTCATGCAAAATGCCGTCAATGCGGTAGCGCACCACGACATCCCGTTCCGTCGGCTCGATGTGAATGTCGGATGCTCCCTGGATAATGGAATGCTTCAGGAGCGAATCAACGATTTTGATGACCGGCAGGTCTTCGGCGGCGCGCGCAAGGTCTTCCGGTTTCTGTCCCTCTCCCTCCGCATCCTCTTTCATGCCGCTGATGATCTTCCCTTCAAGGGTATCAAGTCCCGCGTCGCCGGCCGTGGGAATTTCGGGAGTGGCGCCGGCGAACAGATCGCCGAACTCCTCCTCCATGCTTTTCTGGTACTCTTTCAGAATGTGCGTGATGCTTTCGGGGTTCGTCAGCCGCGGCAGAATATTGAGGTTTGATTTCTTCCGGATGAACTCTATCGTCTGAATATCTTCCGGGTCGGTCATGGCGACTTCAAGGTCTTGCCCGCGCTTCCGGAACGCAACAATACTGTATTTGTGCGCGATCGGCTCCGGGATGATCTGCAGTGTTTCAAGCGGCACGGTTTCTTTCTCAAGGCTCACGAACGGAATGCCCAAAATGTACGCTTTGAGCTGGATAAGTTTTTCCTGCGTAACGATCTTTTCTTCAAGCAACGCCCGTTCGAATTTTTTTCCGTCCGAACCCGCCTTGGCGAACGCCTCCTCAAGCTGCTGCTGCGTACCCATACCCGCATCGGCAAGGAACGCGATCAGTTGTTTTGGCTCTATTTTCATTCTTATTGCGCGCGGGGCAACACTTCCTCCACTTTATTGACGACGTCCGAAAGGTCGTAGTTGGCTTTCACCAGGTACGTTGTCGCGCCAAGCCCCACGACTCGCTCCACATCCTCGGGTCCTTCAAGATTGGTCAGAACCACGACGGGGATGTGCGCTGTGGTTTTGTCTTTTTTGAGCGCTTCCAAAACAGAAAAGCCGTCCATCTTGGGCAGAATAAGGTCCAAAATAACCGCGTCCGGCTTGTGTTCGCGCGCGAGCGCAAGGCCCGCCGCGCCGTCGGAAGCCGTCACCACGGTATGCCCGGCGTCCTTGAGTGCGGCAGCGAGTGTCCGCTGGAGCGCTGTTTCGTCTTCAATAAGTACAATGGTTGCCATAGAAGTAAAATACGTTGATCTGTTATGATGAACTTCTTGTATATGCCGGCAATGAAAACCAGAATTTTGAACCGACGCCTTCGCGAGATTCAAAATTAATGGTGCCGCCGGACGCTTCAATGATGAATTTTGCCAGAAATAGCCCCATCCCAAGCCCTTTCCCTTCCACGGGAAACACGTTGCTCGCGCGTGAAAATTTGCTAAAAATGTGACGGTGTTCGTGCTGGGGAATGCCAATGCCGGTATCCGTAACCGCAAAGGTGACCGTGCCGCCGTCTTTTTTGAGCGCCACGACAATAGCGGCGTTTTCACGGCTGTACTTGACCGCGTTGTCAATAAGGTTGTCAATGACAATACGCAAGCGCGCTGGATCGGCAAACACCGGCGGAATGTCGTCATCGGGCGCGAACGTCATGGTGCACGTCTTTTTTGCGCAGTCGTCCGCATGCATGGCGATAGCGGTTTTCGTGTACGCCGCGATATCGAACGGCTCCGGCCGCAGTTGCACCTTCCCCACGTCGATCCGCGAAATGTCCAGAAGCGTATTGATGATATTCACCATCCGGAGATTATTTTCCTTAAAGATACGGTAAATATCCTCCCGTTCTTTCGGGTCGGAAGCAATGCCATCGGTTTCAAGCGCATTCAGCGACCACTTCATGGCCGTCAGCGGGGTCAGTAACTGATGCGAAATGATGTTGAGGAACTTCGACTTCATGCGGCTTGCTTCCAGGATACGCGTGAGACTCTGAATAACGATGTGGCCAAGCGTAAAAATGATCGCGGCGACGACCAGCGAGGCCAGTGCGGCGACCCCCGGGTCATCCGCATACTGCGTGGCAAACAAAGATGATGCCACCGCCCCCGTAATAGTTGCAACCCCCATCACAATGAAAAGGAATGTAGGACAGCGCCACACGGAAACATTGAATTCCTCCCGGCACACCGCGCGTACGTTCAGCTTGTGCAACATGCTCATGAAATATAGTATAACATATCCGTCATTTCTGCCGCCATGCGATGGTTTACAAAACCATATCACCATGCCATACTTTTTTGACCCGGTAGTAGAACTTTTGCTGTCGCTTTTAGCGACAGCCGGCGCAACTGCAGAAGTTTCACTACCGGGTTGACTACGGGCTGTCGTATACCGGTAGTACGCCTGCTTTGGGAGCAGGTAGACTGGGTTCAATTCCCAGCAGCCCGACTGGCAAGGAGGGGTGAACACACAAATCCGCAAAACAAAAACGGCTTCATCGTTATAATGAAGCCGTTTTGGAAGAACTATAATACGGTGAACGTTTTAGAATCACCCGAGGCAGCGCCAGGAACATCGGAAACGGTGACCGTGACAACACAGGACGTACCGTGTGTGAGCGGCGCGTTCCATGCCGCGCCAGAGTCACTTCCTTGAACGCGCCCGCATGTTGCCGACCATTTGTATTTCAGCGGTCCGCCTTCCGGATCGTATGCGTCAACATACAGAGACACCGTTTCACCGGGTAGAACGGCACCCGACGACGCCGAGGCGACAATATCTCCCGCAACCGGCGGAAAGTTCCCCGCAACAGGAACGACAGAAATGAGAACTGCTTCATACGCGTCGTCGCCGTCGCCGTCAATGGCGGTGAGCCCGATGGCGCATGTCCCGGTGTATATCGGTGCGCGCCACCACACCCGACTGCAGGTTGGACAACTGATGACGCCGCACCCGACCGGCGAAATTTCCCACCGGTATGTAACCGGGGATTTCTCCTGATGTACATACGAGGTGATTTCCACCTGTTCGCGCGGGTACACAACGCTTTTGCTCACGTAGAGGGTCAGGTCAAGCGTACTCCTGCACCCTGCAAAAAAGATAAAAAATACCGAGAAAATCAAGAATGTCGTTTTTATCTTCACCGCACTCACCTCCTTTTGGTAAACTTAGCGGCCGCGCCTATATGTCAAGGCACACAGCGTCTGCACGATGATTTTGGCATCAAGAAACAACGACCAATGTTTGAGATACTGTGCATCAAGTCTCATCATTTCTTCGTAGGGCAACGGAGCATCATTGAGTAATGCTGCCAGTTGCACCGTTCCTGTCATGCCTCCTTTTGCCATGATAAGTCTCCTGCCGTTCCTGCCATATTGAGCCACCGCCTGCGGTTCGTTCGGTCGCGGACCGACAAGACTCATCTCTCCTGTAAGGACATTCCACAACTGGGGCAATTCATCAAGGCACCATGCCCGCAACACTCTCCCTATGCGAGTCACCCGCGGATCATTGTGCATCTTAAAAAACGGGCCGTTGATATTGTTGTGCCGACGAAGCTTCACCTTGAATGCGTCGGCATTGTCAATCATGGACCGAAACTTCCAGATCCGAAAAAGTTTTCCTTCACTGATCCGGTCAAGTCCGACAAACACAGGTCCCCGCGAACCAAGCTTGATCATAACCGCGATAACGAAAAAAAGTGGGGAAAGAAACACGAGACCAACCGCAGCGCCGCACACATCCACTGTCCGCTTTACCACTACGCCCCATCCGTTTGAAGGGGTATTCGGCATTTTTGCCATAGCAACCTCCAAGAGATGGTTATTGGTATTTATTTTTCAAAGGTCAAACATTTCACACATGAATCTCATATCATAAAGTTACTATTTAGTCAATGCTTCACGAGTTCAACACACGCTCAGAAGAACGTCGACGTTTTGTTTCACAAAAATCTCTGCTATGATGGCGTGATGGATTCGTATGAAATTTTTGCGCTCGTCGCGCAGTATGTCGGAGAATATCGCTGGCTCGGGTACTGGGTCGTCGGTATCGCGTCGTTCATAGAAGCGATACCGTTTGGCGGGCTTGTAGTACCCGGCAACATCATTCTCGTTGCCGCGGGAGTGCTTGCGTACGAAGGATATCTTGATATATACGATACCATCATCATCGCCATTGCGGGCGCGACGCTGGGCGATATGGTCGGCTACTGGCTCGGCACGCGCTACAACGGAACACGCAAGCTCACCGACGTTGAACAACAAGACAAATACCCCCTCAAGCGAAGTTATCTGGAACGAACCGAATTGTTTTTTGAACGCCACGGCGGCAAAAGTGTTTTCTGGGGGCGTTTTATCGGGCCACTCCGGCCATTCATCGCGTTTATCGCAGGCATCGGCCGCATGCCATTTGGAAAGTTCATGTGGTGGAACACGGCAAGCGCCGTGGTGTGGGCAAGCGGGTTCTTTTTCCTCGGATACGTCTTTGAAGGAAGTCTTCGTTACCTGGAGCGTATAGAGTACATCACTGCCGCCGTTGTCGCCGGTACCGCGATTTCATATGCGGCATGGCGGTACGTGAAGCGAAAGATTTCAAACGGACAATTGCCAAGCGGAACGTAGTTCGTACTATCCTAAAATTGTGGCGGGCCGCCCTGTGGGCGAGCCTCGCCTGAACTTTTGGATGGTTTGGGTTGTACAATTGTAAAAACGAGGTATACTCTTTAAAAGCTTTGGGACAGCAATACCGCGTCCAAAAGTTCAGGCGGGTATCGTATAATGGCTATTACTCCAGTTTTCCAAACTGGTAACGGGGGTTCGATCCCCCCTACCCGCTCCATATAACTAAAACACCCCGTACAGGGTGTTTTAGTTATTGAGAAAGACTTTCTGCGCAGAAAGCCCCTTACTTAACCGCTTCTTTGAGTGCTTTGCCGGCGCGGAACTTCGGCACCGTAGTTGCCGCGATCTGGATCTTCGCGCCCGTTTTCGGGTTCACACCCGCACGCGCCGCGCGCTTCTTTGCCGCGAACACGCCAAAACCCGAGATGGCGACTTCTTCGCCCTTTGCCAGGGTTGCCTGGATGGTTTCAAACACCGCGTCTACGGCATCCTGTGCCATCTTTTTTGTTTCAAGACCGGCCTTCGAAAGCACCATTTCTACCAAGCTGTCTTTATTCATTGAAAGATAGAAAAATTAGGTTGATGTAAAAACGACCTTTAGTCAATTGTCCACAGTATACCAAGCCCCCAAAAAACACGCAATACTACAAGCTTTTAGCTGCATGAGCTTCGTCAGATTTAGGGAACGCATACTCTCAAAGCTAATGAAGCTATTCTACCGGGCGTATTCGAGCGTCCTTGTCTCGCGAATGACATTAACCCTGATCTCTCCTGGATATTTAAGTTCTTTTTCTATCTTGTCGGCAATGGCACGGGCAAGCTTGCGCGCCTCCAGATCATCGATCTTTTCTGGCGTTACAAACACACGAATCTCGCGACCGGCAGAGATGGCATACGACTTCTCAATGCCTTCAAAGGAATTAGCGATTGCTTCGAGCTCTTCCAGACGCCGGATATAGGTTTCGAGCGTCCCCCGGCGCGCGCCAGGGCGCGATGCCGACAGAGATTCCGCAACCTGCACGATGACGGATTCCAGCGTTTCGTACGGGTATTCCTCGTGATGGGACTGCATTGCCTGGATCACGCGGCGGTCCACGCCGAACTTTTCCAAGATCTTCCGGCCGATCTCCACATGCGTCCCCTGTACTTCGTGGTCCACCGCCTTGCCAATGTCATGGAACAGCGCGCCCATTTTTGCGACGGGTACGTCGCCGCCCAACTCCTCGGCAAGCATCGCGGAAATATGCACCGCTTCGAGCGTATGCAAGAGCACATTCTGCCCGAAACTGGTGCGGTAGTGCAGCCGCCCCAGCAAGGCAACGAGCCGCGGGTCGATACCCACAACACCCGCCTCGCGTATCGCCGCCTCCCCCGCTTCCTTGATCTTGGTGACAATCTCTTTCTGCGCCTTGTCCACCGCCTCCTCGATGCGCGCGGGCTGGATGCGGCCGTCAGCCGTCAGCTTTTCAAGCGCAAGCCGGCATACCTGGCGCCGTACCGGGTCAAAACAGGAAATAACGATGGTTCCCGGCGTATCGTCAATGATAACTTCCGCGCCGGTCAGGCGTTCGAGCGTCCGGATGTTGCGCCCTTCCCGGCCGATGATCTTCCCTTTTATTTCGTCGGACGGAATACTGACCGTTGTCGTGGTAACTTCTGAAACCTGCGACCCGGCATAGCGCTGAATGACGGTCGCGAGCAGTTCGTTCGCTTTATGCTCCAGCTCCTCTTTTCCTTCTTTTTCGAGTTTCCGGATGCGCGCAAGAATGTCGTCGCGGTACTGCTGCTCCGTCGTGTGAAATATCTCGTCTTTTGCCTGCTCTTTCGTGTACCCGGACATGCGCTCAAGCACCTGCGTTTGCTGCTCGCGGAACCGCTCAACCTCTTCCCGCGCCGCTTTCACTTTCTCCACTCCTTCGCGGAGTTCTTTTTCGGCGCGGCTGTGCTCTTCCATGCGCTTATCCAAAAGGTCTTCGCGGTTGGCAAGCCGCTCTTCTATCTTGAGCAGTTGCGCTTCGCGTTCCCTTTCTTCCCGCTGCGCCGCTTCCGCAACGCGCACCGCTTCTTCTTTCGCGGAGATGAGGATCTCCTTTGCCTCCGCTTTTGACCTTTCCGTGAGTTCACTTAACTTATTTTCGAGCGTCCCCGCCTGGACCGCCGCAACTTTCTTGCGAATCAAATATCCGAGTACCGCGCCCACAACAGCCCCCAAGCTTCCGATGATGAAGATGAGACTGATGGCGGCGCCATTGAAAATTTCCATACGCCAACCCTTTGGTCCGTTCGTTCACTTTTGGAACAGTTTTTAGCGCAAAAATACGCGGCTGTTTATGCCGTCATTCCCGCGAGAACATGCGCGTGCGCGCCGGAAAAAGTAAGAGAAAATGCCATGAAACCTAAAAACTATGGACCGAAAATGCACTTCTAGCCAAAGGTTATTAAATCCTTTAACACAACCATCATACCAAAAGACGCCATGCGATGCAAGGTGTCTTTTCTCCACTCACTGTTCGCTACCTGCCATCCGCTATTTGTTTTTCTTGGCAGGTTGAATGATTTTATCTATAATGCCGTACTCCTTTGCTTCCTCCGCGCTCATGAAAAAGTCGCGGTCGGTATCCTTTTCTATTTTTGTGTATGCCTGCCCCGTGTGCGAAGCGAGAATTTTATTCATTCGTTCCTTGAGTTTGAGAATATGCCGCGCGGAAATTTCGATCTCCGTCGCCTGTCCTTCCACACCACCCATCACCTGATGGATCATGATCTCGGAGTTGGGCAAGGACATGCGCTTCCCCTTGGTACCGGCCGCCACCAAAAATGCGCCCATGGAAGCCGCGATACCGACGCAGATGGTGGAAACGTCGCACTTCAAGTGCTGCATCGTGTCGTAAATGGCGAGCCCGGCGGACACGGAGCCGCCCGGCGAGTTGATATAAAACATCACATCTTTTTCCGGGTTTTCCGATTCCAAAAACAACAGTTGCGCAATAACCACATTTGCCACCGCGTCGTTGATCGGCCCGCCCAAAAATACGATGCGTTCTTTGAGCAGGCGCGAATAAATATCGTACGCGCGCTCGCCGAAGTTCGTTTTTTCAATAACCGTTGGAATTAAGTAGGTCATGGTTTCTCCGCTAATAACAATGCAAAAACTTTTTCGTTTTGAATGATATTCGCAACATACCGCGAAAGCACGGCCCGGTCAATGCCCACGACCTCTTTGTTCGTGCGGTGCGCGAGGAACTTTTCCGCACGCTCTTTCACTTCATCGTCACCCGCGGCAATGCCCTCCGTGCGCGCGATGGCCGCAAGGGCAAGCGCGATCTTCACGCGCACCTCCGCCTGCGGGCGGAAGTCCTTGGCAAGGTCGTCGCTTGTTTTTTTGATATGCACACAGTAATCCGTAAACGTAAGTCCTTGCCCTTCCACGCTCTGGACAAGCTCGCGCATCATTTTTTCCACCTCCTGGTCAACGAGCATGTCGGGAATGTCCACCCCGACCGTAAGCGCGATCCGCTCCGAGAGCGTTTTTCTCGCCGCTTCATCGGACTCTTTTTTCTTCTCGGCACGGAGCCCCGTACGAATGTTCTCGGTGAGCGCGGCAAGGTTTTCAAACTTCCCAAGCGACTGCGCAAACGCGTCGTCAAGCGGCGGCAGTTCCAGTTCGTACACCCCGCGCACCGTTACCGAAAAATCAAGCGGGCGCCCCCGCAAACCTTTGTTCTGATAATCCTCGGGCGCGGTGAGCGAGAACGACCGCTCATCACCCGCCGTAGCGCCGATAAGCGCGTCTTCAAACCCGTTCATGAAGCGGCGCTCGCCCAGGATCACGGGGTGATTCTTGGAATCCCCGCCTTCGATCTTCACGCCGCCGCTTCTTATCTCGAAGTCGGTCAACACCATGTCACCCTGCGCCGCCGGACGCGCGACCAGCGCCTCTTTCCGACGCGACTTCCGGATCCAGGAAAGCGTATCGGCAAGGTCCGCATCACTGACAACGGCCGGCTGCCGTTCTTTGTGCACTTCGGCCGCTATGGTTCTGTAATCGGGCAGTGTGATGTCGGGAATCACCGCAACGGTCATGCGGAACGACAGCGGGTTACCGTCGGCAAGCTTCGTGATCTCTATTTTGGGTTGGCCAACCGTACGGAGGTCGTTCGCTTCCACGATCGCGCGGTACTTTTTTTCTATCACCGCATAGGCAGCTTCTTCAAAGATGCGTGCCGCGCCGATGTGCTGTTTTAAAACATCATACGGTACCTTTCCTGCGCGAAACCCCTTGATCGGGTTGCGCGCCGAAAGCGCCGCGGCGGCTGCGTGAAGGCCTGTGGCAACTTCGTCGTATGGAACCGTTACATCGCAGGCAACCTGCGACTTAGGCAGTTTTGTGAGCGTTACCCCCTCCATCATTGCATTCACTGTTTCTGTTCCAGTTTCCGATACAGTTCCATTCCCTCTCTCACCGCCGCTTTTGCCTCTTGAGCCCCTTTCCACGCGAGCACTTCAACATGTTTCCCTTGCAGCTGCTTGTAAACCTCATAAAAATGCGCGATCTCTTTGCGCAGATGCTCGCCAATATCTCCAATATCATGATACTCGTCCATGCGGGGGTCTTTCACCGCAACGGCAACGATCTTTTCATCCCGATCGCCGTCATCCTTCATTGCAAGCATCCCCACCGGTCGGACCTCCACCAACACGCCCGGCAGCAGCGGGTGCGTGGTCAGCACCATCGCGTCCAGCGGGTCACCATCGTGCCAGTGCGTCTGCGGCAAAAATCCGTAATCCAGCGGATAATACACCGGCGAATACATCACACGGTCAAGCTTGATAAGTCCCGTTTCTTTGTCCACCTCGTATTTGTTGGACGAGCCGCGGGGAATTTCAATAATAACATTGAATGTTTCAGGAGCTGTATCTCCTAATGGAGTATTGAGAAAGTTGGACATGTGTTCTATTAATTTCAAAATTTATTTTTTCTTCTCATCTGCCGGGACTTCTTCCGTAATCTCCGGCGCTTCTTCCGTTACTTCCTCTTCTCCTGCCGGCGCTTTCGTTTCTTCCGGCGAACGGACATCTATTTTCCAGCCGGTAAGCCGCGCGGCAAGCCGGACATTCTGCCCGCCTTTGCCGATGGCAAGCGACAGCTGGTCGGCCGGCACGATAACGCGCGACTCGCGCGTTTCGGGGTTCGCTTCCACGGAAAGCACTTTTGCCGGCGAGAGCGCGTTCGCAATAAGCCCCTCCGCATCGTCGGACCACTCAATAATATCTATTTTCTCCCCGGAGAGTTCAGAGATCACGGCGCTCACCCGCGTCCCTTTTTGCCCGACGCACGACCCGATCGGATCAACCCCTTCCTGCGACGTAGCAACCGCGATCTTGGAGCGCGAGCCGGCCTCGCGCGCGATGGATTTTATTTCCACCGTGCCCGCCGCGACCTCGGGAACCTCAAGTTCAAAAAGTTTTTTCACGAATGCCGGATGCGAACGCGACAGTACGATCACCGGCCCTTTGGGCGTCACGTCCACCTTCACCACGTACACCTTCATGCGGTCGCCGATGCGGTAGCGTTCCCCGGGGATCTGCTCTTCATAGTACAGCATCCCGGTCGTTCTCCCCAGGTCCAGCACGATATTTTTCCAGTCCACCCGCTGCACTTGCGCGCTCACCACTTCGCCTTCCTTCGCCTTGTATTCAGTGAGCACCATCTCCCGCTCCGCCTCGCGCAGCCGCTGAATGATAACCTGTTTTGCCGTCTGCGCGGCGATCCTCCCGAAGTCCGAGTGGGCCTCAAGGTTAAAAATAATTTCATCGCCGACCGCGGCGTCTTTTTTTATTTTTTTCGCCTCGTCCGGCATGATGTGCCGTTCGGGGTTGAACGTGATCTTTTTCATCACCTCTTCGCCTTCCACAGCCGGCCCGCCATGCCTGTCCCGAGATTCTCCGAGGGACGTGTGCGCAATGGGTTCCTGCTCCTCGCCTTCCTCGCCTTCCTCGCCCGGTTTTTTGAGCATGCTTTCGTCCACCACAACCTTCACCTGGCTCATTTTTACCGCGCCCGTTTCCGCGTTGAGTTCCGCACGGATGATCTGGCCGCGCTCGCCGTAGTCTTTTTTGTACGCGGCGGCAATGGCCATCTCGATGGTTTCGATGACCTTTTCTTTGGGAATCCCTTTTTCGTCGGCGATCTGGTTGAGCGCCGATATGAATTGTTTCGTGTCCATGCCAGTGTGATTAAAATTTATGAATAGCTCGCTATGAAGTAAATTTTACTATTACGGTGAGCACCCTGAGCGAAGTCGAAGGGTAACGGTTCGGGTCCTCGACTAAGCTCGGTCAAAGTCCGAGCTCATAAGGTTTTCTTGCTGAATTTTCCTCGGTTATACCTCGAAAATTCAGAGAAAGCCCTTAATAAAAAAGTCCGTTCCGTCAAGAACAGACCGTAACATCCATATCTGATGTTTCCATACTATACCCGCACCAAAGAGCTGTCAACCCCATCTTTTGCAAGATTCTCCAAAAACGCCACGAGCAGACGTACGCCGAACCCCGACGCGCCTTTGGGGCGGTACCCCTGCGCCTCGGGCAGCATGGCGGTGCCTGCGATATCAAGATGTGCATACCGCTTGTGGTCACCGATAAATTCTTTCAAAAACATCGCCGCAGTAATAACACCTGCGCCCTTACCGCCGATATTTTTCACGTCGGCAACCGCGCTTTCTATCTGTTTTTTGTACGCTTCATCCAGCGGCAATGGCCAGAGTTTTTCGCCCGTTTCCTTGCCGGCATTCATGAGCGCATCTATCAGTTGTTCGTCATTTCCAAGTGCGGCCGCATAGTGGTTCCCCAGCGCAACCACGCACGCGCCCGTGAGCGTCGCAAGGTCAATGACATAATCGGGTTTATACTGCGTCACCGCATAGTGCAGCGCATCGGCAAGAATAATGCGCCCTTCCGCATCGGTGTTGAGCACTTCAATGGTTTTCCCCGAAGCGCTTTTGATGATGTCACCGGGACGGTACGATCTTGAGCTGGGCATATTCTCTACCGCCGGAACAACCGCGATGATATGCACCGGCAGGGCAAGCCGCGCCGCAGTGATACAAGTTGCCATCGCGGCCGCCGCGCCCGCCATGTCCATTCTCATTTCGTCCATGTTTTCGGCGGGCTTTAAAGAAATACCGCCCGAATCAAAACATACGCCTTTCCCCACCAACGCAACCGTTGGCACTCCTTTCTCGGGCACTTGCAGTGAGCCTGTCGAATCTGCTTGCTCCGAGCTTGCCTGCCCTGAGTTTATCGAAGGGGTCGAAGAGGGCGCATATTCAAGCACAATAAGCCGCGGTTCGTTGTCGGAACCGGCGCCCACCGCGAGGATCCCGTTCATGCCGGCACTCTCCAGTTCTTTTTTTTCAAGCACGGTCACGCGGACGCCATACCGGGCCGCAAGTGCCTGCGCCGTCTCCGCAAGGTATTTGGGCGTCACAACACTCGCGGGATGGTTCGTAATGTTACGCGCAAAGTATACCCCTTCGGCGATCGTGCGATACCGTTCCAGACGCTTCTGCCATTGCGCAATCCCTTGTTCGGCAATAACCTCCGGCAGTAAAAATTCGACTGCGGTGATTGTTGCCTTCTGTTTTCCGGCGGCTAGTGCCGGTTCCTTTTTATACGCGGAAAACGAATACAGCGACAGCGCAACGCCGTCAAAAATAGCGTGGAGCCGTTCCTCGACGCTGTGCGCGGGAGCGCCAAACAGCGTGAAGGAGGCCGTGTTCACATTCATGGTTTTGAGCAGCGCAATGGCGGCGCTTGAAACCATACGCACCTTTTCGGCATTCAATTCTTCCTTTTTCCCCAAACCGCACAGGATGATGCGCTTATACAGCGTTTCCTCCGGATACAGGACCGTCGTCTCACCGAACTTCCCGATAAAATCCGCGTGCGCGAAGTGCCGCTTGATACGGGAGAAGATAGGAAACAGCTTCCCCGCCTCTTTCTCGGCCGTTTCCTTTGTAAAACCGAGGCCGCACGGGATCTCCTCTCCCTCAAACACGCCAAAGACCACCGCTTCCTTTTCCGCGACCCAGTTCTCGTTCAAGGAAAATGTCGTGGTAAGAGAATTATCCATATAGTTCCTTATGCGTATCATAATTTTCCTTATCTTGTCAACATTCCTCTGGATGTCCAAAACAAAATCCCGAGGTCAAACCTCGGGATTTTGTGCGCGTGCAGTATTTTTTACTGGATATTTCTCAAGAATCCGAAGATGTCCTGGAAGTTGTTGATAATAAGGTCGATCACTGTTTCGCCGCGCTTGGGCGTCAGAATGGTGTAGTCGGTGGAAACCGCCTTGTTCCCCGCCGGATCAACCGACTCCACGCGGAACCGGTACACCGTACCCGGCTTGAACGTGGTGAGCACAAAGACATGGCTCGTGGTAAGTTCTTTGTCCAGCCGGGACGCTTCTTTCAGCTCTCCCTGCGCGACGCCTTCTTTCCAGAAGATCTGCGAGGAGGCCGACTCGTCCGTTTCCCAATAAATGATCGCCTGCGTCTTTTCTATCTTACCGGGGAAGAGCGTGGCTTCCGAACGTACCTTGGAAATGACCGGCGCTTTCACGTCCGTAATGGTGCGTACCGTGCCGATCACCGTGGAAGCGACCGCGCCCGCGACGTCAGCGCTTGAAATTTCGATGAGGAAGTTCGTGTTTGACTTCAAGTTCCCCACCGTCACCTCATGGTCTTTCACAAAGTCCGGCTTGCCTTGCGTTCTGCCTTCTGCAGTCAGCAATGTTGCGTCGTCGTCAAAGGGCGTGTACCGCACGTTGGAGGTTGACAGCGTGTTCGTTTTCCACGCGACGGTGATGGTATTTTCCGTGATGCGCTTGATT
>ERZ1292623.2811-Hain-H51-01um-R1-2811-length-15260-cov-15_pt1 | contig 15260 bp, 14 predicted proteins | sample MGYA00564398_ERZ1292623 | MGnify/ENA primary metagenome ERZ1292623 (study PRJEB36523, sample SAMEA6512633) | groundwater metagenome | collected 2019-01-07 | study: AquaDiva: Metagenomics assemblies of 32 groundwater samples
GAGAAAAACTGCTCGCTCTTGAGAAGAAAATCCCTCTGATGGAACTTGAAGGAAAAAAAGGATTTACCACACTTGATCTTTCGGGATTCAAAACCGTAAAAGGCGTGGAGATCCCGGAGTCAATGGCCTATCTTGTTGTTGATATAGAAAATGGAAAAGTGATGCTCGGAAAAAGCCCAGACAAGGCAGTAAGACAATTCAAAAAAGAAGGCCGCTCTCCCCTTACTGCCGAAGAAGGCGTTGCTATCATTCTCCAATACCCGGAAATTCTTAAAGACCATTGTATGGATTTGCCTGCCTCTCGCCTCGGCGCTGACGGGGTCGCGGATTTGTTGCTTGACGGGGGCAATCCGAAGCTCGGCTGGAACGTCTCGTGTAGCTCGGATTCGAGGTGGGGCTCGGCATCTTGCGGTAGTAGAGTTGGGCCTTGATCTAATGAAGCGTCCATTATGAGAAAAATTTTGGACACGCCCCCTAGCGCAAACTAGGGGGATTTTTGTTCTTCTTATTTATTTTTTAAATAAATCCTATTTTCCACTGTAAGGTCCAGATATTCCGCTTTGGCGAGTTCGCCGTTTTCAGAAATTGTTTTGAGATAGCTAGAGAGTTTTTCAGATGGCGGAAAGCGGAGACTAAAAACGATCCGAGCCGTTGCGGAGCCGTCAGCGGTTAATTCCTGCAGTCTTTGGTCTAATTCAAATGCCGTGATTTTAATTGGCAAATTTTCAAAAATTTCTAATATTTTCTTTACGTTATTCCAAGGGCGCTCTGCCATTACCGGCATTCCCAAATAGATTTCACGGTCAGAGCGTTCATTAATTGTAAAAACCAGAGAACCTTCCGCGGACGGGGCTTTTTCTAAAATAATTCCTTCTCTATCAAACCAGTAGCAATTATTTTGTTTGTTAGAGTAAATGTAGCACCAGATAGCGTATTCCTTTTTTTCCTCCACTTCAATGACTATTTTTTTATTCAAATAATCTTTTTTTATCCTAATTTCAGAAATTAAAGGATTCCGAATGTCAATTTTCCCCGGCCAGGCAAGAAAATGGCCCAGGCCTAGGATTCGGGCAAAACTATTTTCCAAAATACTGCCCTTAAGGCCGTCCAGTATTTTTTCTTCAGCGATTTTTTTAAGGCCGATTACTTCCAATGATTCTATTTTAAAAACCGGAAGATTTAACAAAAAATAAATCAGCAAAATGCCGGCCATGGCTATGCCGCCGAGCAGTAAATACATTTTGATTCTCAAAGAGCGATAATGTTTGGCGATATTTTTATTAACGCGCATTGACCCGTTCTATTAATGGATTAATTCTGGTAATAATTTCATATGGCGACGCGCCGATTTTCTGGGCCATTTCAGCGGCTGGCAAATCTAAGCCAATCAAAACTGCCTTATCTCCTCTTTTGCACTTTATGCCAGTTACATCCGCCACAATCATATCCATTGAAACTCTGCCGAGAATTCTCGCTTTTTTTCCGTTAATTAAAACTTCTCCAATCCCAGACAGCGCTCTGGAAAAGCCATGCCAGTAGCCAACCGGCAGGACAGCTATATTCGTTGGCTTAAAGACGCGTTCAGTCAGGTCATACCCGATATAATCCCCTTTTTTCGCGATTTTAACTTCGCTAATTAACGTATGCCAAGAAAGAACTGGCTTGAAGGTGAGTTTTTCAGTTTGAATTTCCAGCTCTTTTGACGGCCAGATGCCGTAAAGCCCGATTCCCATTCTCACCGCGTCAAGATGGTATTTTTTATTGATAAGACAGCCGCCAGTCGCCGCGCAATGGCGGATTAGATTCTTGAAGCCAGCTCTTTCCAGAATGCCGATCGCTTCTTGGAATTTTTTGAATTGGAGTTCAGTGAAAGTCGGATAGTTTATGTCTTTAGCAGACGCAAAGTGCGTATATGTCCCTTTGAGGGAATTTTTAATTTTCAATTTTACCTGCCTGCCGGCAGGCAGGAATTTTTCAATTATAGTAATTGCCTTCGGCAAATTCTCAACATAAAATCCCTGTCGGTGCATTCCAGTGTCTATTTTTAAATGAAAATCCGGCCTGTGCCTAGATTTTAACCATTCAAAGAGAGCGTCTTGGCTGGAAATGGTGATGGTTATTTTATTTTCGGCGGCGATTTTCAAAAGATTAGGAAAAGTCGGGCCAAGCACCAGAATTGGTTTTTCAATGCCGTTTTCCCGCAGTTTCGCGCCCTCAATTACGCTATCCACGCAAAAACCGTCAACGCCCAGCCGATCAGCCATTTTTGAAAAAATTACCAAACCATGCCCATAGGCATTGGATTTTACGACAACCCAGACTTTGGTTTTAGGCCGCAGAATCGTTTTGATAGTTTGGAAATTATGTCGCGCCGCTTTTTCACTGATTTCCAACCAAGATTTTAATTGACTGTTTGACATAAGGAAAAATTGTTTGTAGAATTACGTAGTTCCTTTACATTCTAATCAAAAACCTCCTCTCTCGCAATGAGGTGCCAGGATGCCAATCAGAGACTATTGGCGGCAGTTTCGAAGCGCGTTTAGCGGATTTCACCCGCTAAGGAAGGCTTTTTATTACATTGCGTTTATTGTTGGTCCGCTGACGGTTTTGGCATTTTTATTGGGTTGGGGGAATAAATCGCTGAATGACGAAATTAACGATTTTATTAAACATGAGAACTTTTGGCTAATGCTGTATTGGGTTGGCATTCGAGCGCCGATTCAAGAAGAAATAATTTTCAGAGGGCCCGCTTTCTTGGCGTTCATCTCCGGCTGGTTAGCAATCAAATTTTTTCATTGGAGAGGCGTCCAGCGGATCTTTTTAGAAAAAAAACTTATTTTAGGATTAACAGTTTTGGAATTCCTAGTTTGGCCGCTAATTATTGTGCCCGCTTATTTTTGGGCCGCGATGCATCCCTACGCAGTTCCGACATTTGTCAGCGGATTAATTTTAGGGTGGCTGATGATTAGAACAAAAAATATTCTCTATCCGATTATTTTACACTCTGCTATAAACATTTTGGTCTTAATCGGCTTAAAATTCGGATTGCGAATCATCGGTTAAGAAAAATCCTCCGCGGCTATCGGAGGATTCTTTTTACTTCATGTATTTTTTCAAAATTTTAGGTATTTGGAAATTTCCGTCTTTGGTTTGATTATTTTCAATGATGGCAATCACCATTCTGCCTATCGCGAAAGCGGTCGCGTTAAGCAGGTGAAGATATTTACTTCCCTCGGAAGACTTATATTTCACATTTATGCCGCGGGCTTGAAAATCGGTGGTGTTGGAGCAGGATTGAGTTTCGCGATATTGGTCTTGGCCGGGCAGCCAAGTTTCAATGTCATATTGAGCATAATCCGTGAATCCCATATCGCCAGTGCAAATCTGAACTACGCGATAGGGCAATTTAAGTCCGCTCATTAATTCTTCCTGCATAGAAAGCAGAAATTTATGCTCTTTTTCTGATTTTTCCGGATGCGCGAAAGAAAACATCTCCACTTTATCAAATTGATGGACGCGCAATATGCCTTTTGTATCCTTTCCGTAAGACCCCGCTTCCCTTCTAAAACAAGTAGAAAATCCGGCGTAGCGGATTGGCAAGTCATTTTCTTCCAAAACTTCGTTCATGTGGATTGGGCCGATAGTGTGTTCGGAACTGCCGGCCAAATAAAGATCGTCTTTCGGCAAATAATAACGCTCTTCTTCTTGTCCTCCGCCAAGCCGCCCCATTCCCCTAAAAACATCCGGCTTAATCATTACGGGAGGAATAACCGGCTGGAAGCCATTTTTTGATAAAATTTCCATCGCGTATTGAACCAAAGCCAGCTCCAAGAAAACCGCTTCTTTAAATAAATAACCAAATCTGCTTCCGGAAACTTTTGCTCCCCTTTCAACGTCAATAATTCCCAAATCCTCCGCGATGGTTAAATAGTCTTTCACTGGAAACTTAAACGCCGGTTTCTTGCCAACTTCTTTGATGACTTTATTCTCCGATCCATCTTTTCCTAACGGCCATTTTGGATCGGGCAAATTGGGAAATTGATTAAGAAGCCGGCCGCGTTCTTCTTCCAAAGCCGGCAGTTGCGGCTCCATCGCTTTTAATTCTTCTTTTACTTTTTTAGCTGTATCAATGTTGCGCTCTTTGCTAAGTTGATTGAGGCGGGCGCGCGTTTCATCCAGCTTTTTAATTAATTCTCTCCACTTGGCGTCTAAAGACAAAAACTCATCTACAAGCGATGAATTGACATTTTTGGCTTTCAGGCCGGATTTTACTTTTTCCGGTTCATTGCGGATCAGATTAATATCCAACATAACTATTATTGTATCGGCTTTTTTTCAGAAAAACAATAAAACCCCCGTTACTTCGGGGGTGTTGAGGGCGGGTTGTATTTGGCGTCTTCATCTGGCCAGCCGCCGATTGGTTCTTTCGGCTTGGCCGGGTTGGTTTCGATTGGCGTGTCAAATGGATTAACGAGATGCGAGCTATCGTCACGCTTCTTTCCTTCAACAATGAAGGATCGGCCGTCAGCGGCACGAATTGTCCCGACGCTGATTGTAATATCCCAGAAAGTTCGATCATATGGCGAATCCAGACGTAAGGTTACTGAACCGTCGGCCTCAATTCTACGATCGAATACGGTACCCCTCACTTCAAGCAACAGCTCTCCGGTAATCGGTTCCATAAGACCCCCTTTAATGAGCCGACTATATTATAGCACATTATTATTTTGGACGCAAGGTCGGGAAAGTAATGATTTCCTTAATGGCATGGCTTTTGGTGATAATGGCAATCAAGCGATCTATGCCCAATCCTAAGCCCGCCGCCGGCGGCATGCCGTATTCCAAAGCTTCCAGAAAGTCTTCGTCTAAACGCGAAGATTCTTCGTTGCCGGCGCGGAATAATTTTTCCTGTTCTTCCATCTGTTTTCGCTGAACAACGGGGTCGTTCATTTCTGAAAACCCTTTGACGATTTCCGGGCCGCCTTGCGCGCCAGTGTCAGTTCCGGCGATTAATTGAAAACTCTCCGTTAATTTTGGATTTTCTTCTTTTAATTTCGCTAACGGCATGATGCATTCGGGATAATCGGTGACAAAAGTTGTTTTTTGTATTTTATTCGCCAAACGAATTTCTTTTTTAAACATTTCATCAAGCTTGTCCCTAGGCACATCTTGCCAATTTTTTCCAGTGTGTTTTTTAAATAATTCAGAGAAAGAAATTTTTTCCCATTTCCCGGGAATAAATTTTTTAAGAATTTTTTCAACAAATTTTATGAGACCTTCGTAATCCTGGTAAGCCCAGTAAAGTTCCATCATAGTGAATTCCGGATTGTGGTCGCGGTCAATCCCCTCGTTGCGAAAATCCTTGCCGATTTCAAAAACTTTTTCAAAGCCGCCGACTAGCAATCGTTTTAAGTAAAGTTCGGGAGCGACGCGAAGGTAAAAATCAGCGTCAAGAGTATTGTGATGAGTCACAAATGGCCTGGCGGTGGCTCCGCCGGGAATTGGCTGAAGAACCGGAGTTTCTACCTCCAAAAACCCTTCCTTAGCCAGAGCATCGCGGAGGTATTGGATAATTTCCGATCTTTTAGCGATTTTTTCTTTGATTTCGGGATTCAAAATAAAATCCAAATATCGCCGGCGGAACCGCTCTTCAACATCTTTGAGGCCATACCAGGTTGACGGAAGCGGCCTTATTGATTTCACGGCAATGTTCAGTTCCTTAGCTTCTAAACTTTTTTCTCCGCGGCTGGTTTTAAAGAAAGTCCCCGCAGTTTCTATAAAGTCGCCGATGTCTAAAGTTTCTTTTAGAGTTTGAAAATTTTTTAAATTGTCTTTTTTAACGACAACCTGAATCCTTCCCGATTCATCTTTAAGATCGGCAAACAAAAGGCTTCCCTGATCCCGCAAACCCATAATTCTACCCGCTAAAGACAATTTCTTTTTTTGTTTAGCAAGAGAGTTAAAATTTTTGAGCGCTTCGGCAATAGTTGAAGAGCGTTTTACTCTGGCCGGATACGGATTATAGCCGGCTTTTTCCAGCTGGCTTCTTTTTTTAAGGCGTTCTTTGATAATATCTTCTAACACGGAGCTTATTCTATGTTTATTATTTTATAAACGGACTCTCCTCCGGGAGTTTTAACTTTTACGCTTTCGCCTTTCTTTTTTCCCAAAAAATTCTTGCCCAGCGGAGATTCGTTAGAAATGAGGCCGGCTTCCGGTCGGGCCTCTTCCGGACCGACAATCTTATACTTTAAACGATTTCCGTTTTTCTCCACTTCAACAGTAGAGCCAATTTGAACGTTGTCTTTTCCGGCCGATTTTTGAATAACCACCGCGTTTTTTACCATATCTTCCAGCTCAACAATGCGCATTTCTACCTGATTTTGCTCTTCCCTGGCCTCGGTATATTCGGCGTTCTCGGAAAGATCGCCCAGCTCTTTAGCGCGTTTAAGCCGTTCCGCTACCTCAATTCTTTTTTTAGTTTTTAGTTCGCTTAGTTCGGCTTTAATTTCTTCCAGCCGTTCCGGAGTTAAATAGTAATCCATAATTTAGAAAATATAGCACATTACTGGATTTTGTACATCTTGCGCCACAGCCACCACCTAACTTTCAATGTTTCCCAAAGTACTTGCAGATAGCTGGAAAATTTGACATGAGACCGGACATCGTTAACCCAAAAAACCGGCATTTCTTTAATCTTATAGCCGAATTTTCTGGCCAGCGCCAACGCTTCCGCGTCAAAACCCCAACGGCTTATTTTTGCCAGCGGAAAAATTTTCACAGCCGCTTCTTCAGAAAAACATTTAAAACCGCATTGGGTATCCCAGATTCCTTTTACTAATAAAAGTTGTATTACGAAATTGCCGGCTTTCCCGGCCAGTTGCTTATAAATCGGCTGGGGCGGGCTAAGTCTGGCTCCTTTTACCGATCGCGATCCAATGATCACGTCATACCCATCTTTCGTGTAGGGCAGCATTTTATTGAACTCTACTATGGAAGTAGAATTATCAGCGTCCATAAAAAGACGCCAATTGCCATTTGCTTCCAGCATCCCCTGCCGGATAACCGCTCCCTTGCCTTTATTTTCCGGATTGTCCACAAGTTTGAGATTTTTAACCAGCGGCGCGAATCTTTTTACCATTTCAGCCGTAGAATCTTTGGAGCCGTCATTAAGCACTAAAATTTCGTAAGAATATTCTTGCTGGGATAAATGTTTATCTACGTCTATCAATGTCAGAGGCAGTCTGCTGACTTCGTTATAAGCCGGTATTATTACCGATAAAAATGGTTTGGCCATTAAAGCAGGTCTACTAGCGACTTAAAAAGAGCCGCGAAACTTTTAATTATTAAACGGATGGCGTTTCCGAAGAAAATAAATACCGGTTTAAGCAAGTCGGAGGTCAAGCCGGCTAATTTCGCGGCTAATCTGCCGAACGTATTCCAAAATTCGGACATTGAATCCATCTGCTTAAATTATACTATAAATAGTCTCGCGGATTAATGGTAATGCCGATGGGCACTAATCCGCAATTGCAGTTGGGAAAATTCTCCAACCGCACCGATGGCTCCCAATAAAGCCCGAAATGAAGATGCCCTCTGCCTATTGAATAGCCGGTATTGCCGCTATAACCGATTAGTTGGCCTCTTTTCACCGCGTTTCCTTTTTGAACGACTCTATTATTGGACAAATGCGCGTACAGCGTCACGAGATTATTATCGTGCTTGATGAGCGCGTATTTTCCGTATTGATAGCGCCCGTTATCGCCAACCATAATGACAATGCCGTCATCAGCGGAGAAAATTTCTGTTCCAATAATGGCGCCAAAGTCCATGCCGTTGTGGGGTTTCCCCCGGTAAAGATGCGACACTTCGCCGAAGTTTTGGGTAATGCGCTGGTTTTGGATTGGCCAGGCAAGCACGCCGGGGCGTTTGATTGGCAGTAGGCTGGGGTCAAACGACTTTCTTAATTCGTCTTCAATAACGTCAATTTCATCGCTGATTGCCGCCTGTTTCTTTTCCAGCTCTGATAATTGCCGCTGGTAAACTTTTTCTTGATTTTTGGTTTGCGCCAGAAGTTTTTGGCGCTCTTGCTTAGTATCGTCTAGAATGAATTTTCGATGTTTGAGATTCGCGGTTTCCAGCTCTATGCCCTGCTTTTTCTCCGACGTTTCTTTGAATTTGCCGTCAAGCCGGGCGCCAAGAGTCTTGAGGCCGCTGACTTCTGACGACAGTCCGCTGTTAATATTTTTAATGCTTTGATTTTCCCAAAGAGTTTCCGCGAGACTTTTATTTTTTAAGAAAAGAAGCAGGAGGCTTTCGCGAGTTTTTTCCTGCAGTTCCCGTATAAGCTTGGCAATCGTTTCTTTTTTTATTTGAATGGTATTCCGAACTTCGTCTATGTCATATTGCAAAGAATTCAGCTCCAGCTTTAGTTTTTCAATCGTTATTTCACTGGATTTGATGCTTAAACTTAGCTGATTAGCGGTATATTGGAGTTTTTGAAGTTCCTTTTCTAGGGTTGTTTTCTCGCCCTTAGCGGCATCTAATTGTTTTTGTACGGATTGAATCTGGCCATTGATTTTCTGTAATTCTTGGGATTTATTTTGAATTGACTGGCGCAAATCGGTGGAAGAAGCGGCTAGCGCTGTTTGGCTAAAAGTAAAAAGTAAAAAATTAAAAGTTAAAATTACAAGTAAAAATTCAAAACTATTTTTTACTTTTGAATTGTAATTTTGCATTTTGCATTTTGATTTTGGGACTACTCTTGTAATTTACCAATAGCCGTTTGCAACCTTAGTAAAGTTTCTTTTTCCCCAAGCGCGTCCATTATTTCAAAGGGGCCCGGAGAGGTTTTTTGGCCGGACAAAGCTGCCCGAATAGGCCAGAGAAATTCTCCCCGTCCCCGTTCGTTCGCGGCTGGCATCAAAAGCCGTTCAAGCCCCGTTTTGTTAAAAGATTTCTCGCCAACCGCGGATAAAATCTTTTTTGCTTCTAATAAGTTGGCGAGAATTTTTTCTTTGGACGCGGATTGCCATACTAATAATTCCGGCTGATAATCCGGCAGTTGATAGAAAAATTCAGCCAGATTTTTGAAGTCGGTTAACTTTTCCATTCTTTCTCGCGCCAAAGAGATAATTTTCAGATTTGCTTCATTTGTTTCCAATTTAAGACGTTTGGCAAGCGTTTGATTATCAAGATTCTTAATATATTGGGCGTTAAGCCAATTTAATTTCTCCACGTTGAAAATCGCGCCGGCTTTTTGGATTCTGCCCAAATCAAATTGCTCCAGAATTTCCCGCGGCGAAAAAATTTCTTTATCGCCTTGGGGATGCCAGCCGAGCAGAGACAGAAAGTTAACCAGCGCTTCCGGCAAATATCCTTGTTTTTGATATTCAGCGATGGAAACGGCGGAATATCGTTTGGACATTTTACTGCGGTCCGGATCCAGTATTAGCGGCAAATGAGCGTAATGCGGCTGGTTAAAATTCAAAGCTTTTTGAATCAAAATTTGTTTCGGGGTATTAGCGATATGGTCTTCGCCGCGAATAACGTGAGAAATTTTCATTTCTTCATCGTCAACCACAACGGCGAAATTATAGAGCGGCGCTCGCGGATCTTTGGCAATGGCGACATCTCCCATCAGTTCCGCATTGAAGCTGATTTCACCGCGGATCAGGTCCTTAAATATAACTTTAGTTTCTGGAACTTTGAAGCGGATTACATGACTTTCTTGGGCCGCCAACTTCTCTTTAATCTGATCTTTAGACAATGGCCGGCATTTGCCGCTATATTTTGGCGCTATGCCTTGAATAAGGGCGGCTTGCCTTTGGCTCTCCAGTTCTTCTTTTGAGCAAAAACAGTAATAAGCCAGATTTTCCTCCAACAGCTGATTGATATATTTTTCGTAAACATCAAGCCGATCGGTCTGGCGAATCGGACCTTCATCCCAATCAAGCCCGAGCCATTTTAAACTCTCAATGATGTCTTTTTCATATTTTTTTTCCGAACGCTCCAAGTCGGTGTCTTCAATTCTTAAAATAAATTTTCCATTGTGTTTTTTGGCGAAAAGCCAATTGAAAAGAGCGGTTCGGGCCGTTCCGATATGAAGATAGCCCGTTGGCGAGGGCGCGATTCTTACTCTAACTTCTTGTTTTGGTTTTGGTGACATCATATTAGCGCCAGAGTTCCAAAATATGCTTCGCGATTTCTTTAGCGGCATTCGGTTTCGCGAATCCTTTGGCCGCACTGGCAATTTTAGCCCTTAAATCGGAGCTTTGCAAAACTTTTTCTATTTGTCCGATGACCACGTTTGGCAGAAGATTCTCTTCTTCTATTAAAATCGCGGCGCCAGTTCTGCTGTATTCATCGGCGTTTTGCCGCTGGTGGCCGTTGGCGGCATCGGGAAAAGGAATCAGAATTGACGGTTTTCCTTTAATGGAAATTTCAGCAATGGCTCCGGCGCCGGCCCGGGAAATAATCATATCGGCGGCATCAAGCGCTAATCCCTGATTTTTGGATAAAAAATCAACAAATTTGTAATTTTGAGCCAAGAGCGGAGAAAGGCTTTTCGCGATAAAATTATATTGAGTTTGATATTCTTGACGCTTTTCCCCTCCCACTTGGTGCAAAACCTGAAATTTTGCCAGAAATTGCTCCAGATTTTCTAAAATAAAATTGTTAATCTTTGCCGATCCTTGAGAGCCGCCGAGAACTAAAATTAATGGTTTTTTCGGGTCAAAACCGAGAGCGGTTTTTGCCTGATCTTGGGGCGTGTTAATTAATAATTCCTGCCTCACTGGGTTGCCGACTATATTTATTTTTGCTTTTGTTTTTGGAAATCGCGGAATAGCCGATGCCGAAGCAAGATCTAGAGTTTTGGCCCAGCGGGCGGAAACCCTATTGGTAAGGCCGGGTATCAGATCCGATTCATGCACCACAATCGGAATCCTGTAAAATCGGCAAGCCAACAAGACCGACAACGCTCCCGGGCCGCCTTTAGAAAAAGCGGCGTCGGGCATGAACCAGAAAATTTTGCAGAGTCCTTGAAAAAATCCCCAAACAAATTTAAACGCGTCCAAGAAATTTAAGAAAGAAAAATAACGCCTTAACTTGCTGGAGGCGATTTTAATAATTCGGATTTTATTTTCTTCAAGAGCCGGACGGCAGCTGTCCGGCTGGCCATAGTAGCGGATGTCCTTCCTGACCTCATTTTTTTCCGCCCAAGAACGCAATTCTTGAGCAACCGCAATAATAGGATAAATATGGCCTCCGGTTCCGCCGCCAGTAAGAAGTACGCGTAATTTTCTCATTTGTTTGATTATATCATTGTGTGGATAACTTATCCTATTCAAAATATCAGTGATGATATAATGAAATTTAGGTTGTAATTACCGAAAGGTCGCTCTTATGTTTTTATTAATTTATGAATCCAAAACAATTTCTTAAAATCGGCGGCGCTGTTCTTGCGCTAGCGGGCGTTCTTGGTTTTGTCGGAGTTATCGGCCCAACGCCGGAGCAAAGCGCTTTCGGTGATTCTTGGTGGTTTGATAATAGCGAAAATTGGGCTCACCTCGTACTGGGAGCAGTCGCGTTATTAGCTTCCGCGATGCTGTCAGGCGGCATGCAGAGATTTCTAGTCAAGCTTTTGGGAGTTGTCGGCGTCTTGGTTGGCCTTTACAGCTTGGTTATTGGCCCAAATTTCTTGGGCGCGAATTTACAAAATCCATTGGACACTATTCTTCATTTAGCGATTGGCGCGTGGGCGCTCTGGGCTTCCCGAAGCAGTACGAAAATGACTGCCTAGTTAAAAAAACAGTCTCGCGCGCGAGACTGTTTTTTTAAGAGTGCCGGGAAATGTTGGCTATTATTCCGCCCATAGTCATGAAAACCGCGAGGGCGGTGCCGCCGTAGCTGATAAATGGCAATGGGACGCCGGTGAGCGGGATGAGGCCGGAGATAGCGGCGATATTAATGAAAGTTTGCAGTCCAATAATGGACCCGAAGCCAATGAGCATCAACCGGCCGAAACGGTCTTTGGTTCTTTGAGAAATCAGCAAAATTTTTAAAACTAAAGCCGCGAAAACCATTATTAAGGCCGCCGATCCGATGAAACCCAGTTCTTCGGCAATGATGGCAAAAATTGAATCCCCTATTGGTTCCGGCAAATAGTTTATTTTTGTTGTTGATTGGCCGAAACCGACGCCGGTCAGTTTTCCGGATCCGATAGCGATGAGAGCTTGATTAATATGATACCCGCCGCTAAGCGGATTGGCGCTTGGCTTAATAAAATTGATGATTCTTTCCCAGCGATAAGGAGTCAAGTAAACAACCGCGGCAAACGCCGCTACGCTTAATAGCGCTGTGCCGAAAATGTAGGATAATTTGGCGCCGCTGACAAAATAAACTATTAATCCGGTCCCCATTAAGATAGCGACCATGGTAGTCGCCGGCTGTTTAAGAAGCAATCCGGAAATTATTCCAGCGATCGCTAAAAAAGGAACAAATCCTTTCCAAAATTTTTTTTGCCTATCAAGATGCTTGGAGAGCCAGGCGGCAAGATATACGACAAAAGTAAGTTTTAACAATTCTGACGGCTGGAAAGTAACCGGCCCCAAAATTAACCATCGTTCCGCGCCGCCAGCTTTGACTCCCAGCGGCGTGAATACCAGAATCAAAAAGCCGATATTGATTAACAGCAGAATCATCGCTATTTTTTCGTAGCGCCGATAATAAATTTTGTAGCCAAGGAAAAATCCTAAAAATCCCAAACCTAATCCGTAAAGCAATTGATGTTTCAAATAATAAAAACTGTCTCCGAATTTTTCTTGCCCTAAATTAGAAGAACTGCTTGCCAGCATCACAAGTCCGAACACTACTAAAAAGGCAAGGCAAAGCAGTATTAAATAGTCTGGCCTGTGCTTCGCGAACATCTCTTTTATTCTCTTTTGAGAACTTGACCGGCTAAAATGTTTTGAACCGCGCCGTCTTTGACCGCCAAACGTCCATTAACAATCACGTAAGATAGTCGGAATTTTCCATCCGCGCCGAAACTAAATAAATTGAGATCGGCGATATTATTTTCTTTTATCAATCCCCTGTCTTTCAAGCCGAACTTTTTTGCCGGTTCCAAAGTAATTTTTTTAATCGCGTTTTCCAGACTAAGATTTTTATCGCGGTTAATAATTTCCAAAAATTTAGGGAAGGTGTTATAAAACCTTTCATCTTTTAAAATATCCGGATCAGACGGCAAGCTCGCTCCATTAGTGGAGACGAAAGCCTGCCGGTGAAACAAGCTGTCAACAATCATTTTTTGATTGATATTTTTATGGAAGACAATGGCCCGGAAGTTGGTTAAGAGCATCAGCTTAATTAAGGCTTCGGATAAATCCAGATTTTGATTTTCCGCGATTTGCCTTACAGTTTTGCCGATCAGATAAGGCAGTCCCGGAGCTTGTGATACGCGGATATCGCCTAGTTCATCGCCGTGGATGGCCATCAGATCTTTCACCAGCCTTTCTTTTATATGGGGAGTATCAAGATAAGATCTCAATGTCTCAAAATTGCCTACTTGAGCCCAGTCCGGCAGCATCGTATGGATAGGAACGACGGTGACGCCAAAAGGGTAACTGTCAAAGTGGACATTAGGGCTTTTCATCATTTCCAAAGCATCTTTGTGGTCTTCTTCAAATCCCGCCAACGGCTTTAGGTGGCTGATAAGAACTTGCGCCTTGGTTTCATCGGCTAATTTTAAGGTTTCTTGAATTGAAGAGAGCAGTCCTTCTTTTTCATTCCGCAAGTGAGTGGCATAAACTCCATTATTTTCCGCGACGATATTGACTAATTCTTTTATTTCAAGATACGGAGTTTCACGGGCGTGGGCGGAATTCAACCCGGTGGACATTCCAAAAGCGCCTTCTTTTAAGGAATCGCGAAGCAGATTTTTAAAAATCATTAGCTCACCGTCAGTAAGATCTCTGATTTGGCCGCCTGTTAAGGCCCGCCGGATTGTGCCATGCCCGACTAAAGTTCCAAAATTAACCCCTAATTTTATTTTCCCCAGAACTTTTAAAAATTCAGCAACGCTGTGCCAATCCACGTTTACTTTAGTGATGTCTGCCCATTTTCTGATTGATTCCAAGCCGCCGTAAATTAGCGGAGCCAAGGAAGAACCGCAATGGCCGGCGAAAGTTGTAGTGACGCCTTGCGTTAAAAAATCTTCTTGGGCGGGATCCGTAAAAAGACTAAGATAGTGGTCAGAATCAGTATTGACGTCAACAAATCCCGGGGAGAGATAAAGGCCTAAGCCGTCAATAGCCAAATCGGCTTTTTTATTAGGGAATTGGCCGATGGCGGAAATTTTATTGTCTTTCAAAAGAACATCGGCCTTAAAAGCCGGCTTGCCAGAACCGTCAACTACCTGAATGTTTTTAATCAGGGTCATTTGAATTTATTATAGCATTGGACCTTCGAGTTTCACACTATTCGTTATTCGTTGGTAAAAAGCCCCTTGCCAATAAAAAGCCCTCCGACATTATGTCAGAGGGCTTGAAGATCAAGGCCCAACTCTACTACCGCAAGAGGCCGAGCCCCACTCCGCATCCGAGTTGCTCGCCCAGCTCCAATAGAGCTCCGGCCTGCCTTCGAAGAGCCACAAACTCGCGACAATGTCGTCGCCGCGGCGAGAACCAGGCAAATCCATGTAGTGGTCTTTAAGAATTTCCGGGTATTGAAGAATAATCGCGACTCCTTCCTCGGCGGTAATAGGAGATCGTCCTTCTTTTTCGAATTGCTTCACTGCTTCGTTCACGCTTTTCCCAAGCATAACTTTTCCGTTTTCTACATCAACAACAAGATAGGCCATTGACTCCGGGATATCCACGCCTTTTACGGTTTTTAATTCCGAGAGATCAAGGTCGGTGTATCCTTTTTTCCTTTTAAGCTCCATCAGAGGGATTTTCTTTCCAAGAGCGAGCAGTTTTTCTCGTGGGACGACCACAAACGGGATGCGACCTTCTTTGAATTCTTTTGATGAAAGCTCTTTGAGTCGTTCTTTAAGCGGCTCGAATATCACCGCGAATTCTTTCTCATCCATTCCGGTAAGTTTGGGAAACCCCTTTTTGACGAGGTTTTCTATCTGGCGATCAAACTCTTTGAGTAGTTGTTCGTGATATTCGTTCTCTGGAGTGGAAATTACTTGGAGTTTCTTTTCATTCTCAATCTCTTGGATAATCCATTCATCTGAACAGAGAAGATAGCCGATG